>Ga0316206_1001599_pt1 | contig 19001 bp, 20 predicted proteins | sample 6monthpyrite_MG_FD_204942 | JGI IMG/M metagenome (GOLD analysis project Ga0316206, IMG submission 204942) | Microbial mat bacterial communities from mineral coupon in-situ incubated in ocean water Damariscotta River, Maine, United States -... | ecosystem: Environmental > Aquatic > Marine >... | reverse complement strand
AAAACAGAATAATCAGCCCTTTCACCTAATAAAAGGTTTAATGCTTTTAATAAAATAGATTTTCCAGCCCCAGTTTCACCAGTAATAACTGAGTAACCAGCTTTAAAATTTAAGTTTACATTCTCAATTAAAGCGTAATTTGATATATCTAATCTACAAAGCATAGTAAAATTTATTTCTACTACGAAAATAAGGTTAAATTTTGAGAATTGAATTGATTTATTTTAAAATCTCCTGATACTTTGACGAACTTGCAGGATCAAGTCTTTTAAGTAAGTTAACGGCAGCATTTTTTTCACTCATCTCAGCCTGTGAAAACAAGCCTACTAATTCATCAGTTTTACTAGATAAAAATATTTGCAAGTTGATTGACCCAGGTCTAGATCTTTGAACTTTATCTAATAATTTAAGACTCGCTAAAACCTCTTTTCTCCCATTCACAATGTCTTTATGCATTAGATCTAATCCCTGTCTGTGATACTTGTAATAGGCTTGACGCATTGGTTTAAACATGGCTTGCAAAGCGTTATCAACTATCCAATATCTGTTTTTACGTTTACCGGCAGAAGCTTCCCATCCAGAATCTCCAGAGTTTTTTGCCAAATTCGCAATAGTTTGTGCTTTCTTAAAATATTCACTTCCTCCTTCTAAAGAAAAAGAATCATAATCATAAGCTAAAATCATATAGGCATAAAATCCTAGTATAGAAGTTAGATTATTTCGGTATTGTTCGATTGAAAAAATTAATGCTGTATTTCTAAGGTAAACTATGTTAAAGTTGGGGTCAACAAAATTGAAAACAGTTGTACTATAACTTGTATTGTAAACAGGTCTAAGTGATTTGACTTGAATTTTACCACCAAATCCATCTGATCCAGATTTTTCAGTTAGGGTGATTAATATATTACAATCAACGCGTTCTTCTATTTCAAAGTTATCTTTAGTCCAACGGGTTGTATTCATAAATTCATAGATGTTGGTTTCTAAATCTTTTACTATCTCAAGGTCATTTGCCGACATTTGTAGTGAAGGTGAAATGATTACACTAACTTGACAGTTTAATTCTTGCGCAAATACACTTGAACTAAACGTTAAAATAAATAGTATTAAAATATTACGCATGTATATCTTGTTCAATTTGATTTAATATATCTTTTGCCATTTCTGACTTTTGTTTTAACTCAAAATTTATCAATTTATTGTTTGGTTTTACAAAAGTTACCTTATTTGTGTCGTGTTCAAATCCCGCACCTTTATCCTTTAACGAATTTAAGATTAATAAGTCAAGATTTTTTTTAGAAACCTTGCCCTTAGCATTTTCAATTTCATTATTGGTTTCTAAAGCAAATCCAACAAGGTATTGATGTTTTGATTTATGCTGACCTGCCCAATATAAAATATCTGGATTTTTAATTAACTCTATGGTTAATGAGTCGTCATTTTTTTTAATCTTTTTATCCGCAGAATGTAAGGGTCTATAATCTGCTACTGCTGCACTAAAAATTCCAATTTGGCAATCATTCCAATGTTTTTGAACTGCGTTGAGCATGTCTTCAGATGATTTAACTCGGATTAACTGAACAGATTTGAGTTTTGGTGTTTCTTTTGAAGGTCCTAATACTAAAATTACATTTGCCCCTCTGTTGGCACATTCATCAGCCAAAATAACACCTGTTTTTCCACTCGAATGATTTCCAATAAATCGAACTGGATCAATTGATTCATAGGTTGGACCGCCAGTTATTATAATTGTTTTACCGGTTAAAGAATCTTTAGAAGAAAAGTACTGGCAAACTTTTTTAACAATTATTTCAGGTTCCTCAAGTCTGCCTTTACCTATTAATCCACTTGCTAATTCTCCGTTTGTTGGTTCAATAACCAAATTACCAAAAGACTTTAGTATTTCTAAATTGGTTGCGGTAGATGGGTGTGTAAACATGTCTAAATCCATAGCAGGAGCAACCCAAATTGGACATTTTGCACTTAAATATGACGCCAATAAAAGATTGTCACAAATGCCATTTGCCATTTTACCAATCGTGTTTGCAGTTGCCGGTGAAATTATAAAAAGATCTGCCCAAAGCCCTAACTCAACATGATTTTCCCATTCACCATTTTTGTTCTTAACAAAGTCAATGGCAACAGGGTTTTTTGATAATGTTGATAAAGTTAACGGAGATATAAACTCACAAGAGGCTGGAGTCATTATTACTTTGACTTCAGCCTCTTGTTTAATTAGTTCTCTAATTAAAAATGCAATTTTATAAGCAGCAATGCTACCGGTAACTCCTACAAGTATTTTTTTTCCGGTTAACATGACTGGTTTAATCTTCTTTTTGCTCAGGATCTTTAATGTACATTTTCTCTTCAATAAACTCTTGAATAGCAATCATTGCTGGTTTAGGCAATTGCTCATAAAATTTAGAAATTTCGATTTGTTCACGATTCTCAAAAACTTCTTCAAGATTATCAGTAGTTGAAGCAAATTCAGCTAATTTTCTAATTAATTCGTCTTTCATTTCGACACCTATTTGGTCAGATCGTTTTGAAATTGCAGTAATAGCTTTATAAATATTACCAGTATTGTTGTCTAAAAACTCAACATCTCTTGTAATAGTTGTTCTTTCTGCGTTAGTGTTCTTGTAATTAATACTCATTTTAAACTTTAAATTTAGTTCTTATCCATTAATTTAATTGTACTTTCCGTACGGTTTTTGACCGTTTTAAGCTCATTAACTTTATCTGAATCAGGAAATTCTTCCACAAATTTACGATAACTTTTTATAGTATTGTCTAATCTTTCCATTTTTTTAGATTCAATACTATTAATTGCCAATTCATATCGACTTAAAACAGCATAGTAATATATGTCTTCTTTAAAAACACTACTCGGGTATTTTACTATCATATTGTCAAACGCAACAACTGCAGCTTTATAGTTTTCTGTTTGATAATAAAGCTTAGCTGATTCAAATGATTTAGTTTCTAACTTAAAGTGCAATTTATCCATTATTGTATTAGCAGTATCTATTCGTTTGCTGTTGGGATACATGTCAATGTATATTTGTAATTGGTCTAATGCGTTTAAAGTTTCTGTTTGATCTAAAGTATATTCAGGAGAGTTTTTAACAGAACACATTGCGCTTAAAAATTGACATTCCTCAGTATATTGACTACTTGGATATAAATTAATAAATCGTCTAAAGTAATATGCAGCTAAATAATAATCACCTAAAAAATAATTTCCTTTACAGTAATAATAATACAGCTTTTCACCTTCAACCGAAAGTTTATAAAATGGTAAAATGTCTTCTAAAAGTGTGACTGCGTTCAAATATTCACCTTTTTCGTAATAATCTACAGCTGCAATCTTTTTTTCTTCAGTATTTTCACTTTTTACAAGTTTATTAAAATCTGAACAAGAAAAAATTACCAACGATAGCAATAATATAGTTATAACTTTTTTCATTATTAGAAAATTATTTTCGTGGCAAAGATAGTGTTTGAAATGTTAATAAATGTAAAAAAATACATTGTTAACTTAAAAAATGTGAATAAAATTTTACAATTCTGCTTTTAAATCTAAAATATACTGATAATTTCGCAACATAATTTTCGTGCTTACGAAAGAAATTAGAATTATGTCAATAGATATTTTTGAAAAAATAAAAAATAACAGAGGACCATTAGGACAACATGCAAAAGGTGTTCATGGTTACTTTACGTTTCCAAAATTGGAAGGGGAGATATCAAACAAAATGACTTTTAGAGGAAAAGAGTGTTTGGTGTGGAGTGTGAATAATTACTTAGGTTTAGCAAATCAACCAGAAGTTAGAAAAGCTGATGCTGATGCATCTGCAAGATGGGGGTTAGCCTACCCAATGGGGTCTAGGATGATGACAGGGCAAACTTCAGAGCATGAAGCTTTAGAAAATGAATTGTCTGACTTTTTACAAAAAGAAGATACTTTCTTAGTCAACTTTGGTTATCAAGGAATGTTGTCGGCAATTGATGCATTGGTTGATCGAAAAGATGTAATTGTTTACGATTCAGAATCTCATGCTTGTATTATTGATGGTGTTAGATTACATGCTGGAAAAAGATTTGTGTTTCAACACAATGATATGGACAGTTTTGAAAAGCAAATGAATAGAGCAACTCGTTTAACAGGAGAAACTGGAGGAGGAATTCTTGTTATCACTGAAGGTGTTTTTGGAATGGCAGGTGATCAAGGTTTGTTAAAAGAAATTATAGATTACAGAACATCAGGAAAATATATGTTCCGTCTTTTTGTTGATGATGCTCATGGTTTTGGTACTATGGGAGAAACTGGTATGGGAACAGGTGAAGCACAAGGTTGTCAAGATGGAATTGATATTTATTTTGGAACTTTTGCTAAATCTATGGCATCAATAGGAGCATTTATTTCTTCAACTGAAGATATTGTTGAGTTTTTAAGATACAATATGCGTTCTCAAGTTTTTGCTAAATCTTTACCAATGCCATTAGTGGTTGGTGCACGTAAAAGGCTTGAAATGTTAAGAACTCAACCTAAACATAAAGAAAATTTATGGAAAGTTGCTACAGCTCTTCAAACAGGACTTAAAGAGGCTGGTTTTGATATTGGTAGAACCAATTCGGCAGTTACACCCGTATTTTTAAAAGGTACTTTAGGTGAAGCAACTAACATTACATTCGACTTAAGAGAAAATTACGGGATTTTCTGTTCAATTGTTGTATATCCAGTTGTGCCTAAAGATGTTATTATGTTAAGGTTGATTCCTACAGCTGTTCATACACTTGAGGACGTAACCTATACAATTGAAACATTTAAAACTATATTAGAAGGATTAAAAGCTGGAAAATATAAATCTGAAGAATTAAAAGAAGTTGAAACGGATAAAAAATAAAAATCAATTTCATTAAAATCAAAAAAGGCGATTCAATTTGAATCGCCTTTTTTTATTATTAGTCCTTTTTTATTCCTTAATTAAAATTGATTCACAATCAAAAGTCACGTCAATTTTATCTTCTGAAATAGCATCATATTCTGCTTGACTAACATTTTCTCCGTTTTCAACAGCATCATCTAACAAATGTTTTTGAAAATCAACCGTTAATGTGTCTGCGTTTAAAGTACCAAATAAAATTGCATTTTTTCCACTTGAAGTTTCAGTTGGAATTGTAAAGTGGTCTCTAAAAAACACCATTATAGTTTCATCTGTATCTGGTTTTTTAAAGTCAATCCAACATCCAGCATTTTGACAAACCTCATTTTTCGTAACGTCAACAGCGCCATTAAATGATCCCGATTCTTCAAATTCAGTTAGCATTGCATCAATAGAAGTACTTGTAGTCGCATCAAAATCTGTATGTCCGTACAAAAAAAAAACATTTTTCTCAATTCCCAAAAACGCAACTTCAGCTGATTCTTCATCTTCTTTATCATTTGTGTCTTCAACTTGTTCAATAGTTTCACCTATAATGTTTTCTGTTTGTACTTCTCTTCATGATTATTCGAACACGACATTCCTAATCCTACGATTAATGTTAAACCTAAAATCCATGTTTTTTTCATATCTTTTTATTTTTTGTGCAAAAAAAGTTATTGTTGGAGTTTTAAAAAATGATTTTTGTTAGAAGTTAAACACTTTAACCGATTTATTTGATAAACTAAAAATTTGTTTGTAAATTTACCAGATAATTATAAATTAATTAAAATATACAACATGAAAAAAATTTACTTTGGAGCTTTAACACTTGCTTTATGTTCTGCAAGTTTTGCTCAAAACGTACAAAATGTACAAGTACCTTTATCAAAAGCAGATAATAGTACTCAAAAAGTTAAGCCAACTCAACTATCAAATTCAAATGACGATAGAGCGTTTGTTATTTGGAGTGATGATTTCTCTTCAGCAGCAACTTGGACATTGACTAATATCAGTACTCCTGCATTAGATTGGTCTATTGAAACAGATCCTGCTGTTATTCCAGTTACTGCGTTATCTCCATTTGCAAGTGCTACTGCTTCAAACGGGTATTTGTTTATAAACTCTGATGGAGTTCCTGGAAATGCAGACGGAGATGGTACACCAATAGAAGTATCTGCAAAATCTAATACCACAATTGATTGTTCAGGAGAACCAAGTGTTAAATTAAGATTTTCACACAATTATAGATGGTGGCAAGATTCAAGAGAAGTTAGAGTTTCAGGAGATGGTGGTGCTAATTGGACTACTTATGCTATTACTGATAATGCTGGTTATGATTTAGGATATTCTTCTGGATTACAGAATTCAGAAAACCCTCAACAAGAAAGTATTGATATTTCTGCTGTAGCAGGAAATAGTAATAATGTAATGATTGAATTTTATTATAACGATAACGATTTTTGGGGTTGGTATTGGGCAGTTGATGATGTTGAAGTTATTAGAACTCCAGACAACGATTTAAGAGTTGATGCTTCTGATTTTGGATCTGTAGGACCTACGTCATATTTACCATATTATATGATTCCTATGTCGCAAATAGCACCAATTACTTTTTCAGCTAGAGTAACTAACATTGGATTAGTTGACCAAACAAACACACAATTAAATGTTGATGTTAATACTGGTGCAAATATGTTGTCAAGTACAGCATATACATCTGTATCAAATGCACAAGATTCTATTTATACATCAACTACATTCACGCCTACAGCATTAGGGACTTATACATTTGATATCTCAATTTCAACTGATTTAGTAGATGAAGACCCGACAAATAACATGATTGGTTCTGATGCAGTAGAGGTTACAACTTATACTTACGGTAGAGATGATGGAACTGTTGTTGGTTCTATTCCAAATGTTACAAGTAATACAGGTTTAGCTTTTCAAGTTGGAAATAACATGAATATTTTTGCTGACGGTTTAATTGGGGCATTAGATATTAGATTATCAGATGATGCTGCGAATGAAGGGAAAACTATGTATGGAGCTATTTATAAATTAAATGCTGCTGGTGATGCTTATGATTGGGTTGCTCAAACTGATGATTATACTATTGCTAATGGTGATGTTGATAATTTTGTAAGATTAGTTTTTAACTCTCCTATTAATGTTTTAGCAAATGATGAGATTTTAATTGTTGCTGGTCACTATGGTGATGAAGTTGCTTTTTCTTATGCTCAACCAGCTCCAGATGGAACAACTTTAGGTTTTGTTGAAGATGGATCTTTGTTTAACTTAACTGGTGCCGGAGCAATTATGGTAAGAGCTGACATGAGAGATTTTACTACTGTTGAAGAAAATACAATTTCTACAGGTATTGTTGCTTATCCTAACCCAGCTAACGAAAATGTGAATATTGTTTATTCTGTGTCACAAACAAGTAACGTTTCAATTAACGTAACTTCAATTACAGGTGATGTTGTTTTCAATAAAAATATTGAAACTGTTGAAGCAGGAGAGTATAATGAAAATATTGACGTTACTAAATTAGCTAACGGAGTTTATTTTTATACCTTAACTGTAAACGGAAATCAAATGACTAAGAAATTAGTTGTTTCAAAAAAATAATAATTCTACTTGAGAATTTAGCCCATTTCGATTTTTCGAAATGGGCTTTTTTTATGCAATAATGTTTAAGAAAAGACGTTTAATTCTAATATGAAAAGAATTTTGTTTTGTCTAATAATTTCACTGATAAGCATTCCCGTTTTAGCTGTTAAAACAAAAGTGTATCTCTTTCACGGACAAGGTTCAGATTACCGTATTTTTTCTAAATTAAAATTAAATACCGATTTGTTTGACACCACTTTTATCAAGTACCTAAAAATGGAAAGAAAAATCACATTACAAAATTATGCAAAGTTAATGGTGTCTCAAATCGATACAACTAAAACATACGCTTTGATTGGAGTGTCATTCGGAGGAATGCTTGTTTCTGAATTAACTAAACTGTTAAATCCAAAAACAGCTATTATAATTTCATCTGCCCAAAATAAAAACGAAATTCCAAGTCGTTATAAATTTATGAAAGTAATCCCTTTACATAAACTAACACCTGCCTTTATGTATAAAATGGGAGCAAGAATAGCGCAACCCATTTTTGAACCAGATAGAAAAAAAGAAAAAGAAATTTTTAAAGCTATGCTTAAAGATAAAAATGCGTATTTTTTTAAAAGTGTTACCAAAATGATGATCAGTTGGGACAATTATGAATTCAACGAAAATATTATTCACATTCATGGTGAAAAAGACCATACATTACCCATTAAAAAAGTTAATGCAAATTATGTGGTCAGAAATGGTTCTCACATGATGTTGTTAACTCGTCCAACAGAAATAAATGACCTTATCAATTCTATTTTAATCAATTAATACTACCTTTATTTATTATGAATAATAAAAGAATCAAAGCCGTCATTGTTTTAGGGATTATTTCTATTCTTTGCATTTTTATTATTCAAATATATTGGATTAAAAAGAATATTCAATTTCAACAAAATTTAGTTGTTATACAAAATCATCAAGACAGTTTAAACTCAAGAAAATTTAATGAAAAAGTTCACATAGCTCTCCAGAATACAGCAATAGAAATTCAGTGTTTAAGTGAATCTTCAAGCGACTTATATGGTAGTGTAAAACAACTTACTTCCAATTATTTTACAGTTGACTTGGAGGATACTCTAAATCCATTTTTACTTGAGCGTATTTTAAAAACCGAATTTTATCATCAAAATATAAAAGAAGATTTTAGGTATGGTATTTATGATTGCTATTCAGACAGTATAGTGTATGGAGATTATATAAGGTTTGTTCAAGACTCATTATTTGTAAAAGAAGAAATAGAATCAAAAAATAAAGAAATTGCGGATAAACATTTACAATACAAACTTGACACAGATTTACATTATTTTTCGGTGATGTTTCCAAATAGGGACAACCATTCGATTGAACAAATACCAGATGATGTTGCGCCTTGGTATTATTTATTTACCATTGTGTTTTTAGTTTTGGTGTTTTTTATTTATACCTTAAATGTCATCTTAAAACAAAAAAAATTGTCAGACATTAAAACAGATTTTATTAACAATATGACACATGAGTTAAAAACACCTATTTCTACGATTAGATTATCAAGTGAAACCTTGTTGAATGAACATAACGAAATTAGTTCAGATAAAATTTTACGCTATTCAAGTATAATTTACAAAGAAAATAAAAGACTTGAACAACAGGTGGAACGGGTTTTGAATCTGGCAAAATTAGACAAAGGCGAAATTAAATTTAAAAAAGAAGCCTTTAATATTCACGAAATTATTGAAGAAGCAAAAGAAAATTTAGAATTTAATCAGCTTGAAGAGTTAAATGGAATAATAAAACTAAACTTTAAAGCAGAAAACAGTATAGTGTATTCTGATGTTGTGCATATAACAAATGTAATTTATAATTTGTTAGATAATGCAATTAAGTATTGTGATAAAGCTCCAAATATTGAAATTTCATCACAAAATAGTAAGGGTAGGTTAGAGTTAACCATTACAGACAACGGAAAAGGAATAGCAAAAGAAAATCATAAGTATTTATTTGATAAATTTTACCGTGTACCAACAGGTAATTTGCATGACGTAAAAGGTTTTGGTTTGGGACTTTTTTATGTAAAATCCGTATTAGATAGTATGGGGGGGACGATTACCCTAAAAAGTATATTAGGTAAAGGTAGTAGCTTTATAATTACACTGCCTTTACACAAAAACAATCAACTTAATGAATTGAAAAATGGAAAATAAAATAAAAATATTATTAGTTGAAGACGACACTAATTTAGGTTTCGTGATTCAAGATACCTTAAAAAAAGAAGGCTATGAAGTGCATTTGTGCTTAGATGGAGTAGAGGGATTAAAAAAATTCAACACAACACCATTCCATTTATGCGTTTTTGATGTGATGATGCCTAAAAAAGATGGATTTACATTAGCACAAGATATTAGAAAACAAAATTCAAGTACTCCCATTTTATTTTTAACAGCAAAAGCAGAGATGGAAGATAAAATTGAAGGCTTAAAAGTTGGTGGTGATGATTATATGACCAAGCCCTTTAATACAGAAGAGTTTTTATTGAGAGTAAAAGCTTTAATTAGACGTTCAAATCCAGATTTAGAAAATAAAATTGAAACCCAGTTCAAAATCGGCTCAATTTTGTTTGATACCGAAAATTTTAAATTAATTTATAAAGATAAAACGGAGCAAAAATTAACAAAAAAAGAAGCTAAAATTTTAATACTTTTAGTCCAATACAAAGGAAAAGTTTTACCACGAGACATTGTGTTGAATGCTGTTTGGGGGCAAGACGACTATTTTGTTGGCCGTTCATTAGATGTTTTTATCACAAAAATCAGAAAATATTTAAAAATTGATGAAAATGTAAAAATAAATAACATTCATGGTGTAGGATTTAAGCTAGAAGAAAAGTAATGGTAAAAAAACAAAAAAACAATAACTTAGATTTTATCATATCTAAACTTAAAAAAAGCATTGGCGAAATAAAAGTCATTGAACACACTGAAGGAATTTATTTTGGAGGGATTTATGAAATTAATAGTGATAAAAACACACTTACTGTAATAAATGAAAACGGATTAGAAATAATTAAACAAGCTGAAAAAGATAATTTATCTACAGAAGCCATTTATACAGATTCAAATTGTATGGATGTTATTGATTTGAATGCAATTTTGAAAGTTAAATAGTATACCAACCAGGTTGATTATCACGTGCTCCGCGGTATTTGCAATACTGCGAAAAATTAATTATTAAAGTAGGGATTTGTAATCCCACTAATCAACCAACAAATCTTTATACATAGCAACCGTATTTTCTAATCCTAAATAAAGTGCGTCAGATATGAGCGCATGCCCTATTGATACTTCAGCTAAATTAGGAATGTTTTGTTTAAAGTATTTTAAATTTTCTAAACTTAAATCATGTCCGGCATTAATTTTTAGCCCATTTTTTAAAGCCACTTTAGCCGATTCAATATAAGGTTCAATTGCCTTTTCTTTATTTTTAGAATACTGCTCGGCATAAGGGCCTGTGTAAAACTCAATTCTGTCAGCACCAAGTTTTGCGGCATATTCAATTTTTTGAGCATCTGTTTCAATAAACAATGATACCCTAATGTCCATTTTTTTTATTTGAGATACAACATTTTTTAAAAATTCAAAATGAGTTAAGGTGTCCCAACCTGCATTTGATGTCAAAACATTTGGAGGGTCAGGAACTAATGTAGCTTGAGCCGGTTTAATGTCATTAATTAGTTTTAAAAAACGTGCATTGGGATAGCCTTCAATGTTAAATTCAGTTTTAACTGCTTTTGCTAAATCATAAGTGTCTTGCAAGGTAATGTGTCTTTCGTCCGGTCGTGGATGAACGGTTATGCCATCTGCTCCAAAATTTTCAATATCAATTGCCGTTTGAACTAAATTAGGCGTATTACCACCCCTAGCATTTCTAATTGTTGCAATTTTATTAATATTTACACTTAATTTAGTTTCCATTAAATAAATAATTGATAGTTTTAAAGTGCAAAAATACAATTTACCAAAAGAATTAACTTAATTTGTAGTTATTAATGTTAAATGACATTGCACAAAATTGCGTTAAGGATTGTAGTGACAGCCTTTTGAAATAAAATTGTACTAAAACATTGTGAAAAAAGCGACCAAAGAAGCTTTAATTCATAATAGTTTTTGTTAACTTTATAATAAAGCTAAAGCGTAAAGCCTGATTACGAGAGGTACGATTCGGAAAACGCCCAAATAAAAATTAAAAAAACGCTTTTGTATTTGACACAAAGCACCACATATAAATGAAAGTTGAAGAATTAATATCAGAATATATTCCACCGTTAAAATATACCGAAACGGGCGAAAAGGCATTAAATTGGATGAATGAATTTAGGGTGAGTCATTTGCCGGTTTTACATGCGGGGGAGTATGTTGGATTGGTGTCGGATGATGATATTTACGACATGGCTGATCCAAAACACCAACTAAAAGATGAGTTTATTAACTTGCCAAAGCCGTTTGTGTATGCCGACCGTCATGTGTATGATGTGATGAAATTAATTGCCGACCTAAAAATTACGGTTGTTCCGATTTTAAACCGAGATAATAAATACATAGGATGTACTGATTTATTGTATTTAATGTCGCAAATTACGGCTGTTGGGTCGATTAAAGAGCACGGCAGCATTTTGGTGTTGAAAATGGGAGAAAGAGATTATTCTTTAACCGAAATTTCAAGAATTGTTGAAGAAAATAATGCCAAAATATTAAGTTCTTATGTGTCGTCAAAACCAGATTCTACAGAAATTGAAGTAACCCTAAAAATTAACATTATCGACCTTGACCGGATTATTAGAACTTTTGAACGCTACGATTACGTCATTAGCGAAACGTATGCCAAGGGTACGCATACCGAAAATTTAAAAAAACGGTATAACGAATTAATGAACTATTTAAATATGTAAGGTATGAAAGTAGCAATTTACGGTAGGTCGTTTGAAGATAGTTTTTCGGAATATGTGCAAGAATTATTTGACACTTTAGCAAAATTTAATTGGGGCGTAACCATTTTTGAGCCTTATGCAGCCTACTTAAATCCACGCTTAAATTTAGCCGAAAACAACATTAGTACTTATAATAAACATCACGAAATTGAAATCAATGTTGACTTGATGATTAGCATTGGGGGAGATGGTACTTTTTTAGAAACGATTCATATTGTTAAAGATTCAGGCATACCTATATTGGGCTTAAATGCTGGAAGATTAGGTTTTTTGGCTTCAACGCAAAAAGAAGATATATCGGAAGTGTTAATGGATATAAAAGTGGGGCAATACAGGCTTCAAACACGTTCACTTTTAAAGTTAGACAGTAATATTGACCTTTTTAATAATGAGAATTTTGCATTAAATGAATTGACAGTGCATAAAAAAGACAGTTCAAGTATGATTACAATTCATACCTATATTGACGATTTATATTTGAATTCGTATTGGGCTGATGGTCTAATTATTGCTACACCAACGGGGTCAACGGCATATTCGTTAAGTTGTGGAGGGCCTATTTTAGTACCTGGAGCTAGAGATTTTATAATTACACCAATTGCGCCACACAACTTAAATGTTAGGCCTGTGGTTGTTCCAGATTCCAGAAAAATAACGCTTAAAATAGAAGGACGGAGTAAAGAATTTTTATGTTCTATGGATTCAAGGTCTGTATCTATTGACTCGTCAACTAATTTAAGCATTACCAAGGCTGATTTTAGAATTAATATTATTCAAACTGAGAACCAAAACTTTTTAAACACTATCCGCAATAAAATGATGTGGGGATTAGATAGACGAAATTAAATTTAATCTCATTTATTTTTACAATAAATCTAAAAACAAGCCGTTACTAAGCTAACATGAAAAAAAGACTACTATTTTTATTGATTTTTGTTTCGGTTTTGAGTTATGCTCAAATTGGAGGTGAAAATGCATATCAATTTTTAGACCTTGATTTTAATAGCCGTTCAATGGCTTTAGGTGGGGACTTTGCATTAGCAAATGACGGAGATATTAATCTGTCCATAGCAAATCCCGCTATGATTTCAGATAAAATGGATAAAAATTTAAGCTTAAATCATGCTATTTTTCCTTCTGGAATTAATTATGGTCAATTGGTTTATGGAATAAATACTGAAAAGTTAGGAATGATTACTACGCACATGAGGTATGTGTCTTACGGAAAATTTACCCGCACCGACCAAAATGGTGTTGAACAAGGAACTTTTACTGCTGGTGATTATTCAATTGGAGCAGGATATGGACATCAATTAAATAAATATTTTTCGGTTGGTGCAAACGTTAATATGATTTTTTCTCAATATGAATCTTATTTCTCGTTTGGAATGGGTGTTGACGTTTCTACTATGTTTTATGACGAAAAATCTAATATTACTGCAGTAATTATTGCCAGAAATGTTGGAGTTCAGTTTAAAGGTTATACTAAAGGAAACAGAGAACCTTTGCCTGTTGAGTTATTAGCTGGTGTTTCGTATAAATTTCACCATGCGCCTTTCCGAATTAGCATGATGGCTCACGACTTAAATAATTGGGATTTGTCTTATAATATTCCTGGTGCAACCGAAACAATTGATGCCTTAACAGGTGACACAATTCCTGCTCCAAAAGCAGGGTTTACCGAAAAATTATTTAGACATTTAAACTTTGGACTTGAAATTACACCAACTGATAATTTTGCCATAAGGTTAGGTTATAATTTTAACCGTAGAAAAAATTTAGGAATCGAAAACAGAATGGGGATTTCTGGTTTTTCGGCCGGAGTTGGATTCAAAATAAAAAAGTTTGAATTTGATTACGCATTAGCCGTTTATTCGTCTGCAGGAGCATCAAATATGTTTACCATTACCACCAACTTAAACGAGTGGTATAAAAAAGAGTAGGGCAAATTAATCCTACAAAACTAATTTATATTTGTGCCTTTTATGGTTAAATAATCCCATAAAATTAAACTCAAGAACAAAATCCCGAAAAAGAAATGAAATTATAAATTTAAACCAACTCCAATTGCCCTCTACTAATTTTAACCATACCTTCTTTTTCCATTTGCTTTAAAATTCTTGACACCACCTCACGAGATGTATTCAAATCATAAGCAATTTGTTGATGCGATATTTTAATTGTATTAGATCCTGTAATTTTTGCCTTTTCATCCAAAAAATTAGAAATCCTTTCATCCATTTTTTTAAACGCCAATTGATCAACTGCTTTCAACAATTCTTCAAACCTAATAGCATAGGTAGTTAAAATAAATTCTCTCCAGGTTTTATATTTACTCATCCATTTATCCATATATTCATACGGAATGGTAATAAAAACAGCTTTTTCCTCAACAACGGCTCTAATATTACTACGTTTTGAATCCATGCAACAAGTCAAGGTTGCCGCACAGGTGTTTCCCGCATCTACATAATATAAAAAAACTTCATTCCCATCTTCATCTTCTCTTAATATTTTAACAGAACCTTCAATTAATAAAGGTAAATTCTTAATCTGCTGATTAATGTCAATCAAAATCTCATCTTCTTCCATTTCATGAATATATCCAACGTCCATAATCTCTTCAATCAAATCTGCTTCCGACAATATTGGGTAATTTTCTTGTAATGCTTTTCTTAGAATCATAAATGTAATTTTTTGTAAATATAAAGAATTTGAATGTAACTAAATTTTTTTTAGCCGTATAAAAATAAAGGAACAATACTTGCTTTATAAATAGTATAAATGAAACAGTTTTTAATCGCTATATTAATTTTATTTTCTTTTGAAGCTAATGCGCAATTAGACTTTTTACAAGGGACATGGCAAGGACTTAAAGTTAACATGGGGCAAGCAAACAATAAAGGTCAAGCAATATGGTTTGATTTTAACATTGATAAAGCGTCTAAAAAGTTAACCGGTGATGCAAGGGTAGAAATTCCTTTCACAGACTATTACGCACTAAAAATAATTAATGGAAAGGTAATATCAAAAAATGAAATAGAATTTGAAGATGCAATGTTTGGAAATAAAAAAAATTCAGTAAGGTCTTATTGGTGTTTATTAAAAGGAAAGTTAATTTATAATGAAGAAACGGGATATTTAACCGGTAATTTCACATCTCCTGATTGCCGTTCCGAAATAGGAAAAATAACGCTGTATCGTTCAAAATATCAAATGTCAAAAACCGACACTGTTTCACTCTACCATTCCTGGTTTAATAATTTTGTGAATGATTTGTCTAGAGGTTGGAAAGCTTATTATGTGAGGGATGCCGAAATGAAAAATTTTGAATTTAAGCCTGTTTATTTTGACCACGATAAAGATATTTTAAAGCCTGAGTTTCATGAGTTTTTAAATCAAATGGTTAAAATTGTTCAGTCACACACCGATTTAAGAATCAAAATTATTGGTAATACTGACTCCAATGGTTCGGATACTTACAATGTTGACCTGTCAAAAAGAAGGGCAGATGTCATTAAAAACTATTTAATATCACTTGGGATTAAAGCAGATCGGATTGTAATCGAATTTAGAGGAGAAAAAAATCCAGCAGCATCTAATGCAACCTCTGAAGGTAAAAGACTTAATCGTAGAGTCGATTTTGAATTTATTTAACAAATCAATTTGAATCTTGATTAGTAATTGAAAGTAAAGTTTTAGCTTTGTTTTTTGTTTCAACCCATTCATCTTCAGCTTTAGATTGTGAAGTAATTCCTCCTCCTAAAAACAAATAAGCCGAATTTTTTTGAATTTCCATACATCTTAAATTAACAAATAATTGTTTGGATTCTCCTGAAATTGGACCTAAAAAGCCAGTGTAAAACTTGCGGTCATGATTTTCAATTAACTGTATGCTTGATTGCGCTTCATGTTTTGGAAGTCCACAAGTTGCAGGAGTAGGATGTAAGTCTTTTACAATGCTAACCCAGTCCTTTTTTTGTTTTAAATAACCACTAAACTCTGTTTTTAAATGCTGAACAGTTCCGGCGGTTATAGTTTTAGGTTCATCTTGATCAAACTTTAATAAATAAGGTTTTAATTGTTTTGAAATAAAAGATGTTACCATTTGTTGCTCCTCTAATTCCTTTTTGCCCCATTTTTTCACATCAATTGTTTTTGTGCCTGCAATCGACACTGTTTTAATTAAATCTTTCTCAATGTTAACTAAACTTTCTGGGGTAGCACCCATCCAACAACCTACATTTTCAATACTTATTAAATAATTAAATGTGTTTTTATAAGCATTGTTTAACTGATTAAAAATTTCTATTGGCGACTTGGTATTACCAACTTTTTTTACTCTCGATAAAACAACTTTGTCTATATCAGAATTTTTCAAGGTGCTAATAAGTTTGTTACAATCTACTATATAGTCATTTTTAGAAATACAAAAATGAGAATTCTGAGAATAAAATAACTTAAAATCAATCAAATCGATACATTCTAAATTTTCAATCAAATAATTTTTTGAATTATTAAATGAATTTATAATAAAGCCTGTTTTTAGGTTAACATTGTTAATGCTTTTATATGAGACAACATCCCCAACAAACGTTTTTTTGTGAGTTTCAAATGGCAAGCTGTATGATATATATGCTTTAATGTTTTTATGATTTGTATTGTGATACAAAGTTAATGCTTTAATTTCAATAAAAATATTTCAAGGCGCTATCAACTATTCAACAGCAACTTCAAAAAAGCAATCACTCAACATCTAATTCTTTAACTAAAACAGTTAATCGTCCTGTGGCAACTAGTTTTCCTTCCTTATTCAAAATATCCGCCGACCAAATGTGTGTTGTTCTCCCTTTGTGAATACAAGTCGCTTTCCCAAAAACAAATCCAGACTTTACCCCACGCACATGATTAGTATTAATTTCAACACCAACTATAAACTGTTTTGTCAAGTCCACACTCAATGCCGACCCAATAGATCCTAAACTTTCAATTAATGCCGCACTTGCGCCTCCGTGTAAAAGTCCCATTGGCTGATGGGTTCTTTTATCAACTGGCATTTTTGCAGAAACTGTATTATCTGTAACTTCTGTAATTTCAATACCCAAATGAGCCATCAAAGTATCTTTATTAAAATCGTTTACTTGTTTTAAATCCATAAGTGTCAATTTATTTCGGTGCAATTTTATATAAAACTATGGCAATAAACCCAAATACTATATTGGGGAGCCAAACAGCAGCTAAAGGTGAAAACCCAACGTTCATAGCAGCAACTGTCGTTATTTTCATAGAAAAAATATACATAACACATATCCCAAGACCTATAGCAATATTAATACCTACACCTCCTCTTGATTTTCTACTTGACACCGAAACGCCAATTAATGTGAGTATGTAAATGGCAAAAGGAGCCGCAAAACGATTATACTTGGTCATTAAGTAAATCGGTATCCTATCAGAGTTTTTTCGCTTTTCGTCTTCAATAAAGTTGTTTAGTTCCGAATAGTTCATGGCCTCAACAATATTATCCCTATATATTAGGTCCGTTAAATTAAAGTTTAAAGTCGTATCAATTTTTCCACCACTGTAATACCTGTCGTTCCTTTCTCCAATAATTCTAACATTATAAAATGACAATTCCCATTCATTTGTTAAACTATCCCCAATGGCAACATCAGCTTTTAATAACGACACTAACGAATCACCATTCCATTGTTCAACTCTTAAATTTCGAATCATTTGCGTTTGCGTATTGTAACTCCCCACCGACACCATTTCTCCTGGGTTTACTTGACGCTTTGTAGTGACTGTACTAAAATGTGTTCTATAGTATGATTCTTCAAATTCTAATCTAGCTTTGTTCGATACCGGTAAAACAAAGTTGTACATCACAACAGTTAACCCAACTAATATTGTAGCCGAAATAAAATAGGGTCTTAAAAACCTATTAAAACTAGCTCCTGAACTCAAAATCGGAACAATCTCAGTATTCTGAGCCATTTTAGAGGTGAACCAAATTACAGAAATAAAGTTTATCATATAAACAAACTGAAAACCATAATAAATGATGAAGTTTGAGTAATAAATAGTGAATATATCATACCAAGTTGCATCCCTACTTAAAAATTCTGTTAATTTCTCAGCAATATCAAATACCATACTTATCGACATAAGTAATATGAAAATAAAAAAGAATGTTCCTAAAAACTTCTTTATAATATATTTGTCTAGTTTGGTTAAAATCATTTATGCAAAAATAGATTATATTTCATAAATACCTATTCTATTTTCTAAAACAACATTATAAATCTACTTTTATTGCCTTTTATTTATTCTCTTAGCTCTTTTTCTTCATTTTTTAAACAGTCCATTCCATACCTTTTATATAGTACTACAAAAATCGGATTAAATTTAATTGTTTTTATAATGCTGTGCACTCGGTGCCA
>Ga0316206_1001598_pt1 | contig 19001 bp, 15 predicted proteins | sample 6monthpyrite_MG_FD_204942 | JGI IMG/M metagenome (GOLD analysis project Ga0316206, IMG submission 204942) | Microbial mat bacterial communities from mineral coupon in-situ incubated in ocean water Damariscotta River, Maine, United States -... | ecosystem: Environmental > Aquatic > Marine >... | reverse complement strand
GTACTAAATTAGTCATCGAGTACCCGGCGCAGCCACAAAATGGCTACGACATTGTGACAAAAATGAAGGAGACGCTGGAAAACAAGCATTTTTTAGTTGAAGCGAATGGCGCTATGTTATACATCCCAGTTGATAATATTAAATATCTACAGGTTTATCCGGCACCAGAAAAGCTTCCTCCCTATGCGATTTCCGGTGCGTCTATAATTGAAAACTAATACAGCTATTTAGCCGCTGCAAGATTGCCAAACAATTCAACCAGCAAGCGATTAATGCGTTGCTGTCGGCCCTGCTCGGTATTTTCAATTCCAGTAAACACCCCTATTGCTCCTCGCCATACCACTTTATTCAATTGTGGGTCCACAAAATCCACAACCAGTGTTCCCCGCTCATGTTTGCGGGTTGCCGGGTTATTAGCCCGCAGTCCCGGCGCCAGACCATAGTTAATGGCTAATGCGGTATCATCCATTTCAGACTCAAGTGAAACATGATACTGAATCAGCAGGCGCTTTTGTGCATCGTTTTTAACACTCATTCCTTTATGCTTCAATGCCTGGATAATGGCTTCATCAATTAACTGTTGCACAGAAAATTCAGATTTTTTTAAAGCCCCGGATATATCCGCATAGTTATCCGCCCAGGAAAACTGCTGATCAGGTTGAATATTAAACTCGGGCTGTGCTACAACCACAATGGATGAACGTTGTAATTCGGGGTTTTCCTGCGCCTGTAATATGCCCACGAATGAAAGCATACCGAATAAAACCAGGCTGGAAAATACAATGAAAGACACTGCGAATATTGGTACATTAAGTGTCGTTGTTGAGTTTGTCATATACAGGCCCATAATAATTGATTAATGTTATTTCAAATAAATAATTCTGCTATTATGCCTAAAACCAGCATCAAGCTGAACCATAAATTTTGATGGAATAATTATATGACCCAACGCACACGCCTTATTGCACAATATACCTTGATGAGCCTCCTGTCTGTTTCGCTAATAAGTTCACTCAGCGCCTGTGGTGATAACACCCCTGAGAAAAAAGCTGAAATTATTCGCCCGGCAAAAATCATCACCGTGGGGGACCCGCTTGCGGGGGCACAACGCGTTTACCCCGGAGAGGTTGAAGCGGGTGACAGATCAGAACAGGCATTTCGGGTGGGGGGCGAGCTGGTTAAATTACCCGCTAAAGCCGGTATGAAAGTAAAACAGGGTGAACTGCTAGCACAACTGGACCCGGCGGATTTTCAGTTGGCGGTTGATGAACAGCAGGCCCGCTTTGATCTGACGAAGGTTCAATATGAGCGAACCGAAACGCTGGTTAAACAACAGTTAATTCCCAAATCCGATTTTGATACCGCCAAATCAAATATGCTGGCGGCCACAGCGGACTTAAGACTGGCCAAAGCTAAACTTTCCTACACCCGATTACTGGCGCCATTCGATGGTGTTGTTTCTACTCTTAATGTGAAAAATCATGAAAATGTTCGCCACAATGAGGTAGTTCTGGTAATTCAAACCACCGACAATATTGATATTACATTTAACCTGTCTGAAAACATTATCTCAAGACTCAAAAAAGATAGCGGCAAACAATCTCGCCCGAAAGTTATTTTTGACAGTTTCCCGGGCAAAACCTATGAAACGTCTGTTAAGGAATTTGATACAGAAGCCGACCTACAAACCCGCAGTTATAAAGTAACCTTGACCATGCCATCACCCAAAGAATTTATTGCGCTGCCCGGCATGAGCGTCAATGTGCATCTGGACTTCAGCAAAATCACAAAATCCACGGGGACGACGCTGGTAGTGCCAGTTGAAGCGGTTTTTTCTCCGGAAGATAAAAGCCTGAAAAGCAAAATACGTATGGTCTGGAAAGTCGATAATAAAACCATGCAAACCCATGCAACTGAGGTAAGCATCGGACAGATAAATAGTCAGGGACTGGAGATCACCTCCGGCCTTCAATCAGGCGATCAGATAATTACCGCCGGCGTCAACTTTATAAAAGAAGGTCAGACAGTTAAACCCTGGGTTAAAGAGGAAGGGCTTTAAATTTAGTTTGAATACTATTTTTAAAAATTAAAACAATCTTCTTTTTTCTATATAACTAAAGACACTCACTTATTATGAATATTGCAGAGTTCTCCATCCGTAACAAACTTATAAGCTGGCTCATCACTATTATTTTACTGGTGGGTGGTGCTATTTCATTCAGCGGTTTATCTCAACTTGAAGACCCGGAGTTCACCATTAAAGATGCGGTGATTGTCACCCAGTACCCGGGTGCATCGCCCCAGCAGGTTGAAGAAGAAGTGACCTATCCGCTGGAAAATGCAATACAGCAACTGGCCTATGTCGATTACGTGCGCTCGGTTTCAACGACCGGCCTGTCACAAATTACGGTCACCATGAAACGTCAGTACAATAAACACCATTTGCCACAAATATGGGATGAGCTACGCAGAAAGGTAAATGACCTGGCACCCAATTTACCGCCGGGGGTTTTACCGCCGCTGGTGAACGATGACTTTGGTGATATTTTTGGTTTGTTATATGCAGTAATTGGTGATGGTTATAGCTATCGTGAACTCAGTGACTATGTCGATTATTTACGCCGTGAATTAGTTCTGGTGGAAGGCGTTGGCAAAGTAACCGTTGCGGGTAAACAGCAGGAACAGGTTTTTGTAGAAATTTCACTCAGCCGAATGACACAGCTGGGAATTCCCTATCAGCGAATTTATGACATTCTTGCCACTCAGAATATTGTCTCAAATGCAGGTGCTATTCGCGCGTCTTCTGAATTTATTCGCTTTCATCCCACTGGTGAATTTCAGAATGTACAAGAGCTGGAAAACTTATTAATCAGTAGCCCCGGAGATCAGAATTTAATTTATTTAAAAGACGTTGCCAGTGTAAGCCGCGGCTTTCAGAATGTGCCCACACATTTAGTTTCTCTGAATGGTCGACAGGCTATTTCACTGGGCATTTCTTTTGCCTCCGGCTTTAACGTTGTTGATGTAGGCAAGCGCATTGATGCAAGATTAACTGAACTTGAATATGCACGGCCAGTGGGAATTGAACTCTCTGTTCTTTATGATCAACCAAAACTGGTGGCTGCTTCTATTAAAGCCTTTGCGATAAATTTAGCGGAGGCGGTTGCCATTGTTATTATTGTACTGTTGTTATTTATGGGCTTACGCAGCGGACTGTTAATTGGCCTTATTTTACTGTTAACGGTAATCGGCTCATTTGTCTTTATGAAACTGCACGGTCTTGAACTACAACGAATTTCACTGGGGGCATTAATCATTGCACTGGGTATGCTGGTAGATAATGCGATAGTGGTTACAGAAGGCATATTAATTGGCATGCAACGTGGGCTTTCAAAAATTGAAGCCGCTAGCGCAATTGTTAAGCAGGCGATATGGCCATTACTCGGTGCAACCGTTATTGCGGTTACCGCCTTTGCACCAATTGGTTTATCGAGTGATTCTACCGGTGAAATGCTCGGCTCATTATTTTATGTTTTACTTTACTCATTAATGCTCAGCTGGTTTACCGCCATCACATTAACACCCTTTTTTGCTGATATGATTTTAAAAGCACAGAACGGTGCTGATAAAACCGAGCCGTATCAAGGTGCATTTTTCGTTGCGTTTAAAAACACACTGGATATTTGTTTAAAACACAAAGCCATCACTGCACTCATTACCGTAGCTTTACTGGTTGTTTCTGTTTATGGTTTTCAACAGGTAAAAGTTGTGTTTTTTCCGGCCATGACAACCCCCATGGTATTGGTCGATTATCGTAAGGAACACGGCACGGATATTCGCCAGACCTTTAGTGAAATACAGGAAATAGAACCCTGGATCTTAAAACAGGAAGGGGTCACTCAGGTTAGCTCCAACACCGGTAAAGGCGGGCTGCGTTTTATGCTGACCTATTCACCGGAAAAAATCTTTGCCAGTTACGGACAATTTATGGTTGAGCTGGAAAATTACAAACAGATTGATCCATTTATTAAAAAAATGAACGAGCATTTTGATACCCACTATCCTGACGTAAATTATGACTATAAAAAGTTTGAATTAGGGCCCAGCAAAGATGGCAAAATAGAAGCCCGCTTTTCCGGCCCGGATCCGGACGTACTTCGTACACTGGCAGTTCAGACCAAACAGATTTTCAGCCAGCAACTAAACGCCGTTGGCGTTCGTGATGACTGGAAAAAACGCACCAAAATTATTCGCCCGCAATTTTCAGAAGCACAGGCTCGTCGTGCTGGGGTAAGCAAACAGAACCTTGATGATGTTTTACAGATGAGTTTTTCTGGCAAGCAAATTGGCCTTTATCGCGACGGCACAAGTATGCTACCTATTGTTGCACGACCACCTGAAATTGAGCGCAGTAATATTGACACGGTGCACAGTCTGCAAATCTGGAGCCCGATTTACGAGCGCTATATTTCTATTGAGCAGATTGTAAAAATGTTTGATGTTGAATGGGAAGACCCGGCTATTTATCGCCGTGATAGAAAGCGCACCATTACGGTTATTGCGAATGCCAACCTGCTTGGCAACGACACTTCAAACGCAATTTTCAAAAAAATTCAACCTGAAGTAGAAGCGATGAAACTGCCCAAAGGATATAGCCTGGAGTGGGGTGGTGAATTTGAAAGTTCCAGCGATGCCAATGAGGCCCTGATGGGCTCTATTCCCCTTGGCGTTGCGGTGATGTTTATCATTACCCTGTTACTGTTTAATACCCTTAAACAACCCCTGATAATCTGGTCGCTGGCACCCATGGCAATTATCGGCGTTTCTTTTGGTTTATTAGTGACCGGTTCAGCTTTTACATTTATGGCACTACTTGGCTTTATAAGCCTGGTTGGAATGCTACTCAAAAATGGCATTGTGCTGGTCGATCAAATTAATTTGGAAACCCGTGAAGGCAAACTACTCTACGATGCCATTTTCGATTCAGCAGTGAGCCGTGTGCGCCCGGTATCCATGGCTGCTGCAACCACTATTTTAGGCATGATTCCATTACTGTTTGACGCCTTCTTTTCGTCTATGGCGGTTACCATCATGTTTGGCCTTGGCTTTGCTACAGTACTCACACTGATCGTTGTACCGGTAATTTATGCCATTGTTTATCGCGTGGAATATGTACCGCTCAAAAAATAGCGCACCTTTATCTATATATCCTTTATTAATATCTCCTTTTCATATGTGCCTTTATAGATCATATGAAAAGGGGAACTCTAAATCTATTTTCCTGTCTTATTTCCCATCGGAGTTTCATACACACTAAATTTTAATTTTCAATGTCGGGTTATTTATGAATGTAAATTCACAGGTCATCAACCAGAACCCGTATCAAATAAACAATGAAACGGATATCACATCGTTATTAAGTCTTATCAGTAGTAAGGATGAATCTGCACTTTCACAGCTCTATGATTTAACCGTAAGCAAAGTCTATAGCCTGGCACTTAAAATACTGCTCAATGAAGCCGATGCCGAAGAAGTTGTCTGCGATGTTTACACCCAGCTCTGGCATAAAGCACAGGATTATCAACATGAACGTGGATCGCCTTTGAGCTGGCTACTTATTATTTGTCGTAGCCGTGCACTGGATTTATTGCGAAAGAAACGCCCCGAACATACCGGTCTTGAACAATCTCATCTTGAAAAATTATCATCTGAACAATCTTCTATGGAATATTCCCCGGAATCATCACAACATTCTACGCACCCGGGAATGACTAATAAGATTACAAACCGGGGGAATAATACACAGCCAGATGATATAATTAATTTAATGCAGGAAGGAGCTGCAATAAAAGAAGCCATGCAACAATTAACGGCGATACAGAGACAACTTATCGCACTGGCTTATTTTAAGGGTTTAAGTCACTCGGAAATATCCGAAACTATTCAACTGCCACTGGGTACAGTAAAATCGCATCTGCGCCGTGCATTACAATCCATGCATAAACTGATTGAGTTATAGGTATGAATATGACAAATAAAAATACAGACAATCAGGTACTTAACTCACAAACTACGCAGGCCATTTCCGTGGCACTTAAAAGCGATGAAATTCCAGAAGAACTAAAAGCGTCCATGAAGCAGAAAATTTTTAATAACATCCGTAGCCATGCAACCGAAGGTATTAGCACCATTCGACAACGCGAAGGCGAATGGATAGACGTTGCACCAAAACTTCAAATGAAAGTATTACGTCGTGACCACAAACTAAACAGCCAGACCGCACTGTGGAAACTCGAACCCGGTGCAATTATTCCGGCCCATGAGCACCCGGTTGAGGAAGAATGCCTGGTAATTAAGGGTGAAATTAATTTTGCTGATCATGTTTTACATGAAGGTGACTTCGAAGTCGTTCCAGCCGGTATTAATCATATCGCGATGCAATCTAAAACCGGGGCCATTGTCTTACTGCGTTCGGACATTCCTGAAGACCTGAGCTGGATTGAATAACCTCGATTAACTGAAAAGCCAATGGCACTAACTAGTGGCATTAATATTATTTGATATTAACCAAGAGATCTGATACTCAAACCCAGCTTACAATATCTATTTCTGCGACTCGTTCAATAAACCATACAAGCGCTACTGCGGCTATTACAAATGAACTGAACTGCAATATTATATTTCGATAAATCACCCGCAAACTCAGCACATAAATCAGTGGCAACACAATTGCCACAATGACTAGCTGACCAATTTCAACCCCGATATTAAATGCGCTTAATGCCAGCAATTCCAGCCCCGGCGTTAAGCCAACATCATTTAAAACACTGGCAAAGCCCATACCATGTATTAACCCGAAAACAAATGTCAGCAACCATAATCGCCGGTGTACTACTGGCCGGATATTGTTAAGTGCGGCAATAATCACCGAAGCGGCGATAATAGACTCAACAATTCGTGATGACAGGAAAATCAAATCAAACACACTGAGCGCCAGCGTTATAGAGTGAGCTACTGTAAACGCTGTAATAATTTTAGTTGTATTTATTAACGTTTGATTTAAATTCTGCTTTTCCTGCCAGCGACCTCCACGCAAGATAAGTGCCGCCGGTAAAAGCAGACTCAATAAAAACAAAATGTGATCTACCCCTATCCAGATATGCCACATGCCCTGCCATATGAAATCTAAAAATGTCTGGAATTGACTGGCCTTAGCTGAATCAAAAATAAAATGTCTGTTATCATAATTAAATACGGTGCTTTGAGTCTCAGCATTTGATTCAATAGATAATATAGCTTTATGCTGGGCATCAAATGAAAATAAAAAATCATAGTCTATCGTGATTTTTTTAATCACCTGCGGACATGTGATTTTTACGGGCAAATAAACATAAAGCCCACTGCTCAAATTATCCAGCATAATGTTCGCAGCAACAAGGTTACACATCGACTGATTTTGAAAAATTCTTAAATGTGTTTTCGCCAATGAATCGATTAATGCTTGTTTGTGTAGCAGCTCACCCCATGTTAAATCAGCATCACCATTAACATCCAGTCCTGCGCTACGTTCAAGATCATCGACACCGATATGCCATTGTCCTGATATCGTATTTCCCTCCACCTGAAATTTTATCTGACTATGACTTGTCTGATGTGCAAAGCCTGTAAAACTCACTAGCAGAGCTGAAACAATGACTGTTATCCGCACCATATTAAGCATTATATTTTCACCGCTGCACTGATAATATGCTGCAATTGAACATCCTCTAACGCCTGTGACATAACCCACTCGATACCACGTTTGAGTTCAGTTTTATTATTGTTTTTAAGGGCAATATTAAGCAGCAGTTTAATATCCGCAGGTTCTTTCTGCACTCGCCAGTTTTTCTTTGCCAGCATTAGTGCTTTTTCACTCTCATTTTTGACTTCAAAGTAAAACCGCGCCTGATCACGCAAATGTGCATCTTCTCCTCTCAGGGCCATCAACCGATAACTGGATTCAAGCTCTGCTATATATTTAGCCGCTGAATCACTTTTTGTTTTAATACCTGCTATTGCCAGGCGCAACAACAATGCATCAACGTAGGTAAATTCATTTAAAATAAATATCACCTGCTGATATTTTTTCTGCTTTAATAACAAATCTGCATAATTAGCCAACGCATAATAATCATGTTGATTAATTTCTAGTGCTTTACGATAATATTGTTCGCCTACAAGTTCTTCACCCTTTCGTACAGCCATATCTGCCAGTAAAGTTATTACCCAACCAAGCTCTTCTTTATCACTGTGTTTATTTATTTTTAGTGTTTCTTCCAGTAATGCAAAACTTTTCTGTAGCTCGCCGGTTAAGCTTTTAACCTGTGACACACAGGCCATACTTATCAGATGACTGGCACGGGTAAATAATGATTTGCAGTTATCTAATGCCAGCTGATATTCAGCGCGACTAATATGCGATATTGCTCGCATTAGGTACACCTGTGAATTATTACTATTGTTATTTGCCAGCCTGTTTAAGACCTGCAGTGCCTGACTGAAATCATGGCGATGCTGCAAAATATCCGCCCAGTGGATATACACTTGTTCTGGTAAATTTTTATTATTTAGATATGGTAAAATCAGTGCTTCTGCGTAACCAAAATATCTGGGATCAGATTTTTCTCTACCCATTTTTAAATACAGGGCCACTGCTTCATTTAAAATTCGGTAGTTGTTTTTATCATTTAGTAACTGCTCACGTAAGTGATTTATTTTCTGAACATCTTCAGATGCAGAAAACGTCCGAACAACCGTGTTTTCAAACGCTGGAATATATGGCTGTGCCATCACAGCATTAAACACTATTGATATAATAATAAGTAGAATGTATTTATAAAAATTCATCATAATTTAAACCATTATAGGTCGGGATTCCCTTCCCTTTTTCATAAAACAATGCTTACCGACGTTTAACTGTCCAGTAAGTCATTATAATTTTCCATTTCATCGGAATCTTGAAACTCAAAGTCCTTACCTTCTATTACCGACTCTGGATCTTCGTTTTCAGACTCTTCAAATACATCTCGAACATAGGAACTAAATGACTGTATTTCCTTTTTTTCATCATCATCGTCATCCAGATCTGCGCATCCAACAGCACCGAGAATGAAGACTAACAACGCAAAGCGTATTACATTTTGTTTCATAATTTTATCCTCTATTTATTTTTTAATCGCACCTGGTAATGGCGTTTTTAAATACGGAAAGCTTGAATCAAAATTGGCATCACTCAATGGTGCGCCATCGGTAAACGCCTGATCGCCAACCACCGCATCTTCTGGTTCACATAGTCCGAGATTATCATTGGCAGTACCATCTTTATTTAAATCAACCGGTATGGAATAACATAAAGCCCCCATCACAACTCGCAATGCAATGTCGACCACATCATCACCCGGGCGACGACCATTAGGATATCCACCAACATCACCTGCAGCCACACCCAGCGTCGCCTGTTTTCCCGCTTCAGTAATATCCAGACCAGTATTCAGGCGAAGCATTTCAGCTACGGAACCATTTTTTGTAACGCCTTCAAAACCCGTTAGGAAAGTCGCTACTAAATCTGCCCGTGGAAAATTGGTTGGAGCCAAACCGTCAAAGTTTTTCCCCAGCGCGCCATTAACATCATCCTTAAACAGTAGACTTAATATTTCTGGGAATGTTGGATTTGTCACATACTCTGCAAACTGCCCATCATCTTTTGGCTCAGAGGCATTGAACAGGTTCTTATCCTTTAATCCGATAACCAGTTCGTTTACCAGTGGATGACTTAAGCGTGAAACCTGTACCAGTGCACCGCCGTTAACTTCCGGTTTATCAAAGCTCGCATCCGGGTTAAGAATGCGAGCCTGTGGTAGACTAGCCGTTGTCCAGCCGCCGATGATATCTCCTGTACTTACGATACAGGAAGTAGGAAGTTCTAATGCAATAGTGGTTACATTCTTACCACGTAAGTCATCATTATTGGTATCCTGCTTAATAAAACTTTCCAGGGGAATATAATTTACCAAATCAAAACTTGCCCCTAAATTAACGGCAAAGGAATCTTTACGCTGTCCGACAAATACCTTTCCAGCAGTTTCACAACCGGGAATGTTAATATCATAAATATACTGGTCAGCATATTTTTTATAATCCGGGAATGTTTTATTACCGACATTATCATAGGGCTTTATAAATGTGTCAGAAGCGCCTTCAAAATTTGTAATTGGACTAAACTCACCCTCTCGTCGGTCACCGCTAATCATATTGATACTGTAAGTTTCCTTAAATCCCAACTCAGAGTCATCTTCAGCGGTAATTTTACCCAGTGTTTTTAAAGATACTGCAACAGGCACATTATCAATTTTTATTTTTATACCTTCATTGTTATTAATCAGCGAGTTATTAAATTTAAACTGAAATGTTAAATCTTCAATGGCATCTCCGTCATTATCGATATGTATTTCATAAACCGCCGCCGGATCCATAGCAAAGTAATTTGGCCCACCCTGTGGGTCCTGTAACGGAATATAATTAGCGATAATTGTCACGAAATCATCACGCAGTGGTTCATAACTTCTGAACATATAAAAATCGGTAGAATCAATAGTGGGAAAACGCGTAACATTGGGGGCTTCCCGGTGACTGGATGCTGTCACAATATTTGTGCTTAGCACCGAAAGTATCGCAAGACTCAGGCTTGCAGCGGGTAATTTAAATTTCATTTTTAATCTCCTTAGTTTAGGTACACAGTAAATACGCAGGGAAATGAAGAATGGATGCAGATTTATTTAAATATTTTTATTTATGGATGTTCTTGTCTGTGAGTTGCGATATCGACCGTCCCCCCTTCTTTACCAGAATTTATCCTCAAATTTAGAAAAATATCTTCTAATTTAGACTATTATCTATTACTTAACACTCTGTTTTATAACCAATTAGTCGAACTCGCTGTTGTCTTAAGGGCTCTTAAAATGACTTTAAATCGTTTATTCGTAAATTGCACCAAACTGTACTTTATCGTTATTGTCATCCCAGTAAGCCTCCTGTCATGCGATTTCACCTCAACACAGGAAAAATCAGAGTCACCAGAAGTCGTAAACATAGGCCGACTCATTTGTGGTGGCCATTTACCACTGGCGGTTGTTGAGAAGAAATTTCAGGAACAGCTTAAAACATTCAAATTGCATACCGTGCAAAATCACGACTGGAATCATGTAATAGCTGATATGAAATCGGGAAAACTGGCGGGCACCTTTATCCTGTCACCACTTGCGATGAACCTTATCCACGAAGGTTTTCCAGGTAAAATTGTTTTAATGGCCAACCGAAATGGCAATGGCTTTGTTTTATCAAAAAAAATACAATCTATTGATGACCTGAAAACTAAAAAGTCAATTATTGCTGTGCCACATACTTTTTCTCAGCATCACGTCCTGTTACACACAATTTTGCAACAACATGCTATACCACAGGAAAACGTTAAAACACTCAGCATGCCACCGCGGGATATGATTAATTCATTACGTAATGGTGAGATAGATGGCTTTGTAGTTGGAGAACCGGAAGGTAATCGCTCAATTAGCCAGGATATTGGTTGGATGGCTGCTATTTCACCACAAATCTGGAAAGGACACATGGATCATGTGTTCCTGGCATCTGACAGTTTTATAAAGAAGCAGCCCGAAAAATTACAGGAACTTATTACTCAACTGGTGAAAGCCGGAGAGTTTATTGAAAACAATCCTCATGATGCCGCTGTTATGGGAGAAGATTATACCGGTGCTCAGGCAAATGCTTTTGACCAGGTACTCACCACTCCCCCAGACTGGATTACTTACACAAATATGATAGCCAACGAAAATGATATTCAGTTAATGGCAGAAAAACTCGTAGAGATGAAACTCTGGGCAAAAATTCCGGATGACATTAATAATAACTATTTTGATATGCGTTTTGTAAAAATAGCAGAGCAAACAGTACGTCCTAAATAAATCGTTTATGAAACTAACTCTTTCTCTTAAACAGTCCTGGACATTTATTGTTCTACTTTCTGTTGTCATACCAGTTGTGACTGTAATGATCTGGTATGGTACAACGGTGTACACAAATGAATTGAACAATGCACTGACTAAAGAACATGAGAGAAATCAATTTTTACAGTTCCGTATTGAATCAGAACTTAATCACCTTAAAAATCTCCTTAAAAATAAAAGCGACCCATTAAGTTTTTTAGTAGAAAAGCCTGTTTATGAGAAGGCCATAAAGCGCATAAACACCTTATTAAAATTAGTCGTTATGCGAGAACCTGCAATTCATGCAGCCATATTATTTACAACTGATAGCGATATTATATCTGTATATGACCCAGGTTTAAAATTCACAACCGACAAAACATTATCAGCCGAACAAAAACTAAGCATAAAAAAACACTGGGGATTCACAAACACTAGAGATTACCCTGAACTTGTTATTCCATCACTAGGTAGAAGTTACATTGGATCAGTAACACATGTTCACGACGAACATATTTTAAAAATTGCGATGCCGGTTTCACAACCGGTTGAAGCTGTTTTAGCCATAGAGGTAAATACTGAATATTTTATACAATTAAATAAAATACCAGATTCCAAAGCACAGAAAAACATTAATTATATCCTCGACAGACGAGGAACCATGATAGCTAAAAATACATTCGGAAAGTATAAACCAGGTGATTTGATGACACATCTGGAAATTGTACGCAGCGCATTAATTGATACTAACTGGGCCAACGATAAATCCTACATAGGTATCAGCAATGAACCGGTATACGGAACACTAACCACAATTCCGTCTTTGGGCTGGACACTTATATCGGAAGTTAGCACAACAGAAATATTATCACCTATTATAAATTCACTGATGAAAATGCTGTTATTAACATTGCTCGGGCTAATTATTTTTATCTGGCTCGTTCTACACCTGGCAAGAAAAACGTTATACCCTATCCAACAGGCGAGTGATGCCATTGTTCAAGTAGCAAAAGGAAATTATCAGGTTTCTATACAGACTACTGGCATAAAAGAACTTGATGCTATGATTTCCAGTATTAACTACATGGCTATAGCTCGTCAGAAAGCGCAAAAAGCTTTACAGGAAAATGAACAGGATCTTATCATCACACTAAATAGTATCGGTGATGCGGTGATTACCTGCGATGAAAAAGGTCTAGTCAGCCGCATGAACCCGATTGCACAACGACTTACCGGTTGGCCTATAAAACAGGCTAAAGGCTTACCTATAAAAACTATTTTCAAAATAGTAAATGCATCAACCCGTAAAAAAATTGCCAACCCTGTTGATAAAGTACTGGCAACCGGTGAAACTGTTTATCTCAGCAATCACACAACCCTTATTTCTAAAAATGGTGACGAATATCAAATAGCAGATTCTGCAGCGCCGTTACGAAATGATGATGACACGATTTTAGGTATGGTTCTGGTATTTAACAATGTCACTGAACAATATCGTTTGCGTGAACAGGCCAAACTTACACAGCTAAAATTACAGGCGAAAGAAAAAGAACAGAGCGATATGCTTAACTCGATGGCCAATTCGGTTATCTGTATTGATGAAGATGGCACCGTACTCAGTTTCAACAAGGCAGCAGAAAAATTATTTGGTTATAGAGAAGAAGAAATAAAAGGTAAGAATATAAACCTGTTAATGACAGAACCATTTAGCAGCGAACATAATGGATATCTTAAAAATTTTATAAAAACGCGTGTAACTAATATTATTGGTTTTGGTCGGAATGTAGAGGGAAAACATAAAAATAACAATATTTTTCCATTCAGACTATCTGTTTCTGAACTACCCAAAGGCCAGGATGGTAAACACAGGTTTATAGGATCTTGTATAGATTTGACTCAGATTAAGCAGCAGGAAGAACAGCTACGACGCACTCAAAAAATGGACGCCCTTGGAAAACTGACTGGCGGCATAGCTCATGATTACAATAACATGCTGGGGGTTGTAACAGGCTATGCGGAATTGCTGGAAAAAGCGCTGATTTCTCAACCCAAACTTTCAAGATATGCTAATAGAATAATCCACGCTGGAGAACGAGGTGCAAACCTAACCCAAAAACTACTCAATTTTTCCAAGCAGGACAGTAGTGAAGAAAACAGGGTTGATATAAATATCGTCCTGAATGATATGCAACATATGCTAGAAAAAACATTAACAGTACGTATTAAACTTATACTTGAACTAACTGATAATGTATGGCCTGTCTGGATTTGTAGTGCCGATTTTGAAGACGTCATTCTTAATATTACAATCAATGCGATGCATGCAATAGAAACTAATGGTCAACTAACTATTCGAAGTGAAAACGAAACCATAGATTTATTAGACTCTAAACTGTTAGGTCTTTCTGCTACCGGTGATTATATAAAACTTAGTATAACTGATACGGGTTGTGGCATAGACTCTGAAACCAGAGAAAAAATATTCGACCCATTTTTTACAACCAAGGACGACAAAGGAACAGGTCTTGGTTTAAGCCAGGTGTATGCTTTTATTCAACGCAACAATGGCGCTATAAAAGTCTATTCCGAACCGGAAAATGGCACTAAATTTGTTTTTTATATTCCTCGGTATCATGAAAGTGACATCACTATACAGGCCGGGGAAAAAACCCAATCTGCCAGTACAATGGGGCATGGAAATATTTTAGTCGTAGATGATGAGGTTGATTTACTGAGTTTGAGCCGTGAAATACTAAATTCACACAACTATACAGTTTTTACTGCTGAAAATGCAGAGCAGGCATTAAAAATACTTGGAAAACAAGATATAAACCTGATGCTATCAGACGTACTAATGCCCGAAATGGATGGTTTTCAACTTGCTGCTATTGTTAAAGAAAAATATCCGCGAACAAAAATCCAGCTCGCCAGTGGTTTTACAGATAATCGGCATACCAGTCATAATGATGTTGATTTACAGAAAAACCTGTTAAGTAAACCCTTTAATTCACAGGATTTATTACAAAGAATCAGGATTTTACTGGATGAAAATTAATCAACATAAAACATGTCAGCTCATTCTTTTTACGTATTTTGGTCTAAACTAACATCAATGAGCTGTGACTTAACATTAACGTATAAAATTGCATCGGATCATCTCAAATATAACCTATAGCAACCTGAGATTAAACACATGAAAACATTAATAAACTTATTATCATTATCTTTTATATTTATACTTTCAATTTCAAGCGCTAGCGCCAATGAAAAAGCTAGCCCTGGGTCACTGCCAAATCATTACAAACTGGGTATTTTTCCTTATTTACCGACCGCCAGAATCCTTAAAGTTTATACGCCAGTTGCCGAAGATTTTGAGAGAACATTAGGCGGCACTGTCACTCTGAGAACAAAACCCTCTTACGATAAATTTATTCAGGCCTTATCTAATGAAGAATATGACATTGCTTTCGTTCAGCCATATGATTACCTTAATGCCCACGACAAATATAATTACCTGCCCCTCGTAAGACGCAGCATTCCACTGCGCACAGTCATTATCGTCAGTAAGGATTCCAAACTTCAAAATCTTCAGCAATTAAAGGGCAAAACTATTGCTACACCGGCCAAACACTCTGCTGTTTCTCGAATCACAAACAAAGCTCTTGAAGACCAGGGTTTTAATTTATCTACCGATATAACCCGCAGTTACAAAAAAAATCACTTCGCCTGCATGCAGAGTGTAATTATTGGAGAAGCAGCAGCTTGCGGGACAGCAGACAGAGCACTTAAACATTTTGGTGATGTAAAGATGAAAGATAAGTTTCGCGTATTATATAAAGCCGATGAAATCCCGAATTCACTATTCATAATACATAAACGTATACCCGCTGAAATTCGTGAGAAACTGATAGAATCTATCATAAACTGGCCTGAAACTAACCCTGGCAAAAAAATACTGGCCGGAGGTAAAATCATACCAATGATACGGACTATAGACAGTGACTATAATGTCATTCGAAAATAAGTAGAGTATTAATGATTAAAAGCGGCATCTCATCTCTTAAATATCGAATTGCTATTACTGTTTTTATAATGGAAGCAATTATGCTTACCGTTGTATTATGGAACACCTTCAGATTTATTGAAATTCAGGCTCAGGAAGATTTTGAAAACCGCCACCAGATTGTTGTAGAACTTATAAAACAAATAACTACCAACTCGATTTTTTCTGAAGAATATGACGACCTGCAGCAATACATAGAGCAAATTGCACTTGACCGGGAAATTTTAAACATATCAATCATAAACCAGAAAAATATAATTATAGCCAACAGCGACTTTCAAAAAGTCGGTGAAAAACCTCAGCCACACATTTCTTCTGAAAACCACTATTGGGTAATCCAGCAACTACCCAAAATGGGCCGGATAGAAATTGAATTTTCTTTAACAAGAATTAGAACGCAACTAAAAAAAGCCAAACATATGGGTATAGGCCTGGCTTTAACCGGTATGTTTATAATCGCTATAGGTGGACTTTCATTTGGCTTTTTACTTACCCATAAACTTGGCAGCTTAACCCGCATAATCAGCAAATTCAAAGACTCTGGAAAATATGTTCGTATAGATGTTACGGGTAATGATGAAATTGCAACATTAAGTCACGCGTTCAATCATATGAGTAATAAAATCAATGATTACATCAATCGAATTCAGTCCGACAAAGATCTACTTGAAATTCGAGTTACTGAACGAACAGAAGAACTTGAAGCGGCCACGACCAAGCTTATTGACGCTAATCAACAGTTAAAAAATTTATCTATTACTGATCATCTGACTCAGGTTTATAATCGCATAAAAGTCGAAGATCAGCTTGAAACTGAAAAACAGAGATTTGAACGTTACAATAACATTTTCAGTATTATTTTACTGGATATAGACAAGTTTAAACATGTGAATGATACCTTCGGCCACAATGAAGGCGACAACGTTCTGGTAACTGTTGCCAATTTGCTTAAAAATAACATACGAAATACTGAAGTCCTGGGACGTTGGGGTGGAGAAGAATTCATTATTATCTGTCCAGAAACCGAATTAAAGAATGCATCACTACTGGCAGAAAAATTACGTAAAATTATTGAACACAAAACATTTGATGCTATTGGACATATCACCTGCAGCTTCGGTGTTGCACAAGCCCGTAAAGATGAATTCATTAAAGAACTTATTAAACGATCTGATATTGCCCTTTATAAAGCGAAAGAGGATGGGCGTAATCGGGTTGTTCAAGGATAATGTAGCCTTACCCACTTGATGACGTCTATAAAAACAAACTGGCGTAATAATAAAGTGACATCCATATAAAATCCCATGCACTATTATTGCAGTTTTATTTGACTTATATCCTTCACCCGTTACCCTTGAGATTAAATATGCGATGATGTATTGTCATATTTATCTTGAGGGTAATTCAGCCATGCGACGTTTTCTATTCAGCCTTTTATGCTTATTAAGCTGTAATTTTTCTGCATTCGCAGACGTTAAACTGTCGGCAGATGAAAGCTCGGGCAGTTCTAAATGGCAAGTGGAGCAGCAGGGTTTTAGCCTGACACTTGTTCAACTGGGCGCTGAATATGTGAGTGCCGTGTTTGCCGCACGCGGGCTACCCAAAGACGTGGTGGCTGACATCAGTACTTATTGTTTATTCGGCACCATTATCAAAAACACCTCAAATACAACGCTATCATCACAACTATCTGACTGGCGCATTGTGACCAGTGAGGGTAAAGAACACCGATTAAAATTAAAAGATGAATGGGTGAAGCAATGGAGTGCTAAAGGTGTCGCGTTTCGCTGGCTTTTGTTATCTGACCAACAGAACTTTGATGATGGCGACTGGATTCAGGGTTTCACTACAGTTGCACTGGCTCCTGGACAAAGTTTTGATCTCTACTATTCATGGAAACAACAGGGTAAATTATTTAACAATATTATCAGGGGGATGAGCTGTGCGTCTGTTACTCAAAAAACTTTATAAATCCGGCCTGATTTTTTTACTTGTAATGCTATTGCCCTTATCCGGGTTAACAGCTGAACAAGCGCTGCCTGCTGCAAACTACAAACTCAAGCTTCTCTCTAATCCTGTTTCGGCACCTGATTTTCTATTGATGGATATGGATGGACAACAGCATTCATTAAAACAATACAGAGGCAAGGTGGTGATAATCAATTTCTGGGCCACCTGGTGCCCACCCTGCATCCGTGAGATGCCATCTTTGCAAAAACTCTATGAAGAATTTAAATCAAAGCCACTGGTGGTGTTAGCCATTAATCAGTGGGAAGATGAAGACAGGGTTTTTGAGTATATGGGCCGACTAAAACCAGCACCTACGTTTCCTATTCTCTTCGATAGTGACAGCAAACTGTCTGACCTCTATAAGGTTCAGGGCCTGCCATCAACTTACATTATTAACAAGCAGGGCAAGATTGTATATCGCGCAAAAGGTGGCAGGGATTTTGATCACCCGGAAATTATGGGTAAGATCAGGGCTTTGTTTTGATTGACTGGTTTGATGGGGTGTATCTGATAATCTGATATAGAATATTGGGAATGGATTCATGATGTTCATCCCTATGGTTACCCTTTCATATTATTCAAGACAACCGGTTAAGTCATTATTCTAAATATTTTCCCCTTCGGGGCGCGATGGAGGCATTCGCGTCAAAAAATACTTTCCCGTTTTTATTCGGGCATTCTCTGCCCCTGACCTTATTTTTTTTACCTACTAAATCGATAAGCACCACTCAGTTTTCTTTCCCCTTCGGGGTCATGGCGCTAAAAAACAGCACCATGTTAAAAATAGCTCCAGGCGATTTTTTCGAAACTGGTTCTCATCATGGCCTTTCCTCTCCGCCATATCCATAAAAAAGGCCCCCCTATTTTCACAGGGATCACTCTAATAACAA
>Ga0316206_1001595_pt1 | contig 19014 bp, 15 predicted proteins | sample 6monthpyrite_MG_FD_204942 | JGI IMG/M metagenome (GOLD analysis project Ga0316206, IMG submission 204942) | Microbial mat bacterial communities from mineral coupon in-situ incubated in ocean water Damariscotta River, Maine, United States -... | ecosystem: Environmental > Aquatic > Marine >... | reverse complement strand
TTGTATTTCTGCTTTGTATTGACCATTAATTGTGTATTTTGGTAATGGATATTACGGTTATTATTCAATGACTTTATTGGTTGTCATTTAAAAAATTTAAATAAATTTGCCTTGAAGCTCGACTCTTGGGTAAAGCATCGCTATAATTTCGCGTCATTATTTTAATCTAGACATCTTTATTATTCGGAATACGGACTTTCTGATACGCGGCAAATAATAGCCAAGTATCATTTAGAAATATAAGTTTTCTCTACTAATAGATGCGTTACAGGCGTGTTTCGCCAAGTTTTTGAGGTATTTAAATGCAAGTTTCAGTTGAGACTATTGAAGGTTTGGAGCGTCGTTTAACGATTACTGTTCCTGCCGAAACAGTAGATGTTGAAGTTAAAAATCGTCTTCGTCATATTGCTAAAACACAGCGTATTAATGGTTTCCGTCCTGGTAAAGTACCAGCGTCGGTAATTGAAAAGCGTTATGGGCAAGGTGTACGTCAAGAAGTTGCAGGCGAAATTATGCAACGTAATTTTTTTGATGTCATTATGGCGGAAAAATTAAACCCAGCGGGTCGCCCTCAATTTATAGAGAAAAGCAATAAAGTGGGTGAAGCATTAGAGTTTGAAGCAAAATTTGAAATATATCCTGATGTTGAATTAAAAGATATCGAAAAAATTGCCGTTGAACGTCCAGCGGTTGAAGTGACTGACAGTGATTTAGATGAAATGTTTGTAACTTTGCAAAACCAGCATAAAACGTGGAAAGAAAATAAGCGTAAGACTAAGAAGGGCGATAAATTAACTATCGACTTTACTGGCCGTATTGATGGTGAAGAGTTTGAAGGTGGTAAAGCCGAAAGTTTTGAACTGGAATTAGGCGCTAGCCGAATGATCCCTGGTTTTGAAACTGATATTATTGGCATGAAGGTGGGCGAACAAAAAACCATTAAAGTAACTTTTCCAGAAGATTATCATGCTGAAAACTTGAAGGGTAAAGACGCTGAGTTCGATATTATTATTCATAAAACTGAAGGCCCTGTGTTACCGGAAGTTGATGAACAATTTGCGACGTTATTCGGTATCACTGAAGGTGGTGTTGATGCACTCCGTGAAGAAGTGAAGAAAAATATGTCGCGTGAGTTGAATCAAGCGGTAAAAGCAAAAGTTAAAAACCAGGTTATTGAAGGTTTATTAGAAGCTAACGATGTTGCATTACCAAAAGCGCTAGTTGCACAGGAAGTTGACGTATTGCGTCAACAAGCGATGCAACGTTTTGCCGGCCAAATGGATCCTAAAAATATGCCAGAATTACCGGCGGATATGTTTGAAGAACAAGCCAAGCGTCGCGTTAAAGTAGGTTTGTTGTTAGGTGAAGTAATTAAAGAAAATGACCTTAAAGTTGATGAAGCTAAAGTAAAAGAGTTAATTGAAACAGCAGCATCTGCTTATGAAGATCCACAAGAAGTGGTTGAATATTACTTATCTAATAAAGAGTTACATGAACAAATGCAGAATGTTGCATTAGAAGAGCAAGCCGTAGAATTTCTAATTGGCAAAGCAAAAGTAAAAGATAAAAAAGCGAGCTTTAAAGAGATCATGAATCCAGAAGCTTAATAAGCTGTACTGATTCGGTTGACAATATGCTACGCAATAGCTTAAATGGCTTATATGAAATCATATAAGCCATTTTTATTTTAAAAAGGAATCTCTGTTGTTTACATCAAACCAAAAATTAAATCCTATGAGTAATAATATTGATAATGCATTAGTGCCAATGGTGGTTGAGCAAACGGCTAAAGGTGAGCGCTCGTACGATATTTATTCTCGTTTATTGAAAGAGCGGGTGATCTTTTTATGTGGTCAGGTAGAAGACCATATGGCAAATTTAATTATCGCTCAATTATTATTTCTTGAATCAGAAAGCCCAGAAAAGGATATTTTTCTTTATATCAATTCACCGGGTGGCTCTGTGACTGCGGGCATGGCTATTTATGATACAATGCGTTTTATAAAACCTAATGTGAGTACCGTATGTATTGGCCAAGCGGCGAGTATGGGGGCATTTTTATTATCAGGTGGCGAAAAAGGTAAACGCTATTGCTTACCTAATGCGCGAGTAATGATCCATCAACCGTTGGGTGGGTTTCAAGGTCAAGCGTCGGATTTTGAAATACATGCCAAAGAAATTTTATTTATTAAAGAAAAATTAAATCGTTTACTCGCAGAGCATACTGGCCAATCACTGAAAAAAATATCGCAAGATACCGATCGTGACAACTTTTTAAGTGCGGAAGCTGCGGTTGAATATGGCATAGTTGATGCCATATTGGATAAGAGACTTGAGCAATAATTTTAGGTCTGTATTTTGGTGTTATAAGTAATTTGTGAAATACTTATAGATAGAATAGTTAATAGATAAGATTAGAGGTACCGTATGACCGATATAAAAAAAGGTGGCGGTGATAATGGCAAGTTGCTGTATTGCTCATTTTGTGGCAAAAGCCAACATGAAGTTCGTAAATTAATTGCAGGTCCATCGGTATTCATTTGTGATGAATGTGTTGAGTTGTGTAACGATATTATCCGTGAAGAAATTAAAGAAATCGCACCAAAACAAAGTAAAGAAAAATTACCATCGCCCATCGAAATTCGTACTAATTTAGATGATTATGTCATCGGCCAAGAGCATGCGAAAAAAGTACTTGCAGTCGCCGTATATAATCACTACAAGCGTTTGCACAGTGGTGATTCGCATAATGGCATTGAATTAGGGAAAAGTAATATTTTGTTAATTGGGCCAACGGGTAGTGGTAAAACATTATTGGCGCAAACCTTAGCTAGATTACTGGATGTACCGTTTACCATGGCTGATGCAACCACTTTAACCGAAGCCGGTTATGTGGGTGAAGATGTTGAAAATATCATTCAAAAATTACTGCAAAAATGCGATTACGATGTTGAAAAAGCACAGCGTGGCATTGTGTATATTGACGAAATTGATAAAATTTCACGTAAGTCAGATAACCCGTCTATTACTCGAGATGTTTCAGGAGAAGGTGTCCAACAAGCATTATTGAAATTAATCGAAGGCACTATTGCATCCGTTCCACCTCAAGGTGGTAGAAAACATCCACAGCAAGAATTTTTACAAGTTGACACATCTAAAATTTTGTTTATTTGTGGAGGAGCGTTTGCGGGGTTAGATAAAGTGGTGGAACAGCGCTGCCATACAGGCACGGGTATTGGTTTTGGTGCTGAAGTTAAAGGTAACAACTCAAAAAAATCATTAACAGAACGGTTTCAAGAAGTAGAGCCAGAAGATTTAGTGAAATATGGTTTAATTCCTGAGTTTATTGGTCGTTTACCGGTTGTTGCAACACTAACAGAATTGGATGAACATGCATTGATCCAAATTTTACAAGAACCTAAAAATGCCCTGACTAAACAATATAGTGCCTTGTTTGATATGGAAGGTGTCGAATTAGAGTTTCGCCAAGATGCTCTAGTAGCAATTGCTCAAAAAGCCATGGCGCGTAAAACGGGGGCACGTGGTTTACGTAGTATTGTTGAAGGCGTGTTATTAGATACCATGTATGAATTACCCTCAATGACAGATGCTTGTAAAGTGGTTGTTGACGAGTCGGTGATTAAAGGCGAATCTAAACCTATTATTATTTATGAATCTCAGCCCGATCAGGCAGCATCAGACTCATAATTAAACGCAACATCAATTAGAATAAACGCTCATTTGGTACGTTATCAATGAGCGTTTTTTTATGTCATCGATAATAACGTTGTGCGTGGGTTATTCTACAAGTTCTTTTTATAACGAGCTTGAAAGAGCATTTGTTAGCCCCATATAGCGTTAATAAGATTAAAAATTTAACGCCTTTAGCGCGTTACACGTTAAGAGAGTAATTATGAGCGACCAACGTCATGTTATTAAAGACATTCCAGTTTTAGCCTTGAGAGATGTCGTGGTATATCCACAAATGGTGATCCCGTTATTTGTGGGTAGAGAAAAATCGATTCGTGGTTTAGATATTGCGATGGAAGCGAACAAGGAAATATTTTTGGTTGCCCAAAAAGATGCGGCGATTGATGATCCTTCTGCTAAAGATGTGTATTTAACCGGTACCGTAGCTACCATATTGCAAATGTTAAAATTACCCGATGGTACAGTTAAAGTACTTGTTGAAGGCGTGCAGCGAGCGCGCATTGATGAATTTACTGAAACTGAAGATTACTTTTTAGCGAATATTAATTGCCTCACCTCTATTGCCATTGCGGATAATACGGAAGAAGTATTAATTCGTTCGGCAATTTCTCAATTTGAAGGCTATGTTAAACTTAACAAAAAAATTCCACCGGAAGTTTTAACCTCTGTATCGGGTATCGATGATGCTGAGCAGTTGGCAGATACTATGGCGGCGCATATGCCGCTTAAATTAGCAGAAAAGCAAAAAGTATTAGAAATTAATGACATTGCTGAACGTATTGAACATTTGATGGCATTAATGGAAGGCGAAATTGATCTACTCCAAGTAGAGAAAAAAATTCGTACTCGCGTGAAAAAACAAATGGAAAAGTCACAACGTGACTATTATTTGAATGAGCAAATGAAAGCCATTCAAAAAGAGTTAGGGGATAGTGAAGAAGGGCCTGATGAACTTGAACAGATGGTATCGCGCATTGAAAAATCGGGCATGCCAAAAGAAGCAGAGCAAAAAGCGTTAGCGGAATTGCAAAAGTTAAAAATGATGTCGCCAATGTCAGCAGAAGCAACTGTAGTTCGTAGTTATATAGACTGGATGCTTAACGTTCCGTGGAAAAAACGCAGTAAATTAAAACGTGATTTACAATTGGCTGAGCAAGTACTGGAAAAAGATCATTATGGCTTAGAAAAAGTAAAAGAGCGGATCATTGAATATCTTGCCGTGCAACAACGAGTGAGCAAATTGAAAGGTCCCATTCTATGCTTAGTTGGGCCGCCAGGTGTCGGTAAAACTTCATTAGGGCAATCGATAGCTAAATCAACAGGCCGTCAATATGTACGTATGGCACTGGGTGGTGTAAGAGATGAGGCGGAAATTCGTGGCCATCGTCGTACTTATATTGGTTCGTTACCCGGTAAAGTAATTCAAAAAATGGCTAAAGCCGGGGTTAAAAACCCATTATTTTTATTAGATGAAATTGATAAAATGGCGTCTGATATGCGTGGCGATCCGGCCTCGGCATTGTTAGAGGTGCTTGATCCAGAACAAAATAATAGTTTTAACGATCATTATTTAGAAGTGGATTACGATTTATCAGATGTAATGTTTGTCGCAACTTCAAATAGCATGAATATACCTGGACCATTATTAGATCGAATGGAAGTGATCCGCTTGTCTGGTTATACCGAAGATGAAAAATTAAATATTGCTAAACGTCATTTATTAGCTAAGCAAATTTCACGTAATGGATTGAAAAATGATGAAATTACCATAGAAGACAGTGCCATTATAGGTATTATTCGGTATTACACGCGTGAGGCCGGTGTGCGTAGTTTAGAGCGAGAAATTTCTAAATTATGTCGTAAGGCGGTTAAAGCCATATTACTTGATAAAACCTTGAAACAGGTCGTTATTAATCAAGCTAATTTAGATGAATTTTTAGGTGTGCAGCGCTTCGATTATGGTAAAGCAGATAGTCAAAATCGCGTTGGTTTGGTAACGGGTTTGGCATGGACTGAAGTTGGTGGTGAATTGCTTACCATAGAAACAGCCTCTATGCCGGGTAAAGGTAAATTGAGTTACACTGGTTCGTTAGGGGATGTGATGCAAGAGTCCATTCAAGCAGCGATGACCGTAGTGCGTTGTCGTACAGAAGCGCTGCGTATTAATGAAGACTTTTATGAAAAACGCGATATTCATGTGCATGTGCCTGAAGGAGCAACACCGAAAGATGGCCCAAGTGCGGGTATTGGTATGTGTACTGCTTTGGTTTCAAGTTTAACAGGTAATCCGGTAAAAGCTGAGGTAGCTATGACCGGTGAAATAACTTTACGTGGTGAAGTATTACCGATTGGTGGTTTGAAGGAAAAGTTACTTGCTGCACATCGTGGTGGAATTAAAACGGTGATAATTCCAAAAGATAATGAACGCGATCTTAAAGAAATTCCAGATAACATTAAGGCTGATTTAGCTATTCACCCGGTAAAATGGATTGATGAAGTGTTAGATATTGCACTTGAGCAACCAGTAGCACAGTGGTCGGTGATGCCTAAACAGGCGCAAAATAGCTAGAAAATGCTCAAAAAGTTAAAAAAATCAGAAAAAAACGCAAATTTAGCTTTTCAAAACTTGAAACTATGGTAAGTTAATCACGCAGATATAGCTAGAAGCCCCTGAAATATGGGGCCTCTAGACTAGACAATGATAATTATCATAAAATTGATTTCTTTAACTTTGCGCTTGATGTTCTGACGGAAGCTTGGTATAAAAGTTTCTGCTAGACGCTAACAATGATGATAGCGCTTAATAATAACAATTGAAGGGGAAGACACTGTGAATAAGTCTCAACTAATCGAGAAAATTGCTGATGGCGCTGATATTTCTAAAGCTGCTGCTGGTCGTGCATTAGATTCATTTATTGAAGCTGTAACTGGCGAATTAAAAGATGGCGGACAAGTAGCTTTGGTTGGTTTTGGTACTTTTTCAGTACGTGACCGTGCTGCTCGTACAGGCCGCAATCCACAAACGGGTGCTGCAATTGAAATTGCTGCTGCTAAAATTCCGTCATTTAAAGCGGGTAAAGCATTAAAAGATAGCTGCAATTAATCATTAGCTATATTGGTAATAACGTAAAGACCACCGTTTGGTGGTCTTTTGTTTTTGTGTAAAAGATAAAAATATTACAAATACTGCGTTTGTTACTTCAAGCATGCCTTCGCATCTGCTAAAATCGCCCAAAATTTAATACGCATTTCGTATAAAAGAGAACAAGATGTTAGATAATATTCGAGAAAATTCTCAAGGTACCATTGCCAAAGTGATATTAGGCTTTGTGGTTTTAACTTTTGCTATTGCTGGAGTGGGTAGTTATACCAATTCAGTAGATACTTCAGTTGCTGAAGTCAATGGCAAAAAAATATCAAAACAAGATTTCGACCAAGCTTTTCAGTCACAAAAGCAACGTATGCAAAAGCAATTTGGACAGATGTATGATGTATTATCTGCCAACCCAAGCTATATGGCTAACTTACGTAATAATGTAGTTGATCAATTAATTGATAAAAGTTTATTGGATGAAAACGCCAATGACTTAGCATTACGTATCTCAAATGAACGTTTAAAAGATACCATTCGTAACATGCCTGAATTTCAAGTTAATGGAAAATTTGATAATGACCGTTATCTTGCCTTGATTAATCAAGCTGGGTTTATTCAATCATCAAACTTTAGAGATTACCTTAAAGTTGAAATGACTAGACGGCAACTGAGTCAAGGTATAATGGGAAGTGAATTTGTATTACCTTATCAAACAAGCATGCTTAATAAGTTGGAAAACCAACAGCGTGACATTCGCTATTTATTGATTAAATCGTCGCAATTTGATGATCAAATTAAATTAACTGATAAAGAAATTAACGATTATTATCAAGCACACACTAATGCTTTTGAAACAAAAGAGCAGGTTAAGTTAAATTATGTAGCGCTTGATATTAAAAACATACAAGACGATATTGCTATCCCTGACAGCGATGTAAAAAAATATTATGACGATAATATTGCTAATTACACTCAGGCTGAAAAACGTAAGGTGTCACATATCTTAATTGAATTTGGTAAAGATAAAGTAGCGTCTAAAGCAAAGGCTGAAGCGTTATTGAAACAATTAAAAAATGGTGCTGATTTTGCCCAATTAGCTAAACAAAATTCTGATGATACCTTCAGTGGTAAGAAAGGTGGCGACCTTGATTGGGTTGAGAAAGGGGTGATGGATCCTGCATTTGAATCAGCCACCTACGCATTAAAAAATATTGGTGACATGACAGGTATCGTGACCTCAAGCTTTGGCTACCACATTATCAAATTAACTGATCTTAAACCTAAAACGATAGAACCATTGGCGCAAGTGCAAGCTGAAATCAAAACTAAATTAGCACATGATAAAGCTCAAGATAAATATTACAGCTTGCAGCAAAAGCTATCGCAAATTAGTTTTGAATCACCTGACAGCCTAGACGATGCAGCTAAAGCAATTAATGCTAAAGTACAAACAACTGATTGGTTAAGCAAATCTGGTAATCCTGCGCCATTTGATAATGCTAAACTAATGGATGCAGCATTTACCGATATGGTGTTAAAACAAAATGCTAACTCGGATCTCGTGAATGTAAATGATGGTTTAGCGGTTGTTGTACATTTAAATGCTCATAAACCGGCAAAAGTTAAACCATTAGCTGATGTAAAAGCGGAAATTGTTAAAAGACTAACAGCACAGAAAGCGTCTTCCATAGCTTTAACTAAAGCCAATGATTTAATTGCTAAACTAACTAAAGGTGATGACATTAGCGCCGATATTACTCAGTTATCGAGTAAATTTATCGATGTAGCGGATATTACCCGAAATGACCGGAAAATTGATCAAGCCATAGTGAAAAAAGCGTTTGTCTTGCCTCACCCCGTTAAAAGTAAAATATCTGCGGGTTCTGCAACACTAGCTAATGGTGATTTTGCTATTGTGCAAGTTACTGCCGTTAAAGATCCGACAATTACTGCCAACAATAATGGCTTGGCTGAACAGCAGTTATCGCAAATTTCATCGGCTAATTTCCAACGTTATATTGATAATCTTAAAGCTGAAGCTACAATAAAACGGAAAACGATTAAAGCGGAAACTAATTAACATCGTTGTTGTTAAGTTAAGCTCAAGTGCAGCGGAGTATTATGCAATTGAGTTGAGTAAAAGCTGACAGCAAAAATGATACAGCTTTACAGTATACCAGTAGAAAAGATGCCGTTTGGTTAAGACCAAGCGGCATCTTTGTTTTTTGCGCAACCACATCAAATAAAACAATGCTTTTTCATTATTTTTGTTAAAGCCGTTGGCATACCTTCATACATTTATTCGTTTTATTACTGTCAATATATTATCGAAACAAATCACGTTCAAACCATTTATAAACACGATAGATATTGTATTTATGGTGATTAAACCTCGTTGTCATCGTACTGTAATAAAACTGAATTAGATTGCAGTTCAATCTGCTTTTTCAGTTTGTCTTTAGTAATGTCCAACAAGGATATTTAATGATGCTATAGCAAACGATAGTCTGTTAATGGAGCTTACCTTATGTTTAATTGGTTCTTAAGTCGTAGTGTGCTATTTAAGGTGCTATTTTCTCCTGCCGTGTTAATTGCGCTTATTGTCTTTTATGGCGTGATGGCAAATGTAAATATTAGTAAAATTAGCAGTGTGATTAGTGATGACTTTTCAACCTTACTGATTGATTCTGAAACAATTGGTTTTTTGGCGCGTAAATTAGATGAATTAAGAATTGTTAAACAAGCTTATTTGAAAGATAACCAAATAAAATATCGTCATAATTTTAATAAAATTGCAGCACAAATTAATTCAAGGTTACAGCAAGATCAGCAAATTTTTAGTAATGCAGAAAATAACCGACTATTACATGATTTTTCTACCACCTTTGTACAATTTGTACAGCAGTTTAATGAAAAAGTAGTGGTTGATGTAGAAGCTAGAAATAATCATGTAGCAGTGCTTGAGCAACTAGGTAATGATACTCAAGCTATTTTAGCTGATGTAGTCGAATCTTCATTTGATGACTTAAATTCTGATGCGGGCTATTTTGGGGGTAGAGTTCAAACTTTTTGGTTATTAGCGCAGTTATTAGTGAATAAATATCAACTAGCACAACTTCCGAAAACTAAGCTACAAATTGCCGCAAATCTTGAACAATCATTGCGGTTTTTAACCAAGCTAAATAATCATTTAACTGACCAAGATAGATTAGATAGCTTGAAAGTTGTGAAAGCGAATATTCAGCAATACTCCGCTGTATTTAAACAATTAGATGGCGCACTAGCAAAACTGCAACAAGACAGCAAAATGTTAGAGCAGCAAAATTCGACATTAACGCAGTTGGGAGTAAAACAAACCAAGGCGTTGAATCAAAATATGCAAATAAATACCCACACTTTGTTAACCATGATCACCAAACGCTTTAATCTATTATTGATGATTGTAGCAAGTGCAGCATTATGTGGTGTTGTCGTGTCGTTACTATCTGCTAACGCAATGATAAAGCCGCTTCGTAATACTTCCAAAGCAATGCAAGCATTGGCTACGGGGGAAGGTGATTTAACCGCTCGAATTCCAGTGTTAGCGTTAGATGATATTGGTTTACTGGCGAACCATTTTAATGATTTCATGGCAAAATTACAGCAAATTATTTGTCTAGTGAAAGCCTCTGCGTTGCAGCTAGCATCGGCTGCAGAGCAGCTATCGATAGTGAGTCAGTCGGCAGAAACTAGTAGTGAACATCAGCAAAGTAAAACAGCTTTAGTGGCGAGTGCTATTAACAACATGACCAGTAGTATTGCTTCGGTTAATCAAAACGTTAATGAAGCTTCAACAATGGCAATGCACACGCGAGAAAAAGCTGAATTGAGCCGAACTATGGAAGCACAAAGTAGACTAGCAATACAAGATCTAGAAGGTGAATTTACCCAAACAGCAGAATTAATCGAAGAGGTTGGGCGCAATACTGAGTCGGTTGAAAGTATTATGGAAGTGATTAGTGCAATTGCAGCGCAAACTAATTTATTGGCATTAAATGCGGCAATCGAGGCTGCTCGTGCCGGTGAACAGGGGCGAGGGTTTGCGGTGGTGGCAGATGAAGTACGTTCTTTAGCTGGTAAAACACAGATTTCAACAGAACAAATTAGTACCACAATAGAACAATTAAAAACTAATGTTAGTGGTGCTATTCAGCGAATGAATTTGGCGCAAAATCAAACTAAAAAAGTAGTAGAACATGCCGCGCAAGTTGAAGGTTCGTTAAATGAGATTGTTGATGCAGTTACACACATAGATGCGACTAGCCAGCATATATCTAGCGCAATGGATGAACAGACGTCGGTAGTTGCTGATATTAATTATAACGTTGACGATTTAACCACTTTAGCTAACACTACTGCCGATAATACTAGTAAAGTTGAAACCGCTGCGAATGATATGCAATTGTTAGCAAAGCAGTTACGCCAACAAGTTGACCGTTTTAGCGTATAACGAAGCGTGTAAAAGTTAACTAGTTAGCGCGAGTGCACTGCCTAAATTACTTTTTAAATAATTGTAAATGCTGATTAATAATGAGTTTTTGAGTGTAATAATGAGTGGGCTTTGTTAAAATTTGACTAGTTTTACCATATTCAACCACTCTACCATTTTCAAGCACCAACATATCATCACTGAGATGACGTACAATACCTAAATTATGTGAAATCAGCACGTAAGCTAAGCCCATTTGTTGTTGTAAATCGAGTAATAAATTAATCATTTGTGCCCGTAATGAAGGGTCGAGTGAAGCAAGTGCTTCATCTAAAATTATCACTTGTGGCTGTAAAATAATTGCTCTGGCAAGTGAAATACGTTGTTTTTGCCCACCGGAAAACATATGTGGATAAAAATTCATATGTTCAGCTAATAACCCAACCTGTTGTAAAGTATGTTGAATAAGCACGGTTTGTTGGTCAACAGTTAATTGAGTATTTAATTCTAGCGGCTCAGTTAATAATTGTTGAATGGTTAAATTAGGATTTAGTGTCGTACCGGAGTCTTGGAAGATCATCCGAATATGCTGACAACGTTGTTTGAAATTACCATTGTCTAAGGTTTGACCATTTAATTTGATACACCCGGTGGAAGGCGATTCAGCACCAACTAACAATTTTGCTAAGGTGGATTTGCCTGAGCCTATTTCGCCGACAATTGCCAAAGTTTGATAGGCATTCAATTCAAATGTTAATGGTTGCAGTACTGTTTTTGAACGATGATTAAACCAGTAATTTTTATCAGTATAGGTTTTACTGATATTTTCAACTTGCAATAGCGACGCCATGTTAATGCTCATCCTTCAAACTATAGTGACAATTAACTTGATGGCCATGGAAGTTTTGTGTTTTTGGCGCGATGACACATTCTTTTTGGGCTCTGGGGCATCGAGGTCCTAATCGGCAACCAATTGGTAGATGTTTAAGTAATGGAATGCTGCCTGAAAGTGCCGTTAATTTTGCTTTCGCAGAGATTAAAATATTAGCATTTGGGCTGCTGTCCAGTAACGCTTGTGTGTAAGGATGAAACGGATGAGCGAATATTTGTTCGGTAGTGCCAGCTTCTACAAATTGACCACTGTACATCACGGTAATTGTTTGAGTCCAGTGGGTGACATTTTCTAAATCGTGACTGATTAGTAAAATAGACATATGTTTTAGTTGATTTAAACTGGCTAACAGTCTGAATATTTGACCTTGGTTTTTGCTTTCCATCGCAGCGGTTGGTTCATCGGCAATCAGTAAAATAGGTTTTTTGGCTAATGCAATGGCAATCATCACCCGCTGGCAAAATGCTTCAGTTAGTTGATAAGGGTAACTGTGATAGCATTGCTCATGATTCTTAATTCCCACTTTATGTAGTAACTGTACCACTTCTGTTTTACGTTGTTGCTTTCTCTGCCAGAAAAAACCACTGAGTTGCTGGTCGGCAACGGCTTCTTCCAACTGCTTGCCAACTGTTTTTATTGGGTCTAAACAAGAACTGGGTTCTTGAAAAATCATTGCTACGTCTTTGGTAATTATATTTTTACGCTGTTCCGGTGTTAGTAACATAAGATCTTGGTTGCGCCAATGAAATCTATCGGCATGTACTATCCAACGTTCGTCTAAAACACCAATAATGGCTTGTGCTAATAATGATTTCCCTGAGCCAGATTCACCTACTAAACCACGCACTTCGCCTTCTTTCATGGTTAAACTTACTCGATCGACTGCGCGAATATTGCCATCGGTGGTTTTTAATTCAATAGATAAATTTCTGATATCAAGTAAATTCATCAACTTTCCTTGCGTTGTTTAAGCGCATGTCGTAAGCCTTCACCCACCAAATTGGTAGAAATAACGGCAAAGAAAATGGCCAGGCCGGGTAAATATACAGTCCACGGCGCAATATAAAACAGATCAACACCATTTGAAAGCATGGTTCCCCATTCAGGTAGAGGAAATTGCGCACCAAGCCCCAAAAAACCTAACGCAGCGATGTCTAATATTGCCGCTGACTGTGCTAATGTGGCTTGATTGATAATACGTTCAAATATGTTTGGAAACACTGAATAGCGCAATATGCGTAACGGGCTTGCGCCATCAAGTCGAGAGGCGAGTACGTAGTCTTTTCTAAATTCTTCTTTAATAGCATTGCGGGTAACACGGATAAATTGCGGGATCAGTACAATAACAATTGCCCATAGCGTATTTTTTAAATTAGGTCCTAATACGGCGACGATAATAATAGCCAATAGTAGTGATGGAATTGATAAAATTACATCCAAAAAGTGATTGAGAATACTCGATTTTATGCCTTTAGTTAGTGCAGAAAGTGAGCCGATCATGACTCCAATAGCCATGGAAATAATCACCACAATAATACTTAAGCCGAAAGTGAGCGAAGTACCATTTATCAGTCGGGAAAGCATGCTGCGTCCTAGATCATCAGTACCTAATAGATAGCTTACATCACCTGCACTATCCCACGCAGGTGGTAGTAACAATACATCTAAGTTACTTGAATTTTGACCAATTTCAGTTAATAAGGGAGCTAATATAGCGAGAGATAATAAAAATAAGTAACACCAAAAGCCAATCATGGCCACATTGGTATGTCGAAAATGCCACCAAAGTTGCATTAATGGTGAAGGAAATTGTTCTTCTGTATAAATTTTATCGCGAGCCAAAACGCTTTCCTCTTGCAATAGGATTTAACGCGGCATAAAAAAAGTCGGTTAAAATGTGCACAATAAAGATAAAGGTAGATAATACTAACAGCCCGCTTTGAATCGCTGTGTAATCACGTTGATAAATACTATTGATCAGCCAACGACCAATACCCGGCCAACTAAAGATAACTTCGGTGATCATTGCAAAGGTCATTAAATTCACAAATTGTAATCCCACGTGCAGGATCATTTTCATCAACGCGTTGCGAATAGCGTGTTGATAAATAATTTCAAAAAACGTTAAACCTTTTGCTTGTGCAGACTTGATGTAATTAGTGTCTAATACTTCTAACATAGCAGTGCGAGCTAAGCGAATAAATATAGTAGCGGGTGCAATGGCAATAACCGTAGCGGGCAATATTATATGCATAGTTGCACTTCTAAATGCTTGCCATTTAAAGGGATTATCGCTCATTAAAATATCAATAAATTGTATACCGGTTACCGATTTTATTTCATAGATTAAGCCAATTCCACCAGAGGATGGCAGCCATCCTAAATAAATTGAAAAAATTAATATAGCGATTAAGCCTAACCAAAATACAGGAATAGAGTAGCCGATCATCGAGAGAATTAAGATGGTATTATCAATAGGTTTACGATGAAATATGGCGGCAATAAAGCCTACCGGAATACCAATAAATAGCGCAATTAATAATGCCACAAGACTTAATTCTATGGTGGCGGGTAAAAGTTTGCTGATCAGTGGTCCAATGGGCAGTTGGTTATTCATTGCTAAACCAAAATTGCCAGAAAATATATGCTTTAAATAAGAAATATACTGAAAAAATACATTCTCATTGAAATGATATTGTAGTTTTAATGCTGCCAATTGTGCCGCGTTGTCATTAATTCTACCAGTTAAGTTGACAATAGGTTCTCCTGGAAACAGATAACATAAACTAAACGCAAATACTGATAAAATAACTAAGGTGAAAAAAAATAGGGTTAGACGTCTTAAGGTAAAAATGAGCATGTTAAAAGTTCCCTACGGTTTTAATGGCATGTGAAAAGTCGATACCACCAAAGGGATATAATAATTGTCCATAAATATGCTTATTTCGTGCTTGAAAGCGCTTGGCATGAGCAATAGGGATTAACGGTACTTGCTCAGCAATAATATGCAATGCTTGATGATAATAATCCGCTCTTAACGCGATATTAGAGGTTTGTAATGCTTGCTTAAGCAAATTGTCGAACTGTGGATCACACCAAAAAGTGCGATTGTTGCCAGTTTTTTCTGAGGAGCAACTTAACATTGGCGTAAAAAAGTTATCAGGGTCGGGCGTGTCGGCTGACCAACCAAGTAAAAACGTTTGATGTTCGCCAAGTGCCAGCTTTCTGAGAAAAGTATTCCATTCATAACTAACAATGTTAACTTTAATATTAATTGCTGCGAGGTCGGCCTGAATTAATTTAGCCATTTTTAAGGCATTGGGGTTGTACGCACGTTGTACTGGCATTGCCCATAAATCCATAGTAAAACCATTAGGATAACCTGCTAATGCTAGCATGGCTTTGGCTTTTTCAGGTGAATAATCAATGGCAGGTATACTTTTGTCGTTTGCCCAAGAATGCTCAGGTAACAGGGTGTTAGCGATAACTGCTTGATCCGAATAAACGTTTTTTACTAAAGAGGCTATGTTAATTGCATGCGCAACGGCTTTTCTAACTAATAAGTTGTTAAATGGTGGTTTTTGCGTATTAAAACCAAAATAGCCGACATTATATGAAGTGATTGCATCTATTTTTAAATCGGCTCGCGAACGTATTTTATTCTTAGCAATAGGATAGGCAATTACATCACATTCATTGGCCAGTAATTTGGTTAAACGACTTGAGTTTCTTGGTGTAATATCAAAAATAAGCTGATCTAAATAAACATCGTTATGCCAATAATCGTTATTTCGATAGTAACGGATCACCGAACCAGTGCGATAAGATTCAAATTTAAATGGACCAGTTCCAATTGGATAAATATCGATAAGCTGTTTTTGGTTCTCAGCGGCTAACTGATCAGCATATTCAGCGGAAAGGATCACGGCAAAGTCGGTAGCTAAATTCGTTAAAAATGAACTGTCAGGATAATTTAAAATGAAACGGACAGTGTAATCATTAATTTTCTCTATATGATTAACTAACTTAGAAAAGTTACCATTTTGAAAAAAAGGATATTTCCCGCCTGAAACATAATGATAGGGATTTGTTTTATCTAAGATACGATTAAAACTAAACAATACGTCATTCGCATTCAAGTTGCGGGTGGGAGTAAAATACTTGGTATGATGAAAATGTACATCATGGCGTAAATAAAACGTCACTTTTTTTCCATCCTGAGTTACATGCCATGACTCTGCTAATGATGGGATCAATGAATTATCTTTTGGATTAAAAGCAATTAAACGGTTGTATAATTGTTTTGAAGTAGCATCAATAGTTGTTCCTGAAGTGACTAATTGAGGATTAAAGGTTTCTGGAGAACCTTCAGAGCAATACACTAAACTTTTATTACTTAAGGCAATATCACTACTTTTATCACAACCGAACAGTAATGGAATAAGTAATAACGTTAGGCGGGCAATAATCTTAATCATTATGTTCTTCTTCTGTGTCGATATTATTAGCGAACAGTAAATTATACTTTTTCAAATAGCCTCTTAACTGATGATATGTTAATTCGAGTGCTTCGGCTGTTTTTTTCTGATTAAATTGACATTCGCGTAACGCAGATTGAATTAACTCAATTTCATAATCTTGTGATAAATCTTTTAATGAGACGGGAAACTTCCAGTGAGTGTTGCTTGCGTTAGTACTTTTATTTTGAGCATGAGTCAAAGTTGTTGGTTGTGTATTGTTATCTTCCTCGGTAACTGCTTGCGGATTAACCGAAGGTGACGTTGGTTTTTTAATGCGTTGTGTTGGTCGATAAGGCGAATCAAACGGATCAATAACTAAGTTATGAACCGGAACGTGTGGATTATTGCAACGGTAGACGCTACGTTCAACGACATTTTTTAACTCGCGCACATTGCCTGGCCAGTGATAGTCTAATAAAGATTTTTTAGCTTTTTCAGAAAAGCCGCTAAACAATTCAAACTCTAATTCCCGCGCCATGCTAATGGCAAAATGTTCGGCTAATAATAGAATATCTTCTTTGCGTTCACGCAAAGGCGGTAAGGTTATAACGTCGAAGGCTAAACGGTCGAGTAAATCTGCTCTGAATTCACCTGTTTCAGCTAATTTAGGTAAATCTTCATTGGTGGCAGCAATTAACCGACATTCTGTTTTTAATGTGCGTGAACCGCCAACCCGTTCATATTCACCATATTCCACTACGCGGAGAAGTTTTTCTTGAATAAGCCCCGTTGTATTGGCAATTTCATCTAAAAATAATGTGCCTTTGTCGGCGCGTTCAAATCGCCCTTCATGGCGTTTAGTTGCGCCAGTAAATGCCCCACTTTCGTATCCAAACAACTCACTTTCCAGTAAGTTTTCATTTAATGCTGCACAATTGAGCTTTAGATATTGCTGATCCCAACGTTTTGATAAATAGTGCAGTCTGGCGGCGACTAATTCTTTACCTGTACCACGTTCTCCAATAATCAGTACCGGTTTGGTAAGAGGGGCGATTTGAGAAATTTGTTCTAAAACTTCTAAAAAGCTGTTAGCTTGCCCGATTAAATTATCTTGTTGTTGAAAACGTGGCATTTATCGACTCAAAAGTTGGTTTATTTCGCTAACATATAGTGTATTTCATTAGTCAATTTGATTGAAGTTATTTTTATAAATATAAATAAATCAATAAAAATAGTGTGTTAAAGCATTTGTAAGAGATTGGCTTAAAATGTGAATAACATACAGCACACAATCAGATGTTAATTTTACAATAGAGGTACCTATTATGGGTGTATTTTCAAGATTTACTGACATTATTAACTCAAATATCAATAGTATATTAGATAAGGCTGAAGATCCTGCAAAAATGGTGCGTTTGATTATTCAGGAAATGGAAGATACGTTAGTTGAGGTGCGTTCTACTTCAGCAAGGGCGCTGGCAGATAAAAAGGAATTAGCGCGTCAAATTGACCGTTTTGAACAACAGGCTCAAGATTGGCAAGCAAAAGCAGAATTAGCACTGAGTAAAGAACGCGAAGATTTAGCGCGTGCAGCTTTAGTAGAGAAGAAAAAGTGTGCTGAAAATGCAGCTTCAATTGTTGATGAGTTAAGCTATGTTGATGAGCAAATAACTAAACTGCAAGGTGAAATCATGCAGTTACAAGAAAAATTGGCGGATGCTAAAGCACGTCAAAAAACTATTTTATTGCGAGAACAAACCGCAAGCTCACGCTTAAAAGTGAAACGTAATATCCATAGTGATAAAATTAATGATGCATTATTTAAGTTTGATCGGTATGAACGTAAAATTGACGATATTGAATCACAAGTTGAAGCCTATGATTTAGGTAGTAAATCTTTAGCTGATGAAATCTCAGATTTAGCCGTTGATGATAAAATTGATGATGAATTAGCGGAATTAAAAAAACATATGAATACTAAAAAAGCTAAGTAAACTTATTGGTTTCATTAGTTAGATGTAGATTATTTAAGGAGAAATCACGTGCCAGAAATTTTAATTGCGCCTTTTATTATATTTATGTTGGTGGTTGCCCCTATTTGGCTGATATTGCATTATCGTAGCAAACGGCAAATTAACCAAGGGCTTACTACCGAAGAATATGCACAATTAGCAGAATTATCTGCATTAGCAGATAAAATGACAGAACGTATTCAAACTCTGGAAGCTATTCTAGATGCGGAGTCTCCTGAATGGAGGAATAAGGCATGAGTGGTAATCGCGGCGAACTTTTTAGAGATCCCAAACATGGCAAAATAGCTGGTGTTTGTGCTGGCTTTGCTAACTATTTGGGGTGGGAGACATGGCTAGTGAGAATTCTACTTGTGTCT
>Ga0316206_1001593_pt1 | contig 19026 bp, 14 predicted proteins | sample 6monthpyrite_MG_FD_204942 | JGI IMG/M metagenome (GOLD analysis project Ga0316206, IMG submission 204942) | Microbial mat bacterial communities from mineral coupon in-situ incubated in ocean water Damariscotta River, Maine, United States -... | ecosystem: Environmental > Aquatic > Marine >... | reverse complement strand
TACGGGCTTGATGTTTCTGAGGGTGACATCATTACCGCTGTCAACGGCAACGCCGTTGACACCACTATCGACCCTTGGGCTGCCTTCCTCGGGCTCGCAAATACGCCAACGACACTGACGATTGTTTCCGCACTCGAAGGCGATGAAGAAACCATCAACGAACGCGAGATCACCATCAAACCAATCGGATCGGAAACCGGTCTCCGCTACCGCGCATGGGTCGAAGCCAACCGCAAGTATGTCGAAGAGGCAAGCGATGGCAAGATCGGGTACATCTATGTCCCCAATACCGGCATCCAAGGACAGAACGAACTCTTCCGCCAGTTCTACGGGCAGACCGGAAAGCAAGCACTCATGATCGACGAGCGATGGAACGGCGGCGGGCAGATCCCCAACCGGTTCATTGAGCTGCTCAACCGCCCGCTCACCAATATGTGGTATCGGCGTGACGGAGCCGATTGGCCTTGGCCTTATGACTCACATCAGGGTCCAAAGGCGATGCTTATCAACGGCAACGCTGGCTCAGGCGGCGATATGTTCCCCTGGCTCTTCAAGCATCACAACATCGGCAAGCTCATCGGCACCCGGACCTGGGGCGGGCTTGTGGGCATCTCTGGTGTGCCACCATTGATTGACGGCGGAGCCGTCACGGTCCCCAACTTTGGGTTCTACGAACTCGACGGCACATGGGGCATCGAAGGGCACGGCGTGGAGCCTGATATCGTGGTCGATATCGACCCAGTCGCCTCGATCGAAGGCAAAGATACTCAACTCGACGCCGCAGTCGAACATCTCCTGAGCGAGATCAAGACCAACGGCTTCCACCCACCCAAGCGCCCGACGCCTCCAGTGAGAACCGGCATCGGAATCACGGATGAGGATAAGTAATCGCTTCGGGTGAACCACTCACCAATCAAGCCCAGCGGCTCTCATCGCTGGGCTTTTTCGAATCAATATTCCGATGGATTATTCGCTGCCAGTCCGTCCGAGTAGCTCTTTAATCGCTGCTTCGAGCTGCGGATCACGCCCCGCAGCCTCGTCGCTGGGCGTCTGAGCCACATCAATATCTGGCTTTGCCCCATTGCTCTCCATATCCGTCCCGTCGGGGAGATACCACCCGCGGAACGGGCGACGGACGGTTGTGCCGTCGATAAGACGGAACGATCCTGTCGAGATCACGCCGCCGAAGGTCTGGGTGCCGATGAGCGTGCCCCGCTTTGTGTTGCGGATCGAATGGGCGAAGATCTCAGCGTTCGAGAACGAGTTCTGGTTGATGAGCACATTGATCGGGCGTGAGTACGCATAGATCAATCGCCGATCGCGCGGGTAGTTGTCCTTGCGGACAAGATCCGGATTCGCCCCACGCGGGATGGTGTAGGCATGGTTGGGAGCGGTCAGCGAAGCAAGCAGGATGTCGGTCGTCCACCCCCCGCCATTGTCACGCACATCAATAATCAACCCCTCTTTTCCATCAGCTGCGGCAAACAAATCGCGTTCATAATCCAACACTGAAGCCATTCCCATCGACCGGATATGCAGATAACCGAGTCTTCCATCGGACATCTCCTCAACCTGCGCCCGGCGCTTGGCGACCTCGTCCTTATATCGGATCACCGACATTGTCGAGAATGCTGCCGGCGTCACCAATCCCATCCGATTGATCGGTTCCCCATCCTCGTCGGTCGTGAAATACTCAATGAGCACCTCATCGCCTGCAAGCCCCGCAAGCGACTGGTGCAAACTCACCAGCCCGGATTGGGTTGCTTCCGATCCGAGCATCATTCCCCCAACCGCCACAAGCACATCGCCAACATTGGGTCCATGCTTCATGCGATCAATTGGCCCGCCTTCAAGCACCGCGTCGATCCGAAACCCATGCTCGACCGGTGTAAAGTCAATCCCCAGATACCCATTGCTCGGCGACGAAGCCGTGAACCCGTCGCCGCCTCGAATCCCGGTATGCGATCCATCAACCTCACCCCACATCAGATTCATCACCCGCAAGAACGCCTGATTTGTCCGCGTCTCCATGACCACATCACGGTATCGCTCGGTCATCGCGTCCCAATCGAGCCCCTTCATCGTCGGATGATAAAAACTCATCCCGAACCGCCCAGCAGCTTCGTTGAACTTCTGGGCGAGTTCATCGTGGCGATCAATCTCGATCATCGCATCGATCCCAAGCGTCGTCACCGACCCGCCGACTGGCGTTGCCGTCATCGCCCGCCCACCAGCGACAAAGCTGAGTTGCTTGCCATCAATCGATACCCGCGGATCGGAAATGCTTCCTGCCTTGATGACTTTGCGATCCTTACCCTTGAAATCCACGCTCACAAACGAACGGGTCCCGTCGATAACAGTCGAAAACGAGATTCGATCCCCGCCTGGGGTCATCACGAGTGACGATTCGGATTCCGGCGTCGATGTCATCCGACGGATACGCAGATACGCATCGACCGTGTCGAGCTCGAGCACCGGTGCATCCGATTCGGTATCTTCCGCGGCATCTTCCGTTTCTTCTGCATCATCAACGGCCGGATCAAGCGGCTTGATCGAACCTGCTGCAGCCACAGCTTCTTCAAAGTAGTTCGCCAACTCATACCCGCGAAGCCCATCAAGCTCACGATCGAGGTAGACCCTGTACACATCAAAGTCACCGTTCTGATTGTCTCGGTCCGACAAAAAACTCAGCACCTTTCCATCGTGCGAGAGTTGAGGCGAATGGTCGATGTCGGGATGGCGAGAGATGTTGATCGGTTCGGGCAGCTCCCCATCCTCGCCGGGGAGTGTGTCGAGCAAGAAGATATCGTAGTTGAAATCCAGATCGCTCGCTGAGAATACAATATGACGCGAGTCCGATGCCCAAAGAATATCAGGCTCGCTCCACTGCTCGCTCACCACGCGTTCTTCACCGGATTCAAGATCACGAATCACGATATCGCCACGATCACGCAGGTACATCAACTTCGTGCCATCGGGCGATGGCTTGGGCGAAAACGCAAGCGATTCTCCTTGTACCACCGGATCAATCTCAAACCGCAACGCATTGGCCCACCGCCCGGCATAGTCAACCATCGGCTCCGAATCCTGCTCCTCTTCCTCTTCACCCGCATCCTCTTTGCCTTCTGATTCGACTTCTTCTCCCTCTTCAACAGTCTCATCTGGGGCATCCTCAACCACTTTTTCGATCTCGACCTCGGGTTCGAGATCATCCGTCGCCAACGAGACCGTCGCTACAAAAATCGAACCAAGCGAATCCTCGTCGTCGGCAACAAAGTACATCTTCACCCCATCGGGCGACCACGCGATATCGCGCTCGCGGGCATTGGTCGCGGTGATCCGATGCGTCGGATTGTCCTCTTTGGTGCTTCGGACGAACAACTCCCCCCGTGCAATCTGCGCGATCGCTTTGCCCGACGGATGCACCGCCGCCTGCGACACTTTTTTCGAGAGATCCATCTTGACTATCCAGTCACGACCGGAATCGGCGCCCAGCGAGCGTTCGATCGTCTTGGGCGTCGCCCGCGAATCCGTCAGATCAAGCGTATAGAGCGTATTCCACACGACAAAGGTGGCGAGTGTGCCATCCTGCGAGACACTCAGATCCCGCACGCCGTGCATGATGGTGGTCGGGGCTTGATCATCGGGTTTGAAGTGCGTCAACTGCGTGATCGCCCCACTGTCCTGATCCGTCGAGTCCGGGGCAAGCCGAACGAGATTGTACTGCCCATCGCGGCTCGATACATACACCACCGATCCATCGGGCAATGCCCACGGGTTCATGTCGTTGCCCATAAAGTGGGTCACCTGCACAAACGAGTTATCCGATGGGCGAAACCGCCAGATATCCAGATTGCCCGGCCCGCGATATGCGACGCGATGCGGATAGTAATACCCACGGATAAAATACACATCCTCGCTATCCAGTCTCGTCGATGGACCCCGACCAAAGGCCTCGGTGATCCGTGTGATCGGTCCGCCATCGAGCGGTGCTTTATACATCCGCGGATGGCGATAGATCTCGGGATACAGATACGACGAGAATAACACTGTTTCTCCATCATCGGAGTACCCACCGAGCATCTCGGGCCGATCTGAGGCAGTCACCCGCTGGATCTCGCCCCCAATGAGCGAGCCGCGTTCTTCGTGCAGATCGAGCGTGTACAGGTTCTGCGCGCCGTCTCGATTTGATTCGAATACCAGTTGCGTGCCATCGGCGTTGAATCGGCTCTGGGTTTCTATCCCTGGATGCGTCGTGAGCCTGTCAGCACTCCCCCCAGTGCTGGGAATCGACCAGAGGTCTCCAGCAGCTGAGAAGACAATATAATCCCCCCCCGGTGATAAAGACGGATACTGAATCAGTCCGTTCTGTTGTTCACCTCCTGATGCCCAAAGTGCTGAGCCACCGAGAACGAGTGAAAGGACGAGAAAATGCCTCTTTGACATGGATAAACTCCGAATCGGAAAGAAGGGGGATCACCTGAGCGGCTCAAGAATATATGCTTTTATCAACTCCGAGTGATCGAAAACAGGCCCGATCAGTCGATCGGACCTGTGAATATACACTATTTTGACAGCGATGATGGGCCGCCAGCGTGAGATTTAGTCTTCAGTTTCCTTCGGTTCGAGCGTCTCGGGATCCCGCGTTGGGATCTGGGTCGCCTTGCCGCCGAAGAACTCGTCCATCGTCGCGACGCGATCCGGATCAGCTTCGGATTCGGCATTGCCCTTCTTGATCTCTTCCCACGGCCCAACGATGAGGATCACCGCATCGTCAGGGTGCAAATAGTCATTGGCAACCCGCTGAACCTCCTCGGCCCCAACCGACCGGACTCGATCTCGGTATTTCTGCCAATACTCAGCGGGTCGTCCGGTTCTTTCATCGGACATAAACAGGTTCATCATCCCCCGCTTGGACTCGAATGTCCGAGGGAAGGTCTCAATGATGTTGTTCTCGATGGTTTCGATTTCGTCGGTCGTGGCGGCTTCTTGCTGGATGGTATGAATCTCGTCAAACACCAAGCGTGTCGCCAGCGCCGTCGTGGGTACTTTCGTAAAGAAATACGACATAAAGACACCCGGATACCCCACCTTTGGCTGCATCACCGAGCCAGCGGTGTACGCCAGCCCTTCTCGCGTACGCACCGTGTTGGTGATTCGTGAGGTGAATCCTGAGCCGCCGAGGATGTCGTTCATCACCTCGACCGCCACCGCATCCGGGTTATCCCGCTCTACCCCACGGTGCCCGATGAGCACCTGGACCTGAGGCTGATCCTTCTCGTAGTAATACACACCAGGCTTGAAGGTGTGCGTCGGTGTCGGGACATCGGGGGATTCTTCGCCCGGTGTCCATCCAGCAAAGTTCTTCTCCAAAAAGGCGAGCATCTCGGTCTCGTCGAAATCGCCGGTCACCGCCACCATCAGGTTCGACGGATTGAAGATCCGATTATGAAACGCCCGCATATCTTCGATGGTGATCGATTCGAGGGATTCCTTGGTCGGCTGACGGGATTCGAAGCTGTCCTCGCCCCACATCAAGAACCCGATCTCGCGGATCGCGATCCCGAGCCCATTGTCGTCACGGTTCTTGAGTGCTTCGAGCTGCTGCCCCAAGAGCACATCAAATCGGTCTTGGTCAAGGCGTGGATTGCGGACCATATCCATGAAGAGCTCGAAAGCGTCATCAAGATTCTCTGTCAGGCTATTGATCGAGGCATTCGCTGTCCGAGCACCGATCCCGACGGACACATTGGCCGCAAGGAAATCGAACTCCTCGTCGAGTTCACTCGGCGACATCATCGCCGAACCGCCCGAACGCATGATCGCGCCGGTCATCGCCGCGAGCCCGGTATTGCCCTCTGGCTCCATATACGCTCCGCCCTTGAAGCTCAGCGTAATCGTCACCAGCGGAAACTCGTGCGAGGGGGCCATATACACCGGAACCCCGCTCGAGAGCTCGTAGCGGAACTCCGAAGCGGTCGGAGGCACAAAGTCCAACTCTTGGAATACAAGCCCTGATGGATGCGAGGGGATATCGTCGGCTATCGCGGCCGAACCAGCGCCGAGGATCAATACGCTGTAGGCTGTTATGGTCAATAGTGATCTCATTGGTCGTCTCCTTGCTCGGTGGACTCATCTCCCGCCACAACTCCGGACTCGATCGCCGCGATCTGCTGCTCGATCTGTTGTTTGACAAACTTCATCGCTGTTGCGAACTGTGGGGGCACCATATCACGCTGGGCCTCCATGTCGGCGAGCTGCCCACGCAGCGCATCTGCGTCCGTCTCGGATTTCAATGCCTCGACCTGAGCGATCAGCGAGGGCAGTGCAAGCTCGACCATCTCGTCTGTGAGTGAAGCCTTGACATCCTCAATGGTCAGCATGACCTCTTCGCCGCCCCCGCGACGCATGTAGCTCGCCACCGCTCGGTTATCCTCGCGGAGATACTCATTAGCCACCCGCATGATGTCCTCGGCTGTCACCGCCGCGATTCGCTTTGGATGCTCGTTGAGGTATTCATATCCGCCGTACACCTCGGTGATCGAGAGCTGGAAGAACAACGAGGAGTTGTCCATGAGCCCCCGGAAAGTGTCGGCTGCCTGCTGGTTCTTCACTTTCTGGAGTTCGCGATCAGAAACCGGCTCGGTCTTGAGCCGATCGAGTTCCATATACCACGCTTCTTCGAGCTTGGCGAGATCAACATCGCCCTTCGGACGGGCACTAAACGAGAAGCTCCCCGCATAGTGCTTGGCATCGTTGGAGGCACCAGCATTGGCAGCAATTCCCTGTTCTTCAACAAGTGATTTGTACAGACGCCCGGTCCGCCCATTGAGCAGATCGCCCATCACATCAAAGACCGCCTCGTCCGGATGTCCGAAGGGCACACTGCGATAACGGACCTCGACCTGATTCTGGCAATCACACTCGCCGTCGAGCCGGATCTCACCCTTGAGAGGCACCGAATAAGTCACCAACGGCGATGCCTTGGGGCGACGGTTCGGGATACGCCCGAAGTACGATTCAACGAGTTGCTTGGCCTCTTCCACATCGAAGTCACCCACAATCACACCAGTCAGGTTGGCGGGTTGATAGAAAGTCTCAAAATACTCACGGATCTCGCCCTCGGTATACGCCATCAGATCGCTCATCCACCCGATCACGGGCCAGTTATACGGCGAGGCAATCCAGAACATCGAATCAAACTGTTCGTCGAGCTTGCCCGTCGCGGTTGCTTCGAGCCGCTGGCGTCGTTCTTCGATCACCACAAATCGTTCGGAATCAAGCTCTCGCAGCGAGGGATCCAAGAGTCGATCAGATTCCATCCATGACCAGAGCTCGAGTTTGTTGGACGGGAGGTTGATATAAAACACCGTAAAATCGTTCGATGTCCCCGCGTTCATCCCGGAGGCACCGTTGCCGGTGTAAACTGAGTCAAACTCGTTTTTGATGGTGATTTTGGACTGTTCATCCTGGATCCGCGTCATCTCGGCGCGGAGTTCTCGCAGTTCGTCGGTGTCGTTCGCGGGGTCCCACGGGTTCTCGATCTCACCCCTGTACATCCGCTGATACTGCACATCGAGTGTATACGCACGCATCTTCTTGCGGATCTCGGTGAGCTGATCGCGGTACTCCTTGTCGAGTTCAGGGTCGGATGTCCCGATTGCGTCGGTGCCCTTGAAGAGCAGGTGCTCGAGCAGGTGAGACACGCCCGTGATCCCGGGTCGTTCGTTGGCCGAACCGACATTGGCGATCCAGCCCGCGGTGATGACATTGGGTTGCTCGTCACGGGGCATGAGCAAGAACTTCATGCCGTTATCGAGCGTGTACTCGATCGGCTGGACATTCTGGGCGATGGCGGCGCTCGCCGGGATCATCAGAATCGCGGCTGCCGAGATCGCAGCGTTGCGTAGTGCTCGCATTGGGTCTCCTCAGAATCATTTGCTTGGACCCTCGCGCGGTGCGAAGGGGAATAATGATACCGAGATTGAGGTTTGAGGATGCGTTTTTGGACCAGATCAGCCCGAAATCCCCAGCTCAGCGATCATGCACCGAACACTCCCCCCCGCGACATACTCAATCGTTGGAATCGCAACATGCACGACTTGCCCAAGCGATTCGACCAGTTCGAGTTGGGCGTTGGTAAAGTGCTCGTAGGCTGTCTGAGACATCGCAAAGATTGTCCGACCGTCTTTGGTCCCGAGCCCGAGGATGTTGCCGCAGAAATGGACGACCTGATCGAGCGAGATCTGGATAATGTCTCGACCGGTGGCTTTGAGCGTAGATTCGACAAGTTCGTACTCGTCAGGGTCGGTGATCGACTCAAGGCACGCCACAATCAGGTGCTCTGAGAGACTGAGCACCACATTGGTGTGGTACACCGGATTTCCATCGGCATCGGCGCTATGAAACCGGATGACTCGGTACCCTGTCTCATCGCTCCACGCATCGAGCGCCGGCTCGGTTGTCCGCCCAGAGAGGCATGCGTACGCGACATTGTTGACCCTGTCAAGCACCAGAGACCCTGTGCCCTCAAGGATATCGCCCGTTTCTTCAAGCCCGCTCAGGTCGATATGGTCCGGAGTGGTATGGGTGAACTTGGCCACCGCATCGAGGACCTCCGCCCGGCGTTCTTTCCTTCGAGATTCTGCGAGCATCGGATAGGTGATAATTAAGGGGTTTTCAGGCTGGCCGTTTTCGATCGGCTGATGGAATGAGATCCAGTTGTTGGGAAATACCGAATCTGGCAATCCAAGCTCATCCTCGAAGACCAAGACTTCAACCCCGGCGGTTTCAAGCGATTGGGCGAGCGTGTCAAACTCGGCCATCGCCCGTTCACGGACCTTTTCGACCGTTTCTGTTGGCATATGCATAAAGCTGTTGGTCCCGGCGGCCTCTTCATCGCGCCCAAACCCCGTTGGACGAATCATCAAGACCCTCGATGCGGATTGTGTGCGTTCACTGCTCATGGTTCTATTATATACCCAAACACCCAAGCCCGGATTCGCCGAGACCTGATTCATGCCCACGCCCACTCCCCTCATCCTCTCCCCTACCCAATCCCTCACCGCAGCGGAAGTCGAATCTGTCGCTCGCCACCATCGGCGGGTCGATCTCTCTGCAGCGTCCCAATCTGCGATTTCTCAATGCCGATCCAGGCTCGAGTCGGTCCTGGACGATGGACTCCCCCATTATGGTATCAATACTGGGTTCGGATCGCTCTCCCAGCAACAGATCGCTCCTCAAGACCTCGCTGCGTTGCAGATCAATCTCATCCGTTCACATGCCGCGGGTGTCGGTAAGCCACTCGATCCAGAGATCGTCCGCGCCATGATGCTCATCCTTGCCGGCTCACTGTGCCGAGGTTTTTCCGGGGTTCGGCTCAAAGTCGTCGACCAGATTCTCAACTTACTCAACCACGACATCACCCCCGTCGTCCCCGAATCCGGGTCCGTCGGTGCATCGGGCGATCTTGCCCCGCTCGCCCATATCGTGCTCGTGATGATGGGCGAGGGCGAGGTTATCACCAACAACGCACGCATCACCGGCGGGCATGCACTCCAGCAGGCCGGGATCGAACCGATCCAACTCGCGGCCAAAGAGGGGCTCGCCCTTATCAACGGCACCCATCTCATGACCGCCCGTTTCGCCCTCAACGCTCAGGATCTCAAGCGAGTAGTTAATGCGGGTGTCATCGCCAACGCGATGTCCATCGACGCTGCACGGGCCTCGCACGGGTACCTTGATGAACGGATCTACCAGATCCGCAACCAATCCGGCGCCAAACGCATCGCTTCTACACTCCAATCCACACTTCGTGGCAGCTCGATCGTCACCTCACACGCTGACAACGATCCCCGTGTGCAAGATCCCTATTCGTTCCGATGTTCGCCTCTGGTTCTTGGAGCTGCGGTTGATTCTTTTGATGCCTGCTTCGCCAAGCTCAATGACGAACTCGGTGCCGTCACGGACAATCCGCTCATCTTCGAGACCGATTCCGAGACACCTGACATCGTCTCGGCTGGTTGTTTCCACGGCATGCCCGTCGCGCTGCCGATGGACACCCTCGCCATTGGCATCGCGCACCTCGCTGGGATAGCTGAACGCCGGGTCTATCACATCCTTTCGGTGTTCGATCCCCAATCCAATCTCGCAGCCTTTATGAGCCCCAAACCGGGCGTGATGTCCGGGTTCATGATCGTCCAATACGCCGCCGCGGCCATGTGCAACGAACTCGTTGGGCTCGCCAATCCGGCCAGCGTCGCCAACCTCTCGACCTGCGCGGGGATGGAAGATTACAACTCTTTCGGCCCGCGCAGCGCCGCCAAGGCTGCCCGTGCGATTGAACTCGCCCGATCCATCATCGCGATCGAGCTGCTGTGTTCGAGCGAGGGCATCGAGGCCCACCGTCCACACACCTCGGGCACAGCTGTGGAAGACGCGATCACCGCCATCCGCGCCGCCGTCCCGAGCCTTACCGCTGATCGCTCCCCATCGCCCGACATCGCCGCCATCGAAGAACTCATCAAAGAAGAAGCGTTTGGCGCACCGATTTATGAACTCGAATAGAGAGAACTCCATGACCGCCACACAATCCTCCCCCTACATCCCCGCACCCCAAGATCGCACCATCCGCGCGCCTCGCGGCTCTGAACTATTATGCAAGACATGGCAGGCCGAAGCGGCGATGCGGATGCTGATGAACAACCTCGATCCGGAGGTCGCCGAGCATCCAGAATCACTCATTGTCTATGGTGGACGCGGACAAGCCGCCCGATCATGGGAAGCGTACGACGCGATCATCGAAACGCTCAAGCGCCTCGAACCCGACGAAACCTTGCTCGTCCAATCCGGCAAGCCCGTCGGCGTCGTCCAAACGACGACCGACTCGCCGCGAGTAATGATCGCGAACTCGAACCTCGTCCCCCACTGGGCAACGCAGGAACACTTCGACAAACTGGCGGCTAAGGGTTTGATCATGTACGGGCAGATGACCGCCGGGTCTTGGATCTATATCGGCACGCAAGGTATTTTGCAAGGCACTTTCGAGACCTACGCCGAGTGCGCCAAACTCAACTTCAACGGCACACTCGCAGGAACCCTGAATGTGACGGGTGGGTGCGGCGGCATGGGCGGGGCGCAACCACTCTCGATCACACTCAACGGCGGAACTTGTCTGATCGCCGATGTCGATCAGTCCCGGCTCGATCGAAGGCTGGCCGATAACTACCTCGACGAGATCGTCGAAGACCTCGACGGAGCCATCGACCGGGCGATTGAACTCAAAGCACAGAAAACAGCGATCTCGGTCGGATGGCGCGGCAACGCGATCGAACTCCTCAATCGGCTCATCGAACGCGACATCACCCCCGACACCCTGACCGACCAGACCAGCGCACACGATCCATTGCAAGGGTATTGCCCGATTGAGTACACCTTTGAAGAATCCAGTCAAGCAAGGCTCGATGATCCCGAAGACTATCAAAAACTTTCCCTCGCGTCGATGCGCCAGCATGTCGAGGCGATGGTCACGCTCCAATCTCGCGGGGCGATCACCTTTGACTATGGCAATAACATCCGCCAGCGGGCCTTCGACGAGGGATTCACGGATGCTTTCAGCTTCCCCGGATTCGTTCCCGCCTACATCCGACCACAGTTCTGCCTCGGGCGTGGACCGTTTCGGTGGTGCGCCTTGTCGGGCGATCCGCAGGATATCTACAAAACCGACTACGCCTTGCTCCAACTCTTCCCCAAGGGCGACGGCGGGTACAACGATCGGCTCCACAAGTGGCTGCTGGGGTGCCATGCAAACCCAGAAGCCCTCCTCGCAGGCGATTTCAAAAACTGCGCCCCCAAGTTCGCCTTCCAGGGGTTGCCGTGCCGCATCTGCTGGTTTGGGCTCGGCGAACGCGACAAGGCCGGCTTGCTCTTCAACAATATGGTCCAAGCCAACGCCGTCTCCGCCCCGATCGTCATCGGACGCGACCACCTCGACTGCGGCTCCGTCGCCTCACCCAACCGCGAGACTGAATCCATGAAGGACGGCACCGACGCGGTCTCAGATTGGCCGTTGCTTAACTTTGCGATCAACATCGCCTCGGGCGCGAGTTGGGTGAGTTTCCACCACGGCGGCGGCGTCGGGATCGGATTCAGTCAGCATGCTGGTCAGGTCATCGTCGCCGACGGCACGCCCGAAGCCGCCAACCGGCTCGAAAGGGTGCTTATGAACGACCCGATGATGGGCATCTTCCGCCATGCCGACGCGGGCTATGAAGAAGCAATCCAATGCGGCAAGGACCACGGCGTCGATATCCCGATGAACAACTAATCACCCATGACTACAAACTATCTCAACCCAGTTTCATGGGACAATATCCCATCGTCCAAGTTTGCATCGCTTATTCGATCCAATCCCGCCGACTGCCAGATCGCACTCATTGGGCTCCCCGACGACACCGGCGTTCAACTCAACAACGGCAGACCCGGCGCTAAAGAAGGACCGGCGGCCTTCCGCCAAGCACTCGCCAAATACGGCGTTGCACAACCCAGCGGATGGGATTGGCCAACAGTCTTTGATGCCGGCGATGTCGATGTCGTCCCCGGCGATCTCCACGAAACCCATCGACGCGTCACCGCAGCGGTGAAATCCATCCTCGATCTGGGGCTCTTCCCCATCGGAATCGGCGGCGGGCACGATCTCACCTTCCCCTTCGTCCGGGGCGTCGCCGATCACTTCGGCCCGCTCGAAGGCATGTACTTTGATGCCCATCTTGATGTCCGTGAGACCGACGGCTCAGGGATGCCTTTCCGCCGATTGCTCGAAACCGGGGCAGCGAGTTCTATGCGACTCCACGGGTTCGACCCCAACGCGAACACCGCCGAGCATGTCCAATGGTTCACATCACACGGCGGGCGCATCGCGGATGATGCCGTATGGCCGATCGATCAGACCTTCGTGTCGCTCGATCTCGATGTCATCGATCAGGCATTCGCCCCGGGTGTCAGCGCCCACAACGCCTGCGGGTGGACAAGCACGCAGACCGAATCATGGATTCTCGAAGCGGGAAGAAACCCCCTCGTGCGTTGCTTCGATATCATGGAACTCTCGCCGCCATATGATCGCGATGATCGAACTTCGCGCCTTGCCGCTCGAATGTTTCTTACCTTTCTGCGTGGTTATTCGGAGCGACCATCATGAGCAACTCGATCGCTATCATCAACGCCCGAGTGCTGACGCTCGCCGATGGTGATCTGCCGCGTAGAGGCGAGCAGATGAGCAACCTCTCGCCGATCAATGGCGCAACGGTGCTCATCGAAGATGGTACCATCACCCGACTCGGCACCGAGGTCGATGTCCCCGACGATGCCGAGATCATCGATGCCTCGGGGCGCGTGGTGCTGCCCGGGTTTGTCGATTGCCACACACACGCGTGCTGGGCTGGCGATCGGCTCGATGAGTGGGAGCAAAAGCAACGCGGCGCGACCTATCTCGAAATCCTCAAAGCCGGCGGCGGGATCATGTCCACCGTCAACGCCGTCCGCCAGGCGAGCGTCGCACAACTGGCCGAGTCGTTGCTGGTTCGGCTCAACTGGATGCTCCGCGAAGGGACGACAACCTGCGAGGTCAAATCTGGGTACGGGCTCTCGACCGCCGACGAACTCAAAATGCTCGATGCGATTACGCTGGCAAGCGAGAATTGGCCGGGGCGCATCGCCCCCACCGCCTGCATCGGACACGCCAAAGATTCCAGCGTCGTCGATTTCGTCAAGCAAACCATCGAAGAAACCTTGCCGGCGGTCCACGAAAAGTATCCAAGCGTCACCATCGACGCCTACACCGAAGACGGCGCGTGGTCGGTCGATGAAACCGTCGCATTATTCTCCGCCGCCAAAGCACTCGGACACCCGCTGCGGATCCATGCTGATCAGTTCAACGCCCTGGGCATGCTCGATGCCGCGATCGAACTCGGGGCGATCAGCGTGGATCACCTCGAAGCGACCCAGCCCGAATCACTCGTCACACTCGCCCAATCCAACACTATGGGCGTGATGCTCCCGTGCTCGGGGTTCCATGTTGATGGTCGCTACGCCGACGGGCGATCCTTCATCGATGCTGGTGGATCGCTCGCCATCGCGACCAATGTCAACCCGGGTTCGGCGCCATGCTTGTCGATGCCCATGAGCATCGCCCTCGCTGTCCGCAACCTCGGCATCACGGCAGCTGAAGCGATCATCGCATCGACCAGTAACGGGGCGCACCTGCTCGGGTTCACCGACATCGGCACGATCGAATTCGGCAAACGAGCCGATCTCATCATGCTCCGCCACACCGACGAACGCCAACTCGGCTACACCTTCGGCGGCAACTCCGTCAAAGCTGTGATCTGCAATGGTCAGATCGTTCGCTAAATCCGTTCGGCGATGTTCTCCACCAAAGCGCTGATCCCCGCGAACACCTGCGCTGGGTTCTTCGCTTCCATATACGCCGGCGTTGAGACGATGTTGTTGGCATCGTCAACCACGATCTCTTCGGCATCGGCTTCGATGTTGATCGCCCCGGTCGCATTGACCGCAGCGGCCGTCCCCGTGTCGTGCCCGATCGTCACCTTAACTTGCTTGTCGCCAAAGACCTTGGCCCCAATCGCCGGGGCGATGCAGATAAACCCGATCGGCTTGCCCGCATCGTTGGCCTCTTTGAGCACCCGCTCGACCTCAGGATCAACGCGGCAATCCGCCCCTTGTGTCGCAAAGGTGCACAGGTTTTTCGCGGCGCCGAACCCGCCGGGGAGAAAAAATGCGTCGTAATCGTCGCCTTTGACATCCTTGAGATTGACAATCTCGCCTCGCGCGATCCGGGCAGATTCGACAAGCACATTGCGTTTCTCGCCCGTCGGCTCACCGGTGCAATGGTCGATCACTTCGAGCTCGCAATCTGGAGCCATGCACTGATACTCGATCCCGTGCTGCGCCAGCGCGATCAGTGTCGCCGAGGCCTCTTGGATTTCAGTACCATCGAACACGCCGCAACCGCTGAGGATCACTCCCACCTTGTTCATCACAGGCTCCTTTCAAGAACCCATGATTCTACCCTCTGTTCTTGAGTGCGTTGGTCATCTCGAGCACCGCCAGCCCAACCCCCTTGGCCATTGTCGCGGCTCGTTCGTCCTTGAGATTCCCATCCTTATCAAAGGCCTCATGCGCCACGCCGAGAGCAAACTCGCTGGGTACCACAACCATATGAAGTTGGGTCAATACCTGACGCACATGACGCAACCCCCGCAATCCGCCGATCGCTCCGGGTGAAGTGGCCAACAATCCGCACGCCTTCCCCTTGAAACACGCCAAGGGTTTCTCGCCCTCGCGTGGACGCGAGGCCCAATCGATCGCGTTCTTGAGCGCACCCGAGAACGATCCGTTGTACTCAGGCGATGCGATCAGCACCGCATCGGCTGCGATCAGCCGATCCTTGAGTTCGAGCACCGCTTTGGGCATCCCTGTCGCTTCTAGATCTTCGGAGAACATCGGAAGATCGAGTTCAGCGAGCGAGAGTTCGTCGAGCACAACATCGCTATGCGATTTCATCGTTGAGCCGACATATCTCGCGAGCATGGTGTTGAATGATCCTGCACGAAGACTCCCAGAGATCAACGCGATACGAAGAGTTGTGTCAGCCATGAACTGTGTTTCCTGTGTATGGTTCCTTTGATGCCAACAATACGCATTCTCACTCACGGCGTACCCATAGCGATGAAAAAACCCAGCCAGAAGGCTGGGTGAAAAGATTCCAATTCAGGACATCTCAGTGGGAATATCCCCAACCCCACCCGCGCGAACGACGGGGACGATGGCGGGGTCGATTGTGACCTGCGCGTGGGCGGTATCGTTGATGACTCCGCTGGGCTGAGATTGAGAGGAACCCGTGATCCCTGTTGATTCGTGTGGTATATGACCCACGATACCATCTCACCGAGGGGCGATGGTCGCCAGCACGCACCTGGATAGACCCATTCTCGATCCATGCGTCATACCCGGCCCGCCGAAATGCGTTGGCGATCTGGCGAAGCACCGGACGACCTGTATTGATCCGAGTCGTATACCCGTCAATCAAGATCTTCCCGGCATACCCGTATTCCCTGTTCCCTGAATCTCGATACCCGGCCCCACCATATCCCCCGCTTCGCCCGCCTCCGGCGGTGGCGAGTGAGGTCGCTGCGGTGAGTGCGACCACTGCACTCAGTATCGCGGCTTTGATGAATTGGCTTTGTGTACGCTTCATAACAGTCTCCTTTTCAAATGGCTGGCCATCCTGCCCAGCCTGTTGTGAGGAAACCGGATTTGTTTGCAGCAACTGACTTGAGAGCGTACAGAATCCGATATCACCCCGTCTGGAGAACAAAAAACAGCATTTGCGAGGGTATTTTTCCCGTTTTTGGGTTTTCTTGTCAGAAAACACTCCCGAGATCGGTTGAACTATAAGAAGACCGCTGATTTGTACTCAGCGAGCAAGGAAATCCGATGAACCAGTCAGCACTCAACAAGCAATCCCAAATCAAGACAACCATTGTCACCGCCTCGATCGCCAATGAACTCTCTCCGATCGAAGCGGCGATTATGGATTGCTGTAACACGCTCCACGAGGCGCATGATCGCAGTGACCAACTCACCATCCGAGAGATCAACACCGAGCTCGAAGAACTCCTCGATCGGTACGACCAGACCGATGGCGAAAACCACCCCAACCCGACTTGGGCCCGCGCAAACCAGCGTGCGCTCGCCTTGAGTGCGATGGGGAAGATCGATCAGGCGATCCGCCTCGAACTCACCGCCCTCAAATACGCCGATACACCCCGCCGACTCGAAATATCCTACGGCAACCTCGCTGACAGATGCCTGCGCCTAGGCGAGGCAGACCGTGCGGTCGAGTTCTTCCTTGATGCGATTAACGCGAACCCTGAGTCCGTCCCGGTGCTCATCACCGGCGCCCACTCGCTCTTTGAATCCGGATTTATCGAACAAGCCGACACGATTTTCAAGACTTTTCTCGACAATCCCCAACTCTTGACCCCGGAATCGGAACTCGGTGCCTATCTCGATTGCGACATCCGCACAAGAAACCTATGCGAGCATCTTCCATCGCTGTCCGCTTTGTATATGCGTTGGACATCGTTGAATACGCCGTCATCGAAGGGAGATCAGCAATGAATCCTTTCGACCATGACCAGTTCTGGAAGCTTTATGAGCGCAAGGCCCGTCAGCCAATTGAACGCGCCTGCCTCCATGCATCAAGAACCAAAACCGACTCGACGATGGACATCGCTGACATGGTGGCTTGGATCGATACACGAGTCTGGACCATGCTCGAAAAATCGGCTTGGCCAACCTTTCACGACGACCCAACCCCCGAACAGGCAATTGAGCGGATCATCATGCACGCCTCGACGCTCGCACGATGGGCCTATCTCGGATTGTGCCGATCGCACTTCCGTCGGCTCGAAAACCGTGCCAACTATACCGGCGGCATGTCTCGCGCCCAGCGCCTTTCGATGGCATCATCGGTTGATACCATTATCGAACAGCGTGAAGAACTCGACTCTGCCATCGCTTCGCTTCGTAAGTCCCTGACACCAAATGACAAACAAAAGCTTGCCGCGTCATGGATCGACAAGGAAGATCGATCCCGTGTTGCCCTCGTACTCGGTGCGACCCGGAACGAGGACGATCGGCTCATTACCAAAGTCAACGGCGGGGGCGTGGCAGAGAACACTATCCAGCAAATGAGGTCTCGCGCCCGAAAGCGGGCACAGGAAATCCTCAACTCAGCGAGCAAACTACCTGCGATTCTTGTTGCAGGGATACTTCTCGTGGGATTCGGACTCGGAACATCAACCGCCCGAGCAGGTGAACAGAGCGGCGGTCGGCGAGGAATGACCACAACGACCACACTGCAAGATGCTCCTCTCTCCACCGAATCGCCCATTTTCATGAAGGGTGAACAGAGCGGCGGAAGAAAACCATAAGCACATCCTCAATCAGCTTACTTTTCATATCTTTTTCTTCTTCTTTCTCGTGCGTGTGGAATAGATCTTCGAGTTCACTGGTATATCCACTCATGAACAGGATCCCGCTCTACGCTTCAATCGCTCTACTCCCAGTTTTGGCCTATGCACCGCTGTCGAATGCTGCAGGTGAGCGGGCAGAGCCCACCCTCAAGTCAACTCCAAAGGTCGAGAAACGATCTAAACCGTTTGAACTCAACGAGAAGATGACCAACTTCACTGTGCCGAACGCGCTGGGAGGGTCGATCAATCTTGATGAACTCCTCAAGGACGGCCCGGTCGTGCTTACCTTTTATAGAGGTTCATGGTGCCCCTATTGCCGGGGTGAACTGAGTTCGATCCAAACCCGGCTCGATAAAATCTCCAAAGCCGGAGGAACTGTATTGGCGATCTCCCCGGAGGTCCCATCGAAGACCGCCGATCTTGCCAAGCAAAAAGAACTTGGATTCCTCTTTGGGACCGACCATAACAACGAACTCGCCAAACAACTCGCCCTCGCATTTAAACTCGATGCGAAGACGATCAAGGCGTATCGCCAGTATGGCATTGATCTTCCAGAAGCCAATGACACGAAGAAATGGGAACTCCCAATCCCTGCAACATATGTGATTGATACCGATCACACCATCCGATTCGCCTTTGTCGAGCCGGACTACACCAAGAGAGCAGACTATGACGAGGTAGTCGAAGTCCTCAAATCGCTCCAAAGCGACGGTTGATCAGATCGATCATTCGCTTGCCAATCTTGCCCCCCTCTTCGGCGGGTGCTAAACCGTGTGGTTGGCACCCGCCCTTTTTTACATATTCAATCAAGCGTGGATGATCTGGTCGAGTTGGGACCGCAATCGCTTCTCCGAAACCTGAATCGATGTCCGCAACTCTTGGGCAAATGTTGCCACCCGGAACTCTTCAACCATCCACCGAAGTGTCCAGAACTCTGCAGCGACTTCCGCGGTATGTGCCCCTTGTGCCA
>Ga0316206_1001592_pt1 | contig 19034 bp, 17 predicted proteins | sample 6monthpyrite_MG_FD_204942 | JGI IMG/M metagenome (GOLD analysis project Ga0316206, IMG submission 204942) | Microbial mat bacterial communities from mineral coupon in-situ incubated in ocean water Damariscotta River, Maine, United States -... | ecosystem: Environmental > Aquatic > Marine >... | reverse complement strand
CCTACTGCTTCTTTCACTTCCAATTGTACTGACTTATCGTGCAGTTTTGATGGCTCTGGCAGTTCAGACAGTGATGGCACAATTTCCAGCTACTCATGGTCTTTTGGCGCCACAGGTTCAACGGCTTCCAACACATATGGCAGCGCAGGAACGTACGCAGTAACCTTGACCGTGACAGATAACGATGGTGCAACTGCTAGTTCTACACAAAACGTCACAGTGACAGCTCCACCTGCTAATATCGCTCCTACAGCTTCTTTCACCTCCAACTGTACTGACTTGAGTTGTAGTTTTGATGGTTCTGCAAGCTCCGATAGCGATGGCACCATTGCCAGTTATTCGTGGTCTTTTGGCGCCAGTGGTGTCACCGCGACTAACACTTATGCAAGTGCAGGAACTTACACGGTTACTTTAACAGTGACTGATAATGATGGTGCTACCAATGCAGCCTCACAATCTGTAACGGTCACAGCTCCTCCTGTGAATGTGGCTCCTACGGCCTCCTTTACTTCGAACTGTACTGATTTAACCTGTAGTTTTGATGGTTCTGCAAGTTCCGATAGTGATGGTACAATTGCTAGCTACTCGTGGTCATTTGGTTCAACAGGGGCAAGCGCTTCTAATACCTATGCCAGTGCAGGAACTTATGCGGTAACATTAACGGTTACCGATAACAATGGCGCTACTGGTACTTCTACACAGAATGTTACTGTTACAGCTCCTCCAGCAGGCAATGTCTTGAGCAATGGTGTGACTGTAACCGGCTTATCAGCTGCAACAGGTGCAACAGTGGATTACACCATGGTTGTACCAGCAGGAGCCACAGGTTTGAGTTTTGCAATCAGTGGCGGTACAGGTGATGCCGATATTTATGTACGCTTTGGAGCCGCTCCAACAACGAGCAATTACGATTGCCGTCCCTATGCAACTGGCAACAACGAAACCTGTAATGAAACCGCTCAAGCAGGAACATATTATATAATGGTTCGTGCCTATGCAGCCTTTAGTGGAGTGAGTTTAACCGGCAGCTATTCAACAGGCGGTAGTACTGGTCAAGTCTTCTCCAGTACAACTAATGTGAATATTCCTGATAACAATGCCACAGGAGCAACCAGTAATATCGTGAGTGATAGAGCTGGAGCTTCTAACAGCATGAAAATCACTTACAATATCATCCATACCTATATTGGCGACTTGAAAGTTGAGTTGATTGATCCTAATGGAACGGTCACAACCTTAAGAAACAATACAGGTGGCAGCGCCAATGATATCAACGAATCAAAAACCATTAACAAAGGCAGTACAACAGCCACAGGAACATGGGGATTGAGAGTGATAGACAGTGCAGGAGCTGATACAGGTTATATAAACTCTTGGAGTATTGAGTTTTTGTAAGTAATAGTTCTTAAGTTTAGTACATAAAAAAAGCTTGAATTATTCGGGCTTTTTTTATGTTTAACCCAATCGCTTAAACCTTCCTTTCTGTAAGCTATTCAAACAAGTATCATCTTTGTTAGCCATCGTTGCCAAGATGAAAAGGGACTCAAAGACATTAGGAGTTGCTCACGAGAATAAATGCGTTTTGGTATTCAGTTTAAATTCAGGTTGTTTTCATTACACTAAAGAAATGTATTCGTAACTAAAAACGCTGGAAGTGTTACAGACATTGGCGATTTCCCTGATAAAAATTTTCAGTGGAACAACCATTAAGCTTCATTAAATCAAAAAAACATCTCTATGTGCAACTCATCAGTTCTTAGGTATGAATATACTTCTATAAACTTAACAAATCAGGAGTCTCACATGAAACCATTTAGAATAAAAAGAGTTTTGACTTTAGCAGCACTTATCTTTTCCGTTACTGTTACAGCCAATCCCGATGCAGTTGTTAATTTATCTGCTAAATATGACAAGCAATATAGGCTTATAAAACCAGATGAATATTTATTGCGAAATGGATTAGTCGCTTATCAAAAAGGCAATAACGAGCTAGCCTTTGATTATTTCATGAAAGCAGCTGCTTTTGGCAATACAGACGCGCAAATGTATTTAGGCCTAATGTACATTAAGTCATTAGGAGTGGGTCAAAACTGGGCAAAGGGTTATGCCTGGTTAGAATTGGCAGCTATGGATGAGACAAAAAAGCATGTTGACTTAAAAAATCATATCCGTGCACAGTTAAAACCAGAAGAAATTGAAGCTGTCAAAGTCGAAATAGCAGAAATTGATAAAGATTATAATGCTTCAGCTACATTAAAACGAAGAGATCGCTGGGTTAGAAAACAAAAGCTTAAAATTACAGGCTCACGTACAGGCTCACAAGCCCTAGTGGGAAGGCTTGTAAATCAAGATTTAAATGGCGTAGTCATTGCAAGAAATGTAGAAAAAAGAATTGAAGCAATGCAGCAATTTGTTGATGACTTTAATTTTGGCTATGTAACTGGAGGACCTATAGAAACTGTAGATAAGAAAAATGAAAAATAACCTGTTAAATTTCTATTGAAATATAAAGTGGCTTGGGAAATAGAGCATAAAATATAGAGATGTCAGATATCCAAATTTTTACAGTAGATTTTTATTCTCGGACAAGCTAGTAGTAAAAATGGTGGGCCCGCCCCGACTTGAACGGGGGACCTGCCGATTATGAGTCGGATGCTCTAACCAACTGAGCTACGGGCCCTTCATGACATTATGTTTGCACATAAATATTTCAGGATGCGTAGTATAACGCTTTGTTATTCTAAATGCATAAAAATTATGCTTTTTTACCTATATTTCTATTCTCTTACAAATTTGACTAGTACTACAACTACGGCGAATATTAGACAAGACTTGTTGTTTGTAGTTCTTGGGCAAGCTCCTAGTGTGCTTCATCCCAATTGTCTCCAACGCCCGTATCAACTTTTAAAGGCACATCGAGTGTCACAGCCTTTTCCATGAGTTGTTTTATTTCTGCGGTTAATTCGCTTAATTTATTTTCTTTTATTTCAAAAACCAGTTCATCGTGGACTTGCATAATCATGCGAATGTCACTGTTTCCTTTGATGTTCTCATGCACAATAAGCATGGCTTTTTTGATAATGTCGGCTGCTGTTCCCTGCATTGGGGCATTAATGGCGGCCCGTTCTGCACCGGCACGTATGCGGCCATTGCGGTTTTTGATCTCGGGAAAAAACAAGCGCCGACCCAGCAATGTATCGACATAACCGTGTTCTTTGGCTTCGGATTTGATGGATTTCATAAACTCAGCGACTTTTGGATACTGTTCAAAATAGCGGTTGATATAGTCTTGGGCATCGGCTCGTGCAACACCGAGTTGTTTCGCTAAGCCAAAAGCACTCATGCCGTACATCAAACCAAAGTTAATGGCTTTGGCTGCACGTCTTTGTTCTTTAGAAACTTCATCAATGCCAAGCTCAAAAACTTGAGAGGCCGTACGGCTGTGCACATCTTGGTTTTTGGCAAAAGAATCCAATAAATTTTCATCTTGAGACAAATGAGCCATAATTCGTAGTTCAATTTGCGAATAATCAGCCGCCATGATTTTATAACCCTCAGGAGCGATAAAAGCTTTGCGAATTTTTCGGCCTTCGGCGGTACGAATGGGGATGTTTTGTAAATTTGGGTTTGAGCTTGAAAGACGCCCAGTGCTTGTAACGGCCTGATGGTAGGAAGTATGAATTCGGCCTGTTTTTGCGTTAATTTCTAACGGCAACTTGTCCGTATAAGTTGATTTGAGCTTGCTTAAGGAGCGATTCTCAATAATGACTTTGGGCAGTTCGTGTTCTTGAGCCAATTCTTGCAGAACCTCTTCGGAGGTGGAGGGTTTGCCCGTTGGTGTTTTTTTAAGCACGGGAATGCCTTGTTCTTCAAAGAGAATCTCTTGCAATTGCTTGGGGGAATTGAGGTTAAATTCACGGCCAACCAATTGGAAGGCTTTTTGTTCCAATTCAAGAATTTTTTTTGCCAATTCTAAACTGTGGTGCTTCAATACGTGACTATCTACCAAAACACCGGTTTGCTCAATATTAGCCAATACATTCACCAAAGGCATTTCAATGTGTTGATAGACGTGTTGCTGGCCTTTTGTTTGTTTTAATTGTTCACTAAGAGTCAAGTGAAGTTGCAAGGTGATATCGGCATCTTCGGCCGCATAATGTGTCGCCTCATCAATAGCCACGCGGGCAAATGGAATTTGTTTGGCTCCTTTACCACAGATTTCTTCGTACTTTGTCGTTTGTATTTGCAAATACTGCATCGCCAAAGTATCCATGTCATGACGACCATTGCTATCTAAAACATAAGATTCCATAAGTGAATCATGTTGAAGGTTTGTGATAGCAATGCCATAACGAGATAGAACATTCATATCGTATTTGAAGTGTTGGCCGATGAGACATAGTTCAGCAGAGTTGATGACAGGAATGACTCGGTCTAAAACCTCCTGCAAAGGTAGTTGGTTTTCGATACGCTTATTCTCATCAATTAGGCTTTCTTCTGTATGGGCAATAGGAACATAGGCAGCCTTGCCTGTTTCATAAGCGAATGATAGACCAATGATTTCGGCGGCCATGGAATTAAGTGAACTGGTTTCTAGATCAAAAGCGACGATTTTTGCCTTTTTAATGGCTTTGAGCCAATGCTCTAGGGTCTCGAAATCTTGGATACACGAATATTCAGTTTTGTTTTGTTCTTTCTTTTCCTGATTTTGGCTCGCAACATCATCGTCTTTGCCTGACTGTCGTTGCAAAGATTTAATACTGCATTGCTGAGAAAGTCGGTTCAACTCTTGTGGGTCTTCTGCTTGGATAATCAGTTCATCCACTTTGCAATCCAATTTTAACTGGGTATCAATAGTCACCAGTTTTTTTGATAAACTGACTTGCTCGCGTTCTATAGCCTCGCGCAAATATTCACCGACTTTGCCTTTAACATTCGCTGAATTTTTGATAATATTTTCAAGAGATTGGTGTTCTTTTAGCCATTTGACGGCCGTTTTTGGACCGACTTTATTGACTCCAGGAATATTGTCCGAGGTGTCGCCTACCAGAGTCAAATAATCGATAATTTGTGAGGGCATAACACCAAATTTTTCAACCACACCATCAAAATCCAAAACAGTGTTGCGCATGGTATCAATTAATATGACATCATCATTGACCAATTGAGCTAAATCTTTATCGCCAGTGGAGATCACTGTTTTAAATCCAAGTTCGCTGGCCATAACTCCCAAGGTTCCCATGACATCATCGGCTTCCACTCCTGGGACTTCAACCAAGGGAATACCCAATGCTTTAATAATATCTTTGGTCGGCTGGATTTGAGAGCGCAAATCATCAGGCATAGGAGGGCGAGTCGCCTTGTATTGATCGTAGATATCGTGACGAAAGGTTTTTCCTGGTGCATCAAAAACAACAGCCATGTGCTCGGGCTGGTATTCGCTCAACATGCGATTGACCATATTTATCACGCCATAAATCATGCCCGTGGGCTCGCCCTTGTCATTTTTAAGGCGTTGCAATGCAGGGACAAAATAAGCACGGTATAAGTAAGCGGAGCCATCAACGAGGTACAAGGTTTTTTCTGACATAGTAGTGTGTATTAAAAAATGAGCCTATTTTAGCATTTAGTTTGGTAAATTATGGACTGATTCGGTAATATGCTAACTATTCGTGACGATTCAATTAATAGACTGTAAAAAACACCATGAAATTTCTCCCTAGCCTTTTAGTAGCTTTCATTTTTTTAAGTTTCAATTTTTTGCCCATTTCAGCTCAGGGTCAAAACTACAAAGACCTGAGTCTAGAAGCCTTAACACAAGCGGCAGAATCCGATGATGAGGTTGCCATGGGTTTTCTGGGTGAGTTGTACCAACATGGTCGAGGAGTGGAAAAAAACCTGCAAACCGCTTTCATGTGGTACAAAAAATCAGCTGAGCTCAATTACCCTGCGGCTCAGTACAATTTGGCCGTTTTGCTCAGCCAAGGAAAGGGCACAACACAAGATTATCCACAAGCTTTTTTCTGGGCCGAAAAAGCAGCCGAGCAAAGCAATGTTCCAGCACAATTTTTGTTAGCGACTTTTTATGCACAAGGCCGAGGAGTTTATCAAAACAAGCAACAAGCTTTTAAATGGTACGAACACGCTGCCGCAGCCGAAAACTCGCAAGCGCAATACAATCTTGCTTTAATGTTATTGCAAGGAGATGGGGTTAAAAAAGACACAAAAAGAGGCCTGAACTTGTTGCGTAAAGCCGCAGCGCAGAATCATGTTCAAGCACAATCAGTACTCGATTTAATTTTGAATCAAATGCAAAAATAGTTAAAAATCAGCAATATTCCAGCTATTTTTGACTTAGGTCATATCATGAAGCGCTTAATCCGTTAAAATTCAGCCACTTCAATTTCAAACGATATTATGGCTGCAATTCCTGAATTTAATCTTGACCTCATAAAAAAATACGACAAAGCGGGTCCGCGATATACTTCATATCCAACGGCGGTGGTTTTTAATGAACAGTTTAAAGCCAGTGATGCATTAGCCCAAGCAAAGGCCAGTCAGATAAGTCACAAAGGCGAGGCCATCAGTTTGTACTTTCATATTCCCTTTTGCGACACGCTTTGTTTCTTTTGTGCTTGCAATAAAATAGCCACAAAAAAACGCGAAAAAGCCGACACCTACTTGGATTATTTAGAAAAAGAAATGCAGATAATCTCACAAGCTTATGATGCCACTAGGCGAGTTGAGCAAATGCATTTTGGTGGTGGAACTCCGACTTTTTTAACCGAGGCTCAATTTGAAAGAATGATGGCTTTAATCGCTCAATATTTCCCTTTGATTGATTCGGAAGATCGGGATTATTCCATCGAAATCGATCCGCGTTCTGTCACAGATCAAAGTATTAAAAAATTAGCAAGCTACGGTTTTAACCGTTTCTCGCTGGGTGTTCAGGATGTTAATCCAGTGGTGCAAAAAGCCGTAAATCGCATCCAGCCCACAGAAATGACACGCGGCATTATCCAAGCTTGTCGAGCAGTGAAGGCTCGATCCATTAGTGTTGATTTGATCTATGGTTTGCCTTTTCAGACCCTAGAAAGCTTTGCAAAAACGCTACAAGCTGTGATCGATATGTCACCCGATCGCCTCTCGGTTTTTAATTATGCGCACATGCCCCATCTTTTTGCTCCTCAAAAACGTATCAAAGCAGAAGATTTGCCCTCAGCTCAAGAAAAGCTAGCCATACTGCAAATGAGCATCGAAAAACTATGCCAAGCAGGATACGTTTATATCGGCATGGATCATTTTGCCAAACCCGATGATGAATTGGCCATCGCTCAAGCCAACGGCAGTTTGCAGCGTAATTTTCAGGGTTATACCACCCATGCCGAACTCGATCTTGTAGCATTAGGCGTTTCTTCCATCAGTTCGGTCAATCATTCCTTCAGTCAAAATGTCAAATCCACCCAACAGTATTATGCCCTTTTGGACCAAGGCCAATTGCCCGTGTATCGCGGATATTTACTCAATGCCGATGATATCCTCCGCAAACAAGTCATTCAAGATCTGGCTTGCCATTTCGCATTGGACTTTGAAGCCATAGAACAGCAATTTAATATTGATTTCAAACAGTATTTTGCTCATGAACTCAATGAATTGCAAGAAATGCACAAAGACCAACTGTTGACTCTCACCGACACAGGTCTTAGCGTCAGTAATGTCGGCCGTTTGCTGATTCGTAATATTTGCATGGTCTTTGACTATTATCTCCGAAGTCAAACCCAGCAGCGTTTTTCTAAAGTTATTTGATAGGATTCATCGTCATGCACCGCAGTTAAATCACTGACACGAAATCAAAGGATTCAATGTTAAATTGACAAAATCAAGCCTTGGGTTTATATTGTTTATTCACTAACACGAATACAAAAAAGGATAACTTTTTCACAATGACAGAAGATCAAAAGAAAATTCTCGGAACTCTGCTGTGGAGGATAGTTAACTAACTCATGAAATTCAACGAAGATAGCCGCGTAAAAATCCCAACAATCTTACATTTAATTAGATTAGGTTATGATTACCTTGCTTTGAAAGAATGTGCTTGGAATGAAGATACAAACATTTTTTCTGATATATTTCTCAAAAGCATCCTCAAAATTAATCAAAACCTTAAACTTGATGATGCTAACAGATTATTAGATGATATCTCATTGCTATTGGATAACGAAGATTTAGGCAAAGCTTTTTTTGAACGGTTAAGCGAAAAATCAGGTATTAAACTGATTGATTTTGAAAACTTTGACAATAACACATTCAATGTCGTTACAGAACTCACTTACAAAAAAAACGATGAAGAATTTAGACCCGACATCACCTTACTTATCAATGGAATGCCCTTGGCATTTATCGAAGTCAAAAAACCCAACAATAAAGATGGAGTCTTAGCAGAAAAAAGCCGCATTAACACACGCTTTGCCAATAAGAAATTCAGAAAATTCATAAACATGACTCAGCTTATGGTCTTTTCAAATAATATGCCATACGATGATGCTTCGCCTTTGCCCATAGAAGGAGCTTTTTATGCCTCAACTTCTTATCACAAGCCCATATTTAATTACTTTCGTGAAGAAAAAATATTTGAATTAAATAAAATCCTTACAACAGTTGATGAAATTACAGAAAATTTTGTCCTCAGTGATAATAACTTAGTTAGCATCAAACATTCTGCTGAATTTATCTCCAATAAAAAACCAACAACGCCAACCAATAGCATTTGTACTTCTTTGTTTAGCAGAGACAGACTGTCATTTATCTTACAATATTCTATTGCTTATGTCGCTGAAAGTAATGGTTTGCAAAAACACATCATGCGCTATCCTCAAATGTTTGCCACCAAAGCGATTGAATCAAAGTTAGAGCAAGGGATTAAAAAAGGCATTATTTGGCACACTCAAGGCAGTGGTAAAACAGCATTAGCATTTTATAATGTCAAATTTCTAACCAATTACTTTCAAAACAAAGGAATCATACCAAAATTCTATTTTATCGTGGACAGAATAGATTTATTAATCCAAGCCAGTAGAGAATTTAAAAGCCGCGGACTGATATGATAGTACATAAAGTCAATTCCAGAGATGAGTTTGCCCAGAATATAAAATCAACCAAAGCCATCGAAAACAACTCTGGAAAAGCAGAAATAACCGTGGTCAATATACAAAAATTTAAAGACGACCCCGCCGTGGTTCGAAATACCGATTACAACCTCAATTTACAAAGAGTCTATTTTCTTGATGAAGTACACCGCAGTTACAACCCAAAAGGTTCATTCTTAGCCAACTTGCGTGAGTCAGACCCAAATGCCATAAAAATTGGCTTAACTGGAACGCCTTTATTGGGCGATGATTACAATTCCAAATTGTTATTTCTTGACTCAACTAACAAAAAAGATGTAATTTTGATAAATGCCACAAATTTAGGTACCAAAATAAAAGATGGAAAGAATCAAAAAACCGTTCTATCAGAAGACGATCAACAACAAATAATTGATACATTCAACAACAAAGATGTTATGGAAGACTTTTCCGTGGTGGTCGATTATGAAGAAATAAAGAGCAAAAACTATTCCATGAGTGCTGGTCAATACTTTGAAGTTAAAATCGAATACACCGACATCACTCAAGTCGAATTTAAAGCCAAGATGACAGCGTTTGAAAAGAATTTAGATGATTTATTTGCCCAATCCAAAGATTTAGAAAAAGAAATTAAACAGAATTTAAAGGGGTTGAATTTTGGAAGCAATTAAATTCAACCCTAATAATTTAATTCCTATAAAACCAAAAGGTAATAGTAAAGTGGTGTGTTCCATTTTGGAACATACAACAAATGACCGTTTTTTCAATGAAAAAAGCAATGCCACCACGGAAGTCACCCCGGAAGTCAAAAAGCTTATTTTAAACTGTAAAGGCGAACAAACAAGAAGCCAATTACAGCAACTTTTAGGGCATAATAAAATCACCAAAAGTAACGAATTGTCTAAAAACTCAGTTATTCGAAATTTTCGAATAACTGCCAATCAATACAATTTCAGAAAAGCCACCATCAAACCCGCCATCGAACAAGGCTTGTTAGAAGCCACCATTCCCGATAAACCCAATAGTAGTAAGCAGAAATATCGGTTGACGGGGAAAGGGATTGTTTTAAAAACAAGGTTGATCCATAAAATGGAGGGGTATGATTTTGACTAAATGGAGAAAAATTGAAGATATACTTAAATATTCTGGCAAGGGAATTACACCAAAATATGTAGAAGAAAGCTCAATAATTGTTCTTAACCAAAAATGCATTAGGAATAACAAGATAGATTATTCTTTTTCTAGGTTTACTGATGATACAAAGAACATTAATAAAGATAAATTTATCCAAGCAGGAGATGTGTTATTTAACTCTACTGGTACAGGTACTGCTGGCAGATGCGCCTTTGTTGCAGAAGTGCCAATGCATAAAAAAGTTATTGTTGACAGCCATATTTTAGTATTGAGATTTGAAAACTATTATGAAGCACAGTGTTTGAGCTACAGTTTTCATTCAATTGAAAAATTAATTCAAAGTTTCATGGATGGGAGTACGGGTCAAGGAGAATTAGATAAGGTCAGAGTCTTTAATTTATTAACTTCACTTACAGAAAACCGTAGAGGCCAGGAGAAAATAGCCAAAGTTCTCTCCGATTTAGATGCCAAAATAGAACTCAACAATAAAATAAACCATCAACTAGAAGCCATGGCAAAAACCTTATACGACTACTGGTTTGTGCAATTCGACTTCCCCGATACCAACGGCAACCCCTACAAATCATCAGGTGGTAAAATGGTTTATGATAAAAAATTAAAAAGAGAGATTCCTGAGGGTTGGAAGAGTGGAGAGTTAATTGATTTAGTTGACATTATAAATGATAATATTTCACATGCTAATATACTTCCTAACATGCCATATGTTGGAATAGAGCATACTAAACGTAAAACAGTAGTGTTATCAACTTGGGCAAACTCCAAATTGGCTAAAAGCAACAAAAATCAATTTAAAGAAAATGATATATTGTTTGGCAAAATAAGACCTTACTTCCACAAAGTAGCTCTAGCCCTACTTGATGGGATTACTTCAACAGATACAATTGTGTTTAGACCAAAAGATTCTTTTCTAAAGAGCTTTTGTCTTGAAACAATATTTTCAGATAAGTTTGTAGAAACGGCAACTAGATCATCAACAGGTTCTAAAATGCCAAGAGCTGATTTAAATGTACTAAAGCAGTATAAAATTCCCACACCTACAAAAGAAATACTAATTGATTTTGAAAAAACAGTAAGTTGTTTTTTTCAAAAAATGACCCTTAATACAAAAGAAATTCAACAATTAACCAAGTTAAGAGACTGGCTGTTACCCATGCTAATGAATGGTCAAGTCACGGTTAAACAAGCACAAGAAGAAATACAATTAAATATGGCTGCTGAGCCGAAAACAGAATATAAAGTTAGGAAGGTCAAAAATTAATATGCCAAAGCCATTATTCCATTCATTTTATAATGATAAATCTCTTGCTTCAATTAAACATGCACTGCTGTATTATGGTGAAATAGCAATTCCAACTGATACATTTATCTCGGTATATGGAGATGAAAACAAACATTGTAATTATGTTCAGTTGTTACATGAGAAAATGGATGCTCATTTAAATTTTCTTGAAAATGAGGGTTATGTTGAACTTATAACGATGCCTCAAGGTCAAGATATGTTGATGTTAAATCAAGCAATTTCAACAAATATAGGAGCTAAAAATAAAGTTTATAATTACAAAGATGTATTGCCTATATTTGAAAGTTTAGACTTAAACATAGATAATTCTGAACATTTACAAGTGGCAAACCAAGTCTCTAATCACTTAGCAGCCACTTGTTTGGCCTCTATTGTAAAGAAAGGTTATCTTCCTTGTGTGGATAATGTAATTATATCGGATTTAATTGCTTCTGGATTAGAAAGCATCTCTAAAACATACAATAGAAACTTAAGTTCATACGAGTTAAAACAATTAAGTTCTAGGTTGTTTGCTCAACAGGTTTATAAGATAGCACTTCCAACTTTTGATTTTTCATCATTTCATGATGTGTTGGAATTAAGACAACGATTGTCTTGTCGGTTAATAAACCTAAATAGTTGTTTATTAGAAATTTCTAGTAATTTGACTTGCCACCCATGGGAAGATAATTTTAATGAAGAAGTTAAGAAATCTATTAATAAAAATATAATCCCTGAAATAAATGCTCTTAGAGAACATGCTAAATTTTCATTAACTAATGTAGCAAAAGAGATAACTGGAGCAGCTATTATTGTTTCATTACAGTCAGTCTTGCCAGAGACATTAGCTATGGGATTAATTGGAGGAGGATATGTTGCTGCCAATCAGGCAATAATAAATGAAAAAAAAAGAGGAGATGCATTATTGAATAATAATGCTTTTGGTGTGTTACTAGAAATAAATAAAAGTATTGACTCATGAATAGTACAATAGTGAATCTAAAAACTAAAATGCTTTGTGGAGTAAAAAAAGGATTAGATAAGGTAACCAAAGAATTAAAAAAAACTTGAAATCACATTAATAAAAAAAACATGAAGCTATTAAACCCACTTATCTTTGTAATATCAGGTCTTCTCTTTTCACTATCAGCCAATATTTTAGGTTATATTGAAATTGGTATATTTGACGGTTTTGTTCAGTCTAAGTATATTGCCAATAAAACCAATCAAGATATTGCTTTATACCCAGAATCACCAAAGCTCAATAATATCTTGGATATTTTGCAAGTCGATGATTATTTGCCTTTGGCATATACGGGCAAATCCAAAGAAAGATTCTATGTTAAAAAAAATGGGCAAGTATTATCAATCAGAGATGCTTCAATCACACATGGATATTCAGTTAATCGCCAATGGTTTGTGTCTCATTATTATATGGTGCAAATATTATGGATAAGTGCTGCAATTGCATTGTTATCGGCACTTTATCTCGTTAAAAAGCTACTATTTTGGCCTTTTGTTTCGATACATAAAAAAAGAAAGCATAAAAAAGAAATAGAGTATTATCAAAGTGAAATAAAAGATTTACAAAAACAGAAAAACCGTGAACAACAATACCAACAGGGTTTAAGAAATAATAAGCTCAATCAAGCCTATAAAAAGATTAATGATTTAGAGCAAAAATTAACAATATTGTCAGATAAAGAAAAATTAAAAATTAAGGAACTGAATAATAAAATTAACAAAATTATTCAAGATGAGTCTTACAAACGAAATAAAGATAATGCGACAATTCAAGAAATGCGTACATCTTATGAAAAGTTAGATAATAAATACAAAGAAGTTATACGAGATGCTAAGGTCTTTGGAGTAGATTTTGAATCTAAAGAACTCAAAAACTTACTGATTGGTAGAAAATACGAAATATTTATCGCTACAAATTTAATTGAAAATAATCAATTCAAGATATTAGAATGGACTCCTGATAAAGGCTTCGATAATAATATTAAAGTGGAATCAAATACCAATCCAGATTTAATTGTTCAACATTCATCAGGCAAAACACTTGCTATTGAATGCAAGTACAGAAGCAGTTACTTCTTTTTGACTAGAGATGTAAAAGATTTTTCATGGGCGAATAAATGGCAAATGGAACGCTATAAAAAATTTGAAACCGAGAGAAATATCCCTGTATTAATCGCATTAGGTGTCTTTAACAACCCATCTTCTCCTAAATGGAATTATCTTGTTGAACTTGATTATCTAATTAAAAAATCTGATGAAGTTAATGTGAAGCAAAGTGGCATTCAAATGATTGTGTTAGCAACAAATATTTATAACAACTATGTTGAAAATGCTGATTATGCAAATAGCGCTGCTAAATATTTACTGGAGGGAACTAATAACACAATTTAATTTTCACTCTCTGCTATTTATCTAAAATAAATATATCCTGCTGATTCGCAATTGGTGTTTCTATTGTTAAACCTCTAAATATTTCATGATCTGACAATCCCAACAATTTCACTTTTTGTCCATCTTTTTTACAGCCATCAGTAGTATAGAAAGTTTTGGATTGATAAATAATAGCAGAAGCTAAATGTATGGCATCGGGTGTAAATAAATTAAAATTGTCATTGTCTCGGCAATGAATTCTTAGCTTTCTTGCCAATTCAACCACTTTTATGCCTGCTTCAATCCATTGAAAATTACTGCGTTTAAAGATACCATCCAAAATTTTATCAGCCTCAGGCCTGCTTTCATGTGGCATAACCTCGATTTTTGTAATGGTTGAAGTGACAATGATACATTTGTTCTTTCCAAAATCATCAAATAGTTTTTTAACACCTTCTAAAAGGTATTGGATTTTGTTTTCGTTTTTTAGGTAGGTCAAAAAGATACAGGCATCCAGATAATAAACAGGTTTATCACTCACTAATATAACCCTCTCTTTGCTTTTTGATATATTCTTCTGTTGTAAGATCTCCGGTTAAATCGGGATAAATTCCACAAATATCATCAACAGACGGAAGCTCGTTATCTTCTGGCAAACAGTCAACCTCAACTGCTTTTATTTTAACAGGGAAATCACTAAATGCTGTATATCCAATAGTGCCTGTTAGCATGACTCGACGACCCACATAACCAACAACTGCATTTATCAAATCGTCAGGAATCTTACATTCTATGGCATTTCCAATTAATGGATAAATAGTAATGTTTCTATTGTTACCATGTATATTTAATTTTTCAATGCGACCAGTGACAGATCCAAAGCTATGAGAATTAGTTTCGATGAGGGTTTTGGCTTTTTTGACGTCTTCATTGCTTATGTCTAAATCAGCACGAGTATTTTTAAATGACATCTTAGTAAACTTGTTATTAAATTTTTTAATTAACCCAAAATAGTCTTTCAATATAGGATAATCTTTTTTGTTTGCATTATTATTGCGAACATCTTCGACTAAATTATTAAATGCTTCAAATGTGTTGCCAAAATCAGATTCAATTGCAAATTCCAATGGACTGTTGTGGCTAGCCTTAATAATCCTATATTTATTAGATTTAGTCCCTGTTTCTTTATAATCTAATTTATCTAACAATGACTTAAATGAAGTAATAAATAAAGACAAATCAGAAAGCTCAACATGCCCTTCATTACTTGGCATACCTTCTAATACTATATTCATTAAATTGTCTTTTAAGTCATTCATGAGCCAATTCTACCATAAAAGTATTCTCAAAATTTTAGAATACTATTCATAATAATTTAATTTTATACATTTCTTTTATTAGATTCTCATGTTTTGAGAATTATTGGTGTTAAGTTTAGTACTTTATTTAATTGAGGAATATATGAAAAATAAAAATTTAAAGCATGATTATGAAATGATAGTTAAAAATAAAAATGTAATATTTGCATTAATGGGTATTGTTCTTTTTTGTTTTGGAAAAGTTTTGATTCACCACTGATTGTATCTGAACATCTTACATTTGAAGTTTTTGCATTTATTGTAGCAACACTAAGTACATCATTTGCAATGATTTTTTTATCACTATCTTACTTGTCATCCTTTATGTTACCAAAAGGCAAAAGATATAAAAAATTGCTTGTGAAATTATTTTACACATTAGGTATAATTTTTGTAGTAGTTACTACATTCGGATATTCTAGTAGCCTGATCGCTAAAATTAAACTTCCATTTAATTATTTTTCGTTAGTTTTATTATGGTTTTCAGGATTATCATTAGTTTCCATATTTGGATTTTTGTATATAAACAGAAAAGACAATGATTAAATATAATAACGTAGTTAAGGGGGTTATTTTATTAAAGAGTTAAGTTGTTGATATTTTTTGACAAATATATTGAAAAAGAACAAACCCTTTATAATAACCCAATATCCCGTAAAAGCACGTAATGCTCTGAAAACACAGCGAGTTCGACTAGAAATTAAATTGAGGTAGTCTGCTTATATCTTGGTTGGACTATCAATAAAACTCAGAACAAATATGAGCGGTGTTTTCAGAGTTTTAAGTGCTGGAACCTTTTTGCTAATGGACAATTAAATGATCGAAATTATTTAAACTTTGGCGCCATTTTTGTTTAGTTTTTGATCTTGATTTTCTCTGCGTCCATCGCGCCTCTGCAAGAAAATAGCTTTTGATTTTGGTCGAGCCATCATGCTTATACGCGATAGATTTTATATCAACAAACAGCATAAAGTGATAATATTCGCCTTTTTACACATTAGCCTTGTGATATAATATTTAACATGAAAGCCATCATTCACGCCAAAGACTTGAAAAATGTCCGAGAGAGAATGAACCTCTCTGTGGTTGATGCGGCTAAAAAATTGAATGTCGAAACAACCAATGAATGTACCCAATAAACCAAAAATCTACCATATTGTACACTTAGATCGTTTGGCTTCAATTGTGAAAAAAAGAACGCTATGGTGCGATAAAGAAATAGTCAAGCATAACTTTGGTGGTACTTCTGTTGGTATGAACTGTATAAAACAAAGACGATTGACTGAGTTAAAATTAACAAGTCATCCTGATTTGTTTGTTGGAGATTGTGTTCCATTTTATTTTTGTTCTCGTTCAATTATGTTGTATCTAATTCATCGAGCAAATCATGTGGATTTAGGTTATAAAGGAGGGCAAGATAACATTGTCCACCTTGAGGCTGATTTTTATGAAAGCATAAATTGGGCACAACAAAATAATAAGAAATGGGCATTTACTTTATCCAATGCAGGTTCTCATATATTTGAAGACCGTTGTGATGTTTCATCATTGAATGAAATTAACTGGGATGCAGTTAATAGCAATAATTGGGTTAGTTGCAAAGAAGATAAACAAGCTGAATTTCTGATGGAATACCACTTCCCTTGGGGGATTAATCAATCGCATTGGAATTAAAAATAAGTCGGTTTTTGATCAAGTTTCGAGTATATTGAGTACTCATAATTTACATAAGCCAAGTGTTGAAATAAAACCAGATTGGTATTATTTATTTTAATAATGAAGAACAATGATTGAATACAAAAGCGGAAACCTATTAGTTGAAGATGCTGACGCCATAGTTAACACAGTAAATTGTGTTGGGGTAATGGGTCGAGGCATTGCTTTGCAATTTAAAAAGGCTTTTCCTGATAACTTTAAAGCTTATGCGTTGGCCTGTAAAAATAATCAAGTTGTTCCAGGGCAAATGTTTGTATTTGAAACGGTACAAAACTTAAACCCTAAGTACATTATTAACTTTCCTACTAAACGCCATTGGCGAGCAAAAAGCCGCATTGAGGATATAGAATCAGGTTTGCTTTCATTGGTTGAATTAATAAAAAAACACAAAATAAAGTCTATTGCAATTCCTCCATTAGGTAGTGGTTTAGGTGGCTTAGACTGGATGGTTGTTAAAGCTTTAATTGAAAAATATCTTTGTAGTCTCAATAAAGTAAAAGTAATCGTATTTGAGCCAAAAGGTTCGCCAGAATCAAAAAAAATAGCAAAATCTAGTAATACACCTCATATGACAGTAGGTCGCGCTTCTTTAATTGTCTTAATGAATCGTTATTTACAGGGTTTTCTTGATCCATTTATCAGCCTTCTTGAGTTACACAAATTAATGTACTTTATGCAAGAAGCAGGTGGACCACTTCGCCTTAAATATAAAAAAGGTCATTACGGACCTTATGCTGAAAACCTTCGCCATGTTTTAAATGTTATTGAAGGACATTTTATTGAGGGATATGATGACGGTGGAGATAATCCTTCCAAACAATTAGAGCTCTTACCTAATTCGATAGAGACTGCACGTACCTTTTTAGAAAAAAATGAAAGCTCGAAAGCAAAAATAAGGCAAGTTGCCAAATTGGTTGACGGGTTTGAATCACCTAATGGTTTAGAGCTATTAGCCACAGTACATTGGATTATAAAAAAACATTCGAACATTTTGTCCGATGAATTGGTAATTAAAGTTCATCAATGGGCTGATCACAAAAGAAAATTCACCTCAAGACAAATATTAATTGCTTTTGATGTTCTTGAACAGAAAGGATGGGTGTGCTCTAGCTAAATTTGGAATATATGTGCTCACACTTAATAAGAATCAAAAAAATCAAAGCAAAAATCATGAATGGATCAGCAAAAAAATGGCACGATTTAATGCACGTATTCGGCTTGCCAAAAAACACAGAAACCCACGATAAGCTAATGAAGGCATATGCAGAAAAGCATCGGCATTATCATACCTTTGCGCATGTCAAGGCGTGCCTATCGCATTTAGAAAAGACCAAAGACTTAGCGACACATCCGCATGAAGTTGAACTGGCCTTATGGTTTCATGATGCTATTTATAAACCGTTTAGCAAAGACAACGAGCTCAACAGTGCCAATTGGGCGCATGATTTCTTAATACAAAATAACTGCGAAAAGAACTGCGCTTTAAGAGTTTACAGGCTAATTTTAGCCACCTTGCATGGAAGTATGATTGATAGCAACGATGAAAAATTAATAACCGATATTGATTTAAGTATATTGGGATGTTCTTTTGAGGTCTATCAGCAATTTGAGAGCAATGTTCGCAAGGAATATCGCTTAGTGCCGTATTTTATCTATCGAAAAAAACGCAGAGAAATTCTGCAAAATTTTTTGAATCAAGCAAAAATCTATCATTTTGACTATTTTAGAGAAAAGTTGGAAAAACAAGCCAGAATAAATTTAACAAGAGCCATTTTGAATCTATCCTAGAAGCTTGTCCGAGAATAGAAAATCTACTGCAGAAAAGCTGGATTTGGTGCTTTTTTCCACTGATTCTAGCCCTCAAACCAGCTTTCCTTCGCTACGATTCCTATTCTCGGACAATACTACAAACAATAAGTATTGTCTAATATTCACCGTTTTGTGTTGGCTTATTTTTAAAAAGTAAAAAACTCGTTGAGAATATTTTTATTAAATAAAAGCTTGTTA
>Ga0316206_1001590_pt1 | contig 19041 bp, 23 predicted proteins | sample 6monthpyrite_MG_FD_204942 | JGI IMG/M metagenome (GOLD analysis project Ga0316206, IMG submission 204942) | Microbial mat bacterial communities from mineral coupon in-situ incubated in ocean water Damariscotta River, Maine, United States -... | ecosystem: Environmental > Aquatic > Marine >... | reverse complement strand
ATATTAGAATATCAGGGGTTTGCGCGGCCCCATTACGCCCTTTATCTTCGGCATGACTCTGGAGAGTTTTGATGGCCGACGTAATCCTGGACAACAAGCGCGAAGTTGAACGGTTGTTCAAGCTTGAATATGGTGATCGCGTCGAAATCGCGCTGCGGTTTGCAGTGACGGTTTTGGGGGGTGTGCTGGTCTTTTGGCATACCGGCTGGGGTGTGGCGCTATTTTGGCCGGTGACATTCGCCATCGCCCATATTTTTTATTTCCGGTTTTTGAAACGAAACAGGGTAAATCCCCGCCCGGGTGTGCTGTCGGTGGCGGCGGGATATGTCGGCCTTTTGTTGATATCCTTCATCTGGATGCCGACGTTATTGACCTTGCATGACGATCTGTCGATGGTTGTCGGCGGCATGGCGGTGTTGTCGGCGACCTTTATTTTTACGGTGCGCCGCAGCGACGGCCATCTGGCGATGGTCTGGGCCGAAAGCGGCATCGTTTCGGTAGCCAGCATTATTGCCTTTGTAAATTTCATACCCAGAATTCCGCCGGGAATAGAGCGGCTTGGCGTTGGGTTTGCCTTTGCCATGGTGGCCTATTATTTCGGGCAAGCGATGTTCATCGCACGACGGCACCGCCTGGCGGCAGAGGCTGTTGCCTCTCGTTCGGCGCAAGAACAAAAGCTGGTCGCAATCGGGCAGCTTGCCGGTGGGGTGGCGCATGATTTCAACAATATCCTGACCAGCATTTCCGGCAATCTGGAACTGTCGTTCGTGGTCGATGACCCGGACGAAAAGGAAGAATTGGTGCGCAATGCACTGGCCTCTTCGGAACGGGCGGCGACGCTGGTCAAGCAGTTGCTGGTCTATGCCCGCAAATCGGGTATGTCGCCGAGGCCACATAGCGCACATGACATTCTGGAAGAGCTCAAGACGTTTAGCAAACGTCTGGTCACAGCCTCGGTTTCCACCAGGTTTGAGCCTCTGCAAGGGCCACTTTATGTACATGTCGACAAGGAACAACTGATAACCGCCCTGATCAATCTTGTGGTCAATGCGGTCGATGCGATGCCCGGTGGCGGCACGCTGACCATTTCCGCCAAAGAGCGCAGCACCCAGGGCGTAATTCACAGTATGGACGGCAGCGAATTGGCCCCGGGACGCTATCTGGCCATTTCGGTTGCCGATACCGGGCCCGGAATTCCCAAGCATCTGCACCCCCGCATTGTCGAGCCGTTCTTTACCACCAAGCCGGTTGGCAAGGGCACCGGGCTGGGACTGTCGATGGTTTTGGGGCTGGCGCAAACCGCTGGCGGCGGTCTGGTGATTGATGACAGTTCGGCGGGGGCCGTTGTCACGATTCTTTTGCCAGTGTTGGACAAGGTCACGACAGAGGCGCAGCCAGAGATGGCGATGGCATGAATTCTTTTTGAACCGACACAGGGGGTTCTTCGACCTACAGGCATACTCGCGGATTGACCGCCATGCCAACTGGACCAAGGAGAATTTCAACAATGCGCCGTTTCATATTTGCCGCCGCCGCTACATTGGGCCTGACCCTGACCGCCGCCTCTGCCAGCGCCTCGTGCCTGGCCCAGTCCGAGAATGCCGATTGGCGCAATGTCGATAACGACAGCCGCTCGATCAGCCGCGCCAAACTGCGGTTCAACTGTCAGGATCTGGTGGTGAACGGCGAACCCTATCCGCCCGGCGCGCCCTGGTACATCAACCTGTGGGGCTCGTGCTCGCCCCGTGACTGTAACTGGGGAGAGGTCCCGGCCCGGCGGCTTGACAACGGCTGGATCTTTGGCCGCATCGACCAGGGGTTCGCAAAACGAGAACTGTGGGCCAAGATGAGCGGTGGCCGCCTGCGGGTCTATATTCGCACCGATTTTACCGATCCGAACCGCGACGATTATACCTCTGACGAATATTTCATCGTTCGATAGCCCGCAGCGACAGTCCAGCGCCTTCCCTGTCCCAGCCGGACAGGGTAGGAAGCTGACATGATATGGACGATCCCAAATATCCTGACTGTGCTGCGGCTGCTGGCCGCCCCCGGCGTTGCAATCATGTTTTTGTATTTCGCGCGCCCCTGGGCGGATTGGTTTGCGATGATCCTGTTCATCCTTGCCGCGATTACCGATTACATCGACGGCTATCTGGCCCGCGCCTGGAAACAGGAAAGTGCGTTCGGCGCGATGATGGACCCGATTGCCGACAAGGCGATGGTGGTGATCGCGCTGCTGGTCATCACCGGGTTTTCCGGGATGAACCCGTGGATATTGCTGCCCGCAGTGGTCATCCTGTTCCGCGAAATTTTCGTCAGCGGGCTGCGCGAATTTCTGGGCGGCAAGGCCGGGCACCTCAAGGTCACCAATCTGGCCAAATACAAGACATTCGCGCAGATGGTCGCGCTGACGGTGCTGTTTGCCAGCGGGATATTCGAACACAAACTGATCGAGCGCACCATTGGCATGGATCAATACGTCGTTGCGCAGATCTTGTCCGGGGAACTGCCCGACACCGTTGGGCTGGGCTGGAACATGATGGCCGCGCGCTGGTCGTGGTGGGGCGGAACGCTGTTGTTATGGATCGCCGCCGCGTTGACGTTCTGGACCGGGCTTGACTATTTTCGCAAGGCGCTGCCGTTTCTGCGCGAGGATCAGCCATGATCGACATCCTCTATTTCGCCTGGGTCCGGGAACGGATCGGAATTCCGAAAGAAAAGCTCGACACGCAGGCCGCTACCGTGGCCGATCTGGTCGAAGAACTGAAAGCGCGCGAACCCCGGTACGAAGCCGCCTTTGGCGATGTCTCGGCGCTGCGCGTGGCGCTGGATCAGGAACTGGCCAATTTCGACGCCCCGCTTGCCGGTGTGCGTGAGGTGGCGTTCTTTCCACCGATGACGGGTGGGTGATGACGGTTCGGGTGCAGGCGGACCCGTTCGATCTGGTGGTTGAACTGGGCAGCTTTGCCGCCGGGCGGTCGGATGTTGGCGCGCAGGTCAGTTTCACCGGCATCGTGCGTGATGACACTGGCGCCCTGCAGCACATGCTGATCGAGCATTATCCAGGCATGACCGAAAAGGCGATTGGCGCGATCGAGGCCACGGCCGTCACCCGCTGGAACCTTAAGGACTGTCTGGTGATTCACCGCTATGGCGCATTGCGCCCCGGCGATCAGATCATGATGGTCGCCACCGCCGCCCCGCACCGGGCCGATGCCTTTGCGGCGGCGGAATTCCTGATGGATTACCTGAAATCCCGCGCGCCGTTCTGGAAACAGGAAGTCACAGCCAAGGGCGCCGATTGGGTCGCCGCCAAGGACGAAGACGAAGACGCGCTGAAACGCTGGTAGACAGCGGGCGCTATGCCTCTGTCACCGCCCCATAAATGCTGACCTTCTTGTCGTCGATCAAATCCGTCACAGCCGCATTGAAAGCTGCGTAATGCGCGCTGCCCATATGGGTCTGAAACGCATCGCGGTCGGCGTACAGCTCATACAGGAACACCTCATTTTCGTCGTCGGCCTCCGCCGCGATATCAAACCGGTGGCACCCCGGCTCGTCCCGCAGGGATGTCGTGGCCTGAACGCGCATGGCGGGCATAAAATCCTCCATCAGGCCGGGTTTGATCTTGAACGTCACACAGATGGCAATCATCGGGCACCTCTATCAGGTATCATTGGGAAAGCGTCGCTGAAGGTCTTTCACCGCGGCGGTGGACAGCGGGCGGGTTTTCATGCCCTGCAGCGCCAGAAACAGCCGCGCTGTTTCTTCCAGCTCTTCGGTGGCATAGACCGCATCGCGCAGCGTTTTTCCCGCCACCACAGGCCCGTGATTGGCCAGCAAAACCGCATGATGGCCTGACGCCATCTCGCGCACGGCTTGCGCCAGATTGATGTCACCGGGCGGAAAGTAGGGGATCAACGGCAGGGTGCCGATGCGCATCACATAATAGGCGGTCAGCGGCGGCAGCACATCGGCGGGGTCGATGTCATGCAGGCAACTGACCGCGACCGAATGGGTGGAATGCAGGTGCACAATGGCCCCGGCACGCGGGCGGCAGTCATACATTGCGGTATGCAGGAACGCCTCTTTGGTGGGGGCATCGCCGGATATCAGATTGCCCTGCCGGTCCAGCCGCGAAATTCGCGCCGGGTCAAGACTGCCCATGCTGGACCCGGTGGGCGTCATCAGCCAGCCATCGTCAAGCCGCACGCTGATATTGCCAGAGGCGCCAAAGGTCAGCCCCCGGTCAAACAAGGATCGCGCCATATCGGCAATCTCGTCGCGCAGTTTGGTGACGCTCATGGCAGCATCGCGAAGGCGTCAAAGAAAAAGCTTTCGGCGCCGAAATTCCCCGACTTCAGCGCAATTGCCAACGGCGCGTCGGATACGGTTTGTGTCCAGGGCACCCCCGGTGCAATTTCCGGCCCGATCCGCAAGGTTCGCACCCCCAGCGCCGAGACAACCGCACCAGAGGTTTCGCCGCCTGCCACCACGATCCGGGTGAACCCGGATTGCGACAGGGTTACCGCGATGCCGCTGAGCGCCGCCTCGACCATCTGTCCGGCGCGCGCGACGCCATAGCGTTGCTGCACCTCGGCGACCTCTGCGGGGTCCGACGAGGCATATATCAAAACCGGGCTGTCTGGCGGCTGGCCCATCGTCCAGTCTACCGCCGCTGTGATTTCTGCGGGGCCTTTGGCCAGCCCGTCGACATCCAGCTTTCGGCACGGCCAGCGGCCAGACACCGCCGCGATCTGCGCCCTTGTCGCCGCCGAGCAACTGCCCGCCAACACCAGCGCACGCCCCGTGGCGCGCGGCAGTTCCGGCGTCGAAACAGCGCCCAGCACACCGCTGTCACGGAAATTTCCTGGCAGGCCCATCCCAACGCCAGACCCACCCGTCACCAGCCCATGACCAGCGGCGGCTTGCCCGATGACCCGCAGGTCGGCATCCGTAATCGCGTCGATGACGCCATACCGGTAGCCTTCGGCCTTCAACACGTCGATCTTCGCATGTATCCGGTCGGTCCCGGCGCGCACATCCTGCAACGCGATCAGCCCGGTGTGATAGCGGCTTTGCCCCTGCATCAGCCGGATCAGATTGGCGTCACGCATCGGGGTCAATGGGTGATCTTTCATCGAGGATTCTGACAACAGCAGGTCGCCGACAAACAATTCGCCCTTGTAAATCGTGCGCCCATTGTCCGGGAAAGCCGGGCAGATCAGGGCGAATTCGCCGCCCATCGCATCCAGCAGCGCATCCGCCACCGGCCCGATATTGCCCTTTGCCGTGGAATCGAACGTCGAGCAATATTTGAACACGATCTGCTGCGCGCCCGCCTGTTGCAGCCATTCCAGCGCCGCCAGCGATTGCTGGCACGCCTCTGCCACCGGCGCGGTGCGGAATTTCAGCGCGACGACCACCGCATCGGCATCGCCGATATCGGTCTGCGCGTCGGGCAGGCCGATCACCTGACAAACGCGCAGCCCCTCTTTCACCCAGGTATTGGCCAGATCGGTGGCCCCGGTGAAATCATCCGCAATCGCCCCCAGGATCAGCGTCATAGGACCTGTTGCGCCCCAGCCAGTTGGTCCAGCACCTCACGCGTGACAGCCAATGTGCCCATGTCTCCACCAAATTCCATCGGGCGCAGACGGTTGGCGCCAAATCCGTTGTCGACCGCCGTGTCGATCAAACTGGCGGCCTTGGCATACCGTGCCTCGCCTGAATTCTCGGCCAGATAATCCAGCATCAACGCACCGCTTAGAATGGCCGCCAGCGGGTTCGCCTTATCCTGCCCCATGATATCGGGGGCGCTGCCGTGGGCGGGTTGGAACAGCCCATGCGCGTCACCAATCTCGGCGCAGGCGGCCATGCCCATGCCGCCGACCAGCCCGCCTGCCAGATCGGACAGGATATCGCCAAACATGTTTTCCATCACCAGCACGTCGTATTCCCACGGCTGGCGGATCAGGTTCAGCGCCATCGCATCGACATAGGCATATCCGGTGTCGATATCGGCAAATTCAGGCGCGATCTCATCATAGATTTTGCGGAAAAACGCCATCGAAGCAAAGACATTGGCCTTGTCGACACAGATAAACTGGCCGGGCCGCCCGCGCGCCTTGCGCTTGCGCGCAAGGTTAAAGCCAAAGCGATGCAGCTTTTCGGTGGTGGCGCGGGTGATCCGCAACGTATCGCGCACCTCATTCTCGCGGATGTCGCTGCGGCCGTGGGCGGCCGCGGAATAAAACAGCCCTTCGGTGGATTCGCGCAGAATGATCAGGTCAATCCCGGCGGCCCGTGGGTCGGCCAGCCGTTGCGGCGCATTCGGATAGGCCTTTACCGGGCGCACCCCGGCATATAGCCCAAACCGGTCACGCAGCCGCAGATGTGGCGAGATTTCGGTGCCATCCGGATGACGGACCGAGGGCAGGCCGATCGCGCCCAGAAACATCGCGTCGGCCTGGCCTGCGCGCTCTTCGCCGCCCGGTTCGATATCTTGGCCGGTCTCGGCGAAATACCCGGCCCCGGCGCGGATTTCATCATAGACCAGCGGTGCTGCGCCCGTCATGGCCACAGCGGAATCGACCACCGCCACCGTGGCCTCGGCCACATCGACGCCAATACCGTCGCCCTTGATCATCGCAATTTTCATATCTGTCCCCCATGCCCCGTGTTTTCGCACGTAATCGTTTTAGTCTCAATTCGATAGATGGATACGTCGGCCAAGGCCAGGTTGGATGAAGCGGCTGAAAACGCGGCTGTTACCCCTGATTGACGCGTTCGATATAGGCGCGCATCTCTTCGGCCTCTTGGCGGGCATCACGCAGCCCGTCCATCGCGGCGCGCAGTTCGGCCTCTGTCTGGCTTAGCTGGTTGGTCATCTCGGCCTCGCGCTGCTGAAAATAGGTGACGGTCTGATCACGCTGCTCTTCGGCTTCATGCAGTGATTGCGCCATCTTGTCCAACTCGCCCATTTCCGACTGCGCGACACGGGCGAACCGGTGCACCAGCCAATGGGCAAACCAGCCCAGAACAAAGGCCACGAAAAGGATAATCGCGGTTACCGCGATAAACTCAGTTCTGTTCATCAGAGCCCTCGTTGTCTGTCTCGGCTGTTGCCGCGTCGTCTGTTTCAGCTTCCGGATCGGCCTCTGGGTCCGGTTCCGGCAGGACCAGCGTGAATTCGATGCGCCGATTCGCCTCGCGGCCATCTTCGGTGCCGTTATCGGCAACCGGGTTGGCCTCGCCATAGCCTGTCGGGGTCAGGCTGCCGGTCAGCACCCGGCGCGCTTGCAGGGCGGTCAGAACCGCCGTGGCGCGCTGCTGCGAAAGCTGTTGGTTCATCGATTCGCGGCCCTGGCTGTCGGTATAACCGGCGATCTCCATCTCGACCGTCGTGCAGTTTTCCAAAATGGCGGCGATCTTGTCGATTGTCGGTAGCGCGTCCGCCTCAATATCGGCAGAGCCGGGGGCAAAGGTGACCTTGCGGGCCGCCAGGGCTGCGTTGATCGAATTGACACATTCCTGCGGCGTGGGCAACCCGGCCTCGGGGTCCAGCGCCTTTACATAATTGACGGCAATGGCAAAATTGGCGCCCTCGCCAAGCCCGGCGGACAGGATGCGCGAGATTTCGGCGCTGGCATCCTCGGCCCCGGTTTGGCCGCGGATATCAAGGAAATCGGGCTGCACCACCAGACTTCCGTTGGACAGCAGCGAAAGCGATTCCAGCCCGGCGAACACCCGTGCGGCCCAGCCGTCGGGCAGATCGGTGTCCACCCGCATCGCCGGGGACAGCTCTGCACGGGCAAACAATGCGCGCGCGAACCCTTTGACCGCGTTGCGCTGGCGTTCATCGGATACGCGGCCGCGCAACTGCAACAGGCCCTCGGGGCTCATTGTGGCGACAAATTCGGGCGGTCCGTCGTCGGTGTCGCCCGTGCCGTCGATCTTTACCGGTACAGGTTTGACGGCGCGCAGGGAAAACACCTCTGGCAGGGTGGATTCCAACTCTCCGACGACGCTGTCGAAAAGTCCCTGATCGGTGCTGTCCAGCGTCACCAATGTGATATCTGCATCTGAAAAGGTAACTGTCCCGCCGCCCAACTGCGCCAGGGCGTCGATGCTGGAGGTGACTGCGTCGGGCCAACGCGGGCTGGGCACGCCCAGACCCAACGTGCAAGTCGCCTTGCCCTGCAGTCCGGCGGCGGCTGCGGCGGCCAGAATGCGGGCGCGGCCATCTTCGGTGTGGGCACTGCAGGCATCAAACCGCCCGCCGGTTTCGTCGATCAGAAACCGCAGCGTGAACGGGGTGATCACCGGGCGCGGCGCCGAGATGGTCAACGCGACGGAAACGCCATCGGGTGCGGCGCGCGCCAGCTTGGCTTCCAGCCTGCGCTTTTCGTCCCCACTGTCGGAAATCGCGGTTATTTCAACGCGGTCCGCCGCCACCGAGATTTTCGAACGCGGCAATTGCGCCAGCGCCTCCAGCGCGAAATTCAGCGCCTGGGCCCAGCCGTCGGGCATCGGGTAATCGGCGCTTTCCAGCAGGTCCGTCACGTCAGCGCCATCCGCCAGTTCGGTGATGGTCGAGGCGACAGCAGCCCGGTCCATCGCACCGGGCACCAGGCCGATCAGTGAAATCCCGGCATCGTTGCGCAATATCTCGATGGAAAAGCGTGGTGCGACGATGGCCTCGGCGGGGGTGACTTTCATTACGTCGTGCACCCGCGTGCCATCAACCACGGTGCCCGCCAGCCGCAGGGCGCGGAATCGTGTCGCCTCATCCGCGGCCGTGCCGCTGAGGGTTACATGCAGCCCATCGACCGTTACATTTGCCCAGTCCTGCCCATCGGCCAGCAGCACCCGGCTGATCTGGCCACGCGCACCGCGTTCAATTTGCCCGACAGCCAGAATCGCAACAACAATGGCCAACAGGGCGGCCCCGGCCAGGGCGGCGGCGGCAGGAATATAGGAAGAAATGCGCATAGGCGTAAGCGGATGTCCCGAGAGGCGGAATTGATGATCTTCTTAAGGCGCTGTGCGCCGGGCTGCAATCATACGAACAGGCTGACGGCAAGAAACAGCGCGATGATCAGCCCGGAGTCGCGATTGGCGCGGAAAAGCCGCAGGCATATGTCCGGGTCGTCGATGTTCAAAACCCGCATTTGCCAGCTTAGGTGCCAGCCAAAGGCCCAAGGCCCCCCCAGCGCGATGACCAGCGCCAGAACACTGGCCGGTTCTACCAGTGCCCCGATGATTGCCGCTGCCAGCAGCGCGACCGACCCCATCAAAAACACCAGCAAATAGCGCGGAGTGTCCCCGGCAAACAGCCGCGCGGTTGATTTCACCCCGATCAGCGCGTCGTCTTCTTTGTCTTGATGGGCATAGATCGTGTCGTAAAACAGGGTCCAGCTGATGCCCGCCAGATACAGCAGAACCGGCGGCCAGCCCAAGCCCCCGGTCACCGCCGCCCAGGCCAGCAATGCGCCCCAGTTGAACGCCAGCCCCAGAAACACCTGCGGCCACCAGGTGAACCGTTTGGCAAACGGGTAGATCGCCACCAGCGCCAGCGACCCGACGCCCAGCGCAATCGCCATGTTGCGAAAGGTCAGCAGAATCGCAAAGGCGATCAGCGCCTGTAGTGCCATCCAGACCGCCGCGCCTTTGACGGTTACCTGCCCCGACGGAATCGGGCGCGAGGCGGTGCGCGCCACCGCGCCGTCAATCTTGCGGTCGGTGATATCGTTCCAGGTACAGCCCGCGCCGCGCATCAGCCAGGCGCCCAGCGCGCAGCCCAGCATCACCCATGCCTCGGCCCAGCCGAACCGCCCCAGTGATCCCGCTGCCAGCAGCGCCCCCCACCAGCAGGGCAGCAACAGCAGCCAGGTACCAATGGGCCGGTCGGCGCGTGACAGGCGCAAATAGGGCCGGGTCCAGGCCGGCGCCCAGTGATCTACCCAATTGCCGCGCACCGCGTCACGGACCTGCCCGGTCGGTTCGGGGTCTGTCGTCTCTGGTGCTTGGCCTGTCACTTGCGTATCGTCCCGTTCATGGCATCGTCGAAAATCCGTCTCTATGTAGATCATCCGCTGGCGCAGGGGCAATCGGTTCCACTGTCGCGCGACCAGGCGCATTACCTGTTTGGCGTCATGCGCCTTGGCACCGGCGATACGCTGGCCCTGTTTAACGGGCGTGATGGCGAATTTCGCGCCTCGGTGGCCGAGGCAGGCAAGCGGGGCGGGGTGTTGTTGATTGATGCGCAAACCCGCCCTTTGCAGATGCCGCCCGATCTGTGGCTGTTCTTTGCGCCGATCAAAAAGGCGCGCACCGATTTTATCGTCGAGAAAGCCACCGAAATGGGTGCCGCGCGTATCTTGCCGGTGCAAACCCAGTTCACCAATTCCGAACGCATCCGGCGTGACCGGCTGCAACAACACGCCATCGAGGCGGCAGAACAATGCGGCGGCACCTATGTGCCCCAGGTTGCCGATCTGCAAAAGCTGGATAAAGTGCTGGCCAGTTGGCCCGCCGATCGTCGTCTGATCTTTTGCGATGAGGTGCTGGTCGGCGCGCGCGAAACCCTCGGCGCAGTGGATACGGGCGGCAAATGGGCCATTCTGATCGGCCCAGAGGGCGGGTTTTCCGAAACGGAACGCGCCCGGCTGACCGCACTGCCCTTTGTAACCCGAATCAGCCTTGGCCCGCGCATCCTGCGGGCAGACACAGCGGCGGTGGCGGCGATGACCCTATGGCAATCAACCTTGGGTGACTGGTGAATTCCGCACCGTTCCCATGACAGTGCCGCAAAAGGCGCCAATTTGTTTCGAATTTGTATAAATGAGGCAAGAAAGCGGCCATATCCCGCCACAAACTGGCCCTTCTTTCGAAGGCATACTGAGGGCGGGGAAGCTGTGATACCCCGAGTGAAACCGACTGGGTGAGTGATGAAAAGTTTTTTCCGTCCCGAAGCAATGCATGGTGTGTGGCGCTGGCGCGAGGCGTTGCTTGGTGCCTTTGTTGCCGCCTGTGGTCTTTATTGGGCTGTCAGCCAGCAGGGTATTCTGGCCATGGTGGGCACCGCTTTGGCCATCGTCGGGGCGCTGATCATCTTTGCCGGCGTGCAGCGCACCCGCTTTCGGGTCGGCGCGGGGGGGCCGGGCGTGGTGCAGGTGCATGAACGGCTGGTGACCTACTATGGTCCGCTTGACGGTGGCTCTGTCTCTATCGACGCGCTGGCCAGTGTCGAGCTGGAGCCGAAATCGAAACCCGCCGAGTGGGTCCTGACAGAGGTCGGCGGCGCCGCGCTGCATATCCCGACAAATGCCGCCAATGCAGAGGCGCTGTTCGATGTCTTCGCTGCACTCGACGGCATCAAGACAGAGAACATGCTGACCCAGCTGCGCAGCGACCCCGGCGAGCGGGTGATCATCTGGAAAGAAACCCAGCGCCGCCTGCATTGACTTCGCCTGCAAAAGTGCCCAGTTCTTCGCCGTAACGCGGCAAAACGAAAAGGCACGCCCCCCCATGTCCATTCCCCAAACCGGCGGCGGCCCGATTGAGCGGCACGAGCAACTTGCAGAATACCTGGCGGACGGCTGCAAGCCGCCCGAAGACTGGCGCATCGGCACCGAACACGAAAAATTCGGCTATTGCAAAGACACGCTGAAACCACTGCCCTATGAGGGCGCGCGGTCAATTCAGGCGGTGCTAGAGGCGCTGCGCGACCGTCACCAATGGTCTGAGGTGCGCGAAGGCGGCTATCTGATCGGCCTGGAAAAAGACGGCGCGAATATCTCGCTGGAACCGGGCGGGCAGCTGGAATTGTCGGGCGCGCCGCTGGAAACCATTCACCAGACCTGTGACGAGGTGAATACCCACCTGCGTGAGGTCAAGGATATCGCCGATGAAATCGGCGTCGGATTCATTGGCCTTGGTGCCGCCCCGGTCTGGATGCATGACGACATGCCGCTGATGCCCAAGGGCCGCTACACGCTGATGGATGGCTATATGAAACAGGTCGGCACCATGGGCACCACCATGATGCGCCGCACCTGCACGGTTCAGGTCAACCTTGATTTCGGCTCCGAATCCGACATGGTGCAAAAGCTGCGCGTCGCGCTGGCCCTGCAACCGGTCGCCACGGCGCTGTTCGCCAACTCGCCGTTTTTCGAAGGCCATACCAACGGTCATAAATCCTGGCGCAGCCGGGTCTGGCGTGATCTTGACCCCGCCCGCACCGGCATGCTGCCCTGGGTCTTTGAGGACGGCATGGGGTTCGAAAAATGGGTCGACTATGCGCTTGATGTGCCGATGTATTTTGTCTACCGCGACGGCAAATACATTGACGCTTTGGGCCAGTCGTTCCGCGATTTTCTGGCCGGTAAACTGCCCGCGCTGCCCGGCGAAACGCCAACCCTGTCCGATTGGGCCGACCATCTGACCACCGCCTTCCCCGAGGCCCGGATCAAGAAATTCATCGAAATGCGCGGCGCCGATGGTGGGCCATGGCGGCGGTTGTGTGCGCTGCCGGGTCTGTGGGTCGGGCTGATGTATGACCAGTCTGCACTGGATGCCGCCTGGGATCTGGTCAAAGACTGGGACGCTGAAACCCGCGAGGCCTGGCGCGTCGAAGCCTCGGTCATGGGGCTGCAGGCGGTTGTCGGCGGGCGCCGGATGATTGATCTGGCGGGCGAGGTGCTGAACATCTCGCGCAGCGGCCTGAAGGCCCGTGCCCGCCCCGGCCTTGGCGGCATGGTGCAGGACGAACGCCACTTCCTGCACGCGCTAGAGGATAGCGTTGAAACCGGCAAAGCCCCGGCGGATGAGCTGCTGGAGCAATACGAAGGCGACTGGAACGGCGATCTTAGCCGGATCTATGGCGAGTTCAGCTATTAAGGCGTTTCGTATTCACGTTGTAACCTTTCACAGGGGCGTCAGTTGAATTGATCCGCAACGGGCAGGGGGGCTGTCACCGTCCAAAAGCCCTCTTCGTCCGCCAGAATTGCCTGCACACAACCCCGGGCGCCAAAGCTGTCGCAAAGCGTGCCATGCCGCCCGATCAGGATCAGCGGCTGGCCGCCAAATTCGTCGACCCGCCAATAGCCCCCGGTCCAGGCGCGACTGATCTGCCCGTTCAGCACGAAATGCAGGTAACTGCCACCAGAGCCATGCCAAAGCGTATAGGTCGCCGAACACAGGATGCGGTTGAAATCGATCACCGTGTCATTAGGCTCGCCGCCGCCATCCAGATCAAACCAGCTGAGTGCGCCGGGCTCGATGATCAGCGCGGGTTTGGGCCCGCCCGCTACCGCCTCGGCGGCGCAATCGGCCTGGGCGGCATCAATTATTGCGCGGATCGCCGGGGCGTTCTCATCGATCATTTGCGCCGAAAGCGGCGTCGCCAGCAGGGTGAAGATCAGCAGGAAACGGGTCATGATTTGGCCCCGATCCTGGGTTCGGTCCCGGCGCGCAGACGCTGAATGTTTGCGGCATGTTTGACAAAAATCAGCACGCTCATCACCGCGACGATTATGGCACCGTGCCAGTGATAAAAGATCACCGTGAATACCGGCGCCAGCGCCGCGGCCACCAGTGCCGACAGTGACGAAATACGCAATATCGCCGCCACCACCAGCCAGGTCAGACAGGCCGCCGCACCGACGGGAAAGGCCAATGCCAGCAAGGTGCCCAGAAAGGTCGCCATGCCCTTGCCGCCCTTGAACCCCAGATAGATCGGAAACAGATGCCCCAGCATCGCGCACAGCCCGGCGATCCCGGCCGCACTTTCGCCCACCAGCCAGCGCGCCAGCAACACCGCTGCGGCCCCTTTGCCCGCATCGCCGATCAGCGTCAGAAACGCCGCCAGCTTATTGCCGGTGCGCAACACATTGGTGGCGCCGATATTGCCCGACCCGATCTGGCGCAGATCACCCAGACCAAAGACACGGGCCATGACGATGCCAAAAGGCACCGAACCCAGCAAATAGGCCAGAATGGCGGTCAGGATCATGCTCATCGGGTCCCTTTCTTCTGGCCCTAAATATTCCCGCCGGAGGCATCTTTGTCTTTTGGCGGGACATTAACTTTTATGCCTCCGGCGGGGATATTTGTGAACCGGAGAAATATCTAAACGCGCGAAAACACCTCGGTACCGGCGACCCAGGTTTTCAGAACCTTGCCCTGCAGGCGTGCGCCATCGAAGGGTGTGTTCTTGGATTTTGAATGCAGCGTGAACCGATCCAGCACCAGCGGCGCGTCCGGGTCAAACAACACCAGATCGCCAGGTGCGCCAGCCGTCAGCCGCCCGCTGGGCAGGCCAAGCCGTTTGGCCGGGTTCAGCGACAGCGCGCGAAACAGCTGTGCCAGGTCAAGCTGGCCTGCATGATACAGGCGCAACGCGGCGGGCAGCAGGGTTTCCAGCGCAACGGCACCGCTTGCGGCCTCTTCAAAGGGGCGGCGTTTGCTTTCTTCGTCTTGCGGTGTGTGCATCGAACTGATGATGTCGATCAGCCCCGATCCCACCGCCTCGACCATGGCCAGCCGGTCGTCTTCGCTCCGCAGCGGTGGTTTGATCTTGAAGAAGGTACGGTAGTCGCCCACGTCCAACTCGTTCAGCGTCAGGTGGTGGATGTTGACGCCTGCACTCACATCCAGCCCGGCAGCTTTGGCGCGGGCTAGCGCGGGCAGGGCGACGGCGGTGGACAGATTGTCGGCGTGATAGCGCGCGCCGGTCATTTCGACCAGGGTCAGGTCACGTTCCAGCCCCAGCCGTTCGGCCATCGGCGATACGGCGGGCAGGCCGCGCAGGCTGGCGAACTTGCCGCTGGTGGTGGCGGCGCCCGCGGACAGGCCCGGATCTTGTGGATGCGCAATCACCAGCGCCCCGAGAGAGCGCGCATAGGTCAGGCAGCGACCAAACACCTTGGTATCGGTGACCACCCCATCGCAATCTGAAAACGCCACCGCGCCGGCATCCAGCAAAAACCCGATCTCGACCATCTCGCGGCCCTGTCTGCCCTTGGTCAGCGCCGCCATCGGGTGGATGTTGACGGGGGCATCCTGCGCCGCGCGCCGCGCGATGAATTCCAGCTGTTCTGGGCTGTCTATCACCGGAGTCGTGTCGGGCCGGGTGATCATCGTGGTCACCCCCCCTGCCGCCGCCGCCCGACCTGCACTGCGAAAGCTTTCCTTATGCCGCTCACCCGGCTCGCATACCTTGACCCCCAGATCGACAATCCCCGGCGCCAACACCTTGCCACCGCAATCGACGACCTGATCGGCGTTTTGGCGGATGGCCTCAATCTCTGCCGTATTGGACAACACCTGCGCAATCAGCCCGTTCGCCACCAAAACGGCCCCAACGGTTTCGGTGCCAGCCTCGGGGTCGATCAGCCGCGCGTTGCTCAGCAGCACTTGGGTCATGACGTGCCTTCCTTGATCTGCGTCATCAGGTCAAACACGTGGCTGGCATCGGGGATATTCTCAAACCCGATGTCGATGCGACGGTGCCCGCCCTTGGTTTTTTGCATTCTGTGGGCAAAATAGACCGCCGCCCTGCTGTCTTGATCGAACGTCAGCTCTGTCTCTGCGTTGATCAGATAGCCGGTCAGCCGTCGCGGCAGCACCGGCAAATCGGTGCCGATAAACGCCTGCCGATCTGTTAGCGTGAAAAAACTATAGCGCCGCTTGATCGCGTCGCTGACGGGCGGACCGAACACCGACACGCAAAGCGCCATCAACAAGACCGGCAACACCCAAGGTTCCTGTCCCTTGATATAAAAAAGATAGCCCACCAAGGCCAAACCTGCGAAACCGAGCGGGTAGTTATAGCGTTTGTGCCAGAAAAACGCCTTTGCGGGGCGGCCCTGCCACACGATTCGCTCATCCTGTTGCAGAATGCCTTGCCATGCGGCGGGCAGGTCTTGCACCGGGTCGCTCATTGCGCGCCGCGTTGGATTTCGCGCACCTGGCGATAGACCTCGTCGCCGTCGGAAATTCGTTCAAACCCGATAGGAACTTGCCGAGAGCCGTTCTTGGTGCGGCGGGTTTCCTGGGCGAAATGCAGCGTGGCCAGGGGGCCGGGTTCATAGTCGATCGAGGTTTCGTCGGTAATCGGGTAGCTTTTCAACCGCCGCCCAATGAATGGCTTGTCCGTGGCAATAAAGGCGCGTCGGTTGCTGAGCGTGTACCAGGTGTGGCGCCGGGAAAACGCGCTCCAGAATGGGGGGCCGATGGCGATGCCCAGCCCGGCCGAAAAGTGGATCAGCCCGAACATCCAGAACCCACCGCCCGCCTGGCTGGCCATCACCATCCAGAACAGCGCAAAGCCCGCAAAGGCGAGGCCGAACAGGAAGGTCGCGATATAGGCAAGCTTCCATGTGACGCGGGCATCGGGGCGGCCCTGCCACTGGATGGTTTCATCGGGGTCAAGAATGGCGGCCCATCCGGCGGGGCCGTTGGCGGCGGTGTTGGCGGGGGGGGTCATGTCAGGGCTCCCTGTTTGGCGGCGGTCAGGCGCGCAATGGTGTCGGGTTTGTCGGCCTGATATTTGATCAGATGTTTGTCGCCACTTGTGGTGACGACCTGCACCGCACTTAATATTCCTTTGACCGCCTTGATCTCATTCAGTCGCACACTGCGCCCGGCGGGGCCGGTCAGCATGGTGGCGGTCAGATCCCAGCGATGGCCAAGTTCCTCTGACGCCACATACCAGCCCCGAATGCCAATCGCCGCCAGCCCGCCAACGGCCCCAGTCCAGACATGCGGATTGTCCATCATCCACAAAATGCCCATCCCTGCGGCCATGGCAATCGCCGCCATCCATGCGTGATCACGCCAATAGGTGGCGCGATCAGCGCGAAAGCTGTGCAGGATGGTGGCGCCCTGCGGGCTTTGCATTCCAAATTTTTGGTCGTCAGCCATTCGCAGTCTCCAAGCATCGGGCCCGCGCGGCCGTGATGGCCGTGCGGACATTTTCACGGCCGGGCAGGAATTTCATCACCGTGGTCTGGCCATTCGACAAACCCAGCTTCAAGGCCCACCACATCGACAATTTAACCTGTCGGATATCGGTCAGCGCCACATCCGCGCTGGCCTGACCGTTCAGGCCATTTTGAAAGATCAGGCGTTGGTTGGTCAGTTGCCAGATGTCTTTTCGGTGCCGCATCCATTCGGTGTAATCGTCAAAGATCAGGACGTAGCACGCCATAGCCAAGGGCAGCCCCGCCAACCAATAGAGCCCCCCACCGAACCAACTGCCGATCCCGCCAAGAAACAGCGATGTCACAAACGCAACGAATATGAGCTTGCGCAAAAAGACCGAAAACCTCGGGTGCCATTCCTCTACCAGCGTTTCATCGGGCTGCAATTCCATCTCAGGCATATGTCGCCTCTGGCTTTGTCCGCAGGTTGCGCGCCAGCAGGTCCATCGCGGCCATGCGCACGGCGACGCCCATTTCGACCTGTTCCTGAATGACGGAACGGTTGATGTCGTCGGCAATCGTGCCGTCAATTTCGACACCGCGATTCATCGGCCCCGGATGCATGACGATGGCGTCAGGCTTGGCGTGGCGCAGCTTTGCGGCGTCCAGCCCATACCGGTGGTAATATTCACGCTCTGACGGGATAAACCCGCCATCCATCCGTTCCTTTTGCAGCCGCAGCATCATCACCACGTCAACATCTTGCAAACCGGCCTTCATGTCGTCGAAAACCTCGACCCCAAACTCGGCGATCCCGGCGGGCATTAGCGTCGGCGGGCCAATCAGGCGGACGCGGTTTTCCATCTTGCCCAGCAGCAGAATGTTGGACCGCGCCACGCGCGAATGGGCGATATCGCCGCAAATCGCGATGTTCAGCCGGTGCAGTCGCCCCTTGGCGCGGCGGATCGTCAGCGCGTCCAGCAGCGCCTGTGTCGGGTGCTCATGCCTGCCATCCCCGGCGTTCAGCACCGCGCAATTCACCTTTTGCGCCAGCAGGTCCACCGCGCCGGAATGCGGATGGCGCACCACCAGCAGGTCAGGATGCATCGCGTTCAGCGTCAGCGCGGTGTCGATCAGGGTTTCGCCCTTTTTCACCGAACTGGTCTGCATCGCCATGTTCATCACGTCCGCCCCCAATCGCTTGCCTGCGATCTCGAAAGACGCCTGGGTACGGGTGGAATTCTCAAAGAACATGTTGATCTGGGTCAGCCCGCTCAGCCTGTCCGAATGTTTGACCGGCCCGCGATTAAGGTCGACATACTGGTCGGCCAGATCAAGAATAGCGGTAATGTCCTGGGGGTCCAGGTGCTCGATACCCAGAAGGTGGGTCTGACGGAAAGTCATCGGCGTGATCCTGATTTTTCCGAGGTATAGGGGGCTGGCGCGGCGCGGGCAAGGGCAGGCAAGATGTGTGGACCATCGATCATGCATCTGTTTTGTTGGCGGCATGAATATTTTGTTCGATGTCGACGGCACGCTGGTGCAAAGTTATGCGCTGGACAGCCGGTTATTTCTGCAGGCGGTCAACGATATCGTCGGAGAGGTACGGTTGCGGCCCGATTGGCACGCCTATCGCCATGTCACCGATCAGGGCATCTTTGCCGATATCTGTGCCGATAGCGGCTGTTCGGTCGATCTGGTCGGGGCGGTGCGCGCCCGGTTCGCCGATCTGATCGCCACGCATTTCGCCAGTGATCCGGCGGCTTGCCCGCAGGTGCCCGGTGCCGGGGCGATGTTCGCCGCGCTGGCGGCCCGCGCGGATGTCGGGCTGGGCTTGGCCACCGGCGGCTGGGGCGTGACCGCCGCGGCCAAGCTGGCACAGGCCGGGATCGCCTATGAGCCGTCTTGGCTGTTCAGCAGTGATATCGCGCACGAGCGGGTTGCCATCATGCGTGCTTGTCTGGCGGGCGTGGGGCGGCCATCGGTGCCGATTGTCTATGTCGGCGACGGCGAATGGGATATGACGGCGACGGCGGCACTGGGCTGGGATTTCATCGGCGTCGGAGAGCGGCTGCGCGGGAAATGCCCCCGCTGGGTGGCCGATTTTCGC
>Ga0316206_1001589_pt1 | contig 19043 bp, 16 predicted proteins | sample 6monthpyrite_MG_FD_204942 | JGI IMG/M metagenome (GOLD analysis project Ga0316206, IMG submission 204942) | Microbial mat bacterial communities from mineral coupon in-situ incubated in ocean water Damariscotta River, Maine, United States -... | ecosystem: Environmental > Aquatic > Marine >... | reverse complement strand
TTTTTTTCTCTCCTCTTACACACGTGATTGTGCAAGAGGAGAGAACTTATACTATTTTGGCTAATCAATGAAAACTCAACAAAAACTAGACAAGCAATTTAGCTGTGAATTTTTCCCTCCAAAAACCGATAAAGGAATGGAGAATCTTTTCAATACAGCTGCAACCCTTAAAAAAGAAATCAATCCAGAATTTTTTTCTGTCACATTTGGTGCCGGTGGTTCAACACGTGAAACCACATTTAATGCTGTCACTAAAATACAACAAAATACGGGTTGCGACGTAGCCCCTCACCTTTCATGCATTGGTTCTAGCGAAGAACAATTAAGAAGCATTCTAGACGACTACAAAGAACAGGGTATAAAGCGCATAGTGACCTTACGCGGTGACATGCCTTCAGGAACAGTTTCACAGAGCGACTTCAACCATGCCAATGAGCTGGTTACTTTTATTCGAGAAAACTTTGGCGATCAATTTCACCTTGAAGTGGCCGCATACCCTGAAGTCCATCCGCAGGCCGAAAATGCCAATCAAGATCTACAAAACTTTAAAACAAAAGTACTTGCTGGCGCTAGTTCTGCTATAACTCAATATTTTTACAACATAGACAGTTACTATTACTTTATCGATAATTGTGAAAAAATGGGACTTGATATACCCATTGTACCTGGAATAATGCCTATTACTAACTATAGCAACCTGGCGCGTTTTTCTGATATGTGTGGTGCTGAAATACCTCGCTGGTTAAGACAAAAACTTCAAGCTTATGCAGATGATACAGATTCAATAAAAGATTTCGGCGCTGACTTTGTCAGCTCAATGAGTCAAAAATTATTAGACATGGGTGCGCCCGGCTTACACTTTTATTCTATGAACCAAAGCGAAGCGACTCTACGTATATGGAATAACCTCAAGCCTTAGTTTAGGCTGTTTAGTTTAAATTTATGAAATTAATTAGAATTTACCAGCCCGGACAATTCGAAGCAGGTAAATCTTTTCACCTTGACAAAACATCTAGCAATCACTTAATTAAAGTTCTTCGTTTAAAAAATAACTATACTTTTAATTTATTTAATGGCGAAGGAGATGAGTTCTCAGCTACTCTAGAGGTTTCTGGCAAGAACGCAATCGCCCACATAAATAATAAACTTACGTCTAATAACGAATCAAAGTTGCAGGTACACCTTCTACAAGGCATATCTAAAGGCGACCGAATGGATTTTGCCATTCAAAAATCCATAGAACTTGGTGCAACTAGTATTACACCTGTTATTACTGAAAGAACAGTCGTTAATTTAAAAGACAATCGTGCCGAAAAAAAACAGCAGCACTGGGAGTCAGTAGCGATCAGCGCATGTGAACAATCTGGTAGAAGCACTCTGCCTACAATAAATCCAATATGTGATTTATCAACTGTTTTCAAAATCCAGACGGAAGAATTAAAAATCTTACTTAACCCTCTATCAAAAAACAACTTTCAATCATTACCTTCATCTAAAAGTGTACAGATTTTAATTGGACCAGAAGGTGGACTATCAGATAGCGAAATCAAAATCGCCGGTGAAAATGGTTTCGTAGGCGTAAAACTTGGGCCTAGAATACTACGTACTGAAACAGCTGCTCTTGCAGCGATTACCTCAGTTCAACTACTTTGGGGTGATTTGACTTAGCAATAAAGACTCAAAAAAGATAAGCGTGAATTCTGCACACTTAGTGTGTCATTACCTGCTTAACAATTGATTCAAGTTTTTCAATATTGACAATACTATATGTTCCATCAGCCATTATCACTTTATCTTCAATTGCAGGGTGGGTTATTTCTTCTTTATCTGAAATAAGATCTTCTTCTTTAACGTTTACTACAGTAGGTGCATCCTGCATTAATATTGACAAGAACGGAAAATCACTATCTTCACCAATAGAAAACAATATAGCTGCTTTAACTGTACCACTAGCAAGGCTCGGCATACGCACATTGCCCATAGCTTCAAATGAAACAAGAGGAACAGAGTGGCCGCGCCAATCTAAGTAACCTAACATCCAACCCGGTTTGTTTGCTACATTAATGATGTTTTTAATCGGTACTATTTCAGCTACCGAGGAATTAGGCATTAATAGCTCATCGCCATTAATCTTTAATATTACACATTTAATTTCTTCAGACATCAGTCAAGTAACTCATGTATATTTTCAAGTAACTCATCTTCCTGGAAAGGTTTACCCATATATTTATTTACGCCAATTTCCATTGCTTTGTCTTTATGCTTGGATCCACTGCGTGACGTAATCATTATAATAGGTAAATCAACCAGTCGAGGATCATTTCTTACGTGAGTAGCAACTTCATAACCATCCATTCTTGGCATTTCAATATCTAACAACATCACATCAGGTTTAATTTCCTGTAACTGTGACACAGCATCCACACCGTCTTTAGCCGTCACCACTTTCATATCATGACGAGTTAACATGCGCTCTGTAACTTTACGAATGGTAATAGAGTCATCAACTACCATAACGATAGTTTCTCGTTTCTCTTCTACTACAGGTATAACTTCATCATCTGCGTCTTGATCGGTAGATTCTGTAACGTGGAATAATGAATCACCCAGTACCAGTGAATTCATTTCCAGAATGATGACTACACGGCCATCTCCCAATATAGTAGCGCCAGAAATACCACGTACCGTACTTATTTGCGAACCAACGGGTTTAACTACTACTTCACGTCGACCAATTAACTCATCAACATGTAATGCAACACTCTGCTCACCTGTTCTAGCTAATAATACAGGGAATAGCTGACCTGAACGAGAATAGTCTGGTTGCTCACCGTTTAACATGAAACCTAAATGCTTTAATTCATATGAACTTCCAGCAAACTCATACGTGCTCTCACCACTATTATAAAATTGCTGCAATTCTGGCCCGGATAACCGAACCACACCTTCAATACTATTCAATGGTACCGCGTATATTTCTTCACCCACATTAACAAGTAAAGCATGGTTAATAGCCAATGTAAGTGGCAGACGAATTTTAAATGTCGTACCCTTACCTTGAACCGTATCTATTTCTAAAACACCACCTAGTTGTTTTATCTCACTATCAACAACATCCATTCCAACACCACGGCCGGAAATTTGGGTGACTTTCTCAGCTGTACTAAAACCAGCCTCCATAATATATTGCAATACATCATGATCACTAATTTTACTATTAGCATCTAACAAGCCTTTTTCAGTGGCTTTCTTGCGTATCGCATTTACATCTATACCACGCCCGTCATCTTTAACAATAATGACAACATCGGCACCTTCACGATCAACTACTATTTTAAGTGTGCCTGAATCAGATTTACCTGCTGCCTGACGCTCATCTACTTTCTCTATTCCATGTGATACTGCATTACGTAACATATGCTCAAGTGGTGCAACTATACGATCAAGTACTGTTCGGTCAACCTCAGATGTTTCACCAACAATTTCAAGCTCGACCTCTTTATCCAGTTCTCGAGCAGTTTGACGAACAATTCTTCGTAACCTTGAAGCAAGCCCACCGAAGTGAACCATACGTGTTCGCATCAAACCTTCTTGTAATTCAGTACTTACTCTAGACTCTTGCAATAATAGTGTTTCTGAATCACGTACTTCTTCAGACAAAAGCTCTTTAATACTCTCAATATCACTGACTGTTTCTTGTAAGCTTCGCGAAATTTGCTGCATTGTGGAGAATCGATCCATTTCCAATGGGTCGAAATCTTCATCATACTGATCTGTTTCTTTTTCATAACGCGAGAGTATCTGCGCTTCAGTTTCAATTGAAAGTTGTCGTAGCTGGTCACGTAAACGAATAACGGTTTGATTCATTTCCGAAAGGTTGAAAGAAAAATTAGAGATTTGCTGACCCATACGAGCATGGTAAACACTAACCTCACCAGCATGGTTTACCAGGTCATTTAATAAATCAGAACGAACACGCACCTGCTCAGTGGCAATGCTATCTTTTGGCTGAGGTGCTATTTTTTCCTGAGGGACATCTGCTTGTTCAAGAACCAGATTTGAGGCATCATTTTTCTCAACTGGAAGAGTCTCAACAGGAATTGTTTCTGCTGGTTCATCTGTAGTTTGCTCTTCTTCATCTATTAGACTTACAGATACATCATCTATAGATTCTTCTGCATGTTCTAAAAGTGCTTCAGATTTTAACTCAACTTCATAAGTCGCATTTTCATCAAACTCCAGCTCACCTGTATCATCGGCTTCAACAATTTCTTCATTTTCGGGAATTTCGAAACCAAAATCGTCGTCTGACTCTATGACAAACTCATCGGATAAAACGTCTTCTTCAGTCAATTCAACTGCAAACGTTTCTGAATCGTCAATTTCTTCTATTACTATGCTGTCTTCGCGCCCCCTTAGGGGCTCCGGGTCGTCAGTCTCTTCATTTTTTGAAGGTTCCCGCTCATAATTTAAAGTTTTTTTTCCCTCTCTAATCGCATCAATGTGCGAAATCAGGGTAGCAGAAGAGGATAATGGCTTTCTTTCTTTTACCTTCGACAACATATCTGACAACCTGTCTAAGGCATCATGAAATGCATTTGATATATCTTTACTGAAAGGTAGTTTCTTATCGTTTACAGCTATAACTAGAGATTCCAGAGCGTGTGTCAGGTCGCCTACAGGACTTAGATCAGCCATCCTTGCACCACCTTTCAGTGTATGCAAATGGCGTTGCAAATCTAAAACACTTTCTTCATCGTCATTATTTGAATTCCAGCGTTGCAAACTATTTTCACAGTTATCTAATAGCTCTTCTGCCTCTTCTAGAAATATCTCAACTAACTCATCATCTACATCTGAATAACTAACTAATGACTCTTCAGCATTAGTTTCATGAGAAACTTCATTCTCACTTACTTCGACAGCACTGATTTCTTGAATTTTTGCTGATTCACTGCGCTTTTCATCACTTAGGTCTGTGATGCGTTTCAATAATGCCGTATCAGATAAAAGCTGATGATTTTTCTGCTCCAGATCTTTCAACATACCTGAAACTTTATTTGTAACATCAGTAATTAAACTTACACCAGAACTTGAAATACTTAAATCGCTACTATCCAGATACAAACGCACATATTTTTCAAGCTCACCACATAACTCTGCTATTTCATCAACTTCAGCCGTTCTGGCACTTCCAAAGAGTGTATGTAATGCCCTTAACAATTCAGAATTGGCCGTTAAGGGCTCAACAGACTGGTTATGCAAATCAAGCATACTGTTTATCTGCTTCAGGTGACTTTCAGATTCACCCTTGAAGATGTCGAATAACACAGGATCTATATATATTTGTAAGGTATCTTCTGTAACTGACTCAACTTCCTCAGTCATTACTTCATCTAGCTGAATTTCTTCTATTACTGGTTCATCAAAAGAAGGACTATCAAGCTCAACTATCTCTTCCTCATCAGATGAGGCTATTTGTAACGCCTCTAGCTCTTCAGTTAAATCAATATCAAACTCATCATCAAAATCTTCTTCCGTTTCGTCTAATTCCAGGTTTGAATTTACTTCAGACGTTTCTTCTACAGCTTCTTCTAATACCAGTTCATCTTCTGAAATTTCATCCATCAATTCATCTTCAGAAATTTCAATGGTTGCAGACTCATCAACCGAATCTTCAGCAGCCAGGTCTAGTTCTTCTGCCTGGCCTATTTCTAGCGCCTCTTTTTCAGTTGCATCTATCTCTAACTGATCAACTTCCTTAACTTCATCAACCGGCTTTTCTTTATTTGATGTTTTTAAAGCCGAAGCAGTCTTATCAGTCTTCGGCTTTTGCCACTTTCCCAGCGCATCTGTCCTGTCAATTAACTGGTAAATATTGGCAATAGGTTCTCTGTTGCCTTTTAGTTGCTCTATTAACTGCGGTAACACACCAAGCGACTCGTGTAATATATCAAATACATCCTGATTAAGAGGACGTGATTTATCAATCACACGATTAAGCATGTTTTCAAAATTCCAGGAAAACTCGCCGATGAGTTCCGCACCAATTAAGCGCCCACTGCCTTTTAATGTATGAAATGAACGACGTATTGTACTTAACGCTTCTTCATTACCATGATCACGCTCCCAGAGTGGAATTTGTTCATTTAAAGAAGCCAGCTCTTCCATAGCTTCTTCAATAAAGATTTCCAGTATCTCCTCATCCGCATCATCACCAAGAATGACATAACGTTCTTCTTCTACTGCGCCCTCACTTACTGTCTCTACTGTAGTTTCTTCAACAACTACTTCAGGCTCTGCGACTACTGCACTTTGCTCAGGCTCTTCAGGCAAATTGTCTTCAATATTATCTGGCTTAACATCAGCATCACTAACACCGCTTTTAGTCGCTATAGCCAGTAACCTGTCTGCCGCTTCATTACCTGAGCTCATTGACAACTCAAGATCAGGACGTCCTTCTAATACAGCTTCAAGATAGTACTCAATACTGGTAACTACATCTGCAAGATCATTTTGTACCGAAGCCTCTGGTATATGCCCCGCATTTAACATGACTTTTGAAACATACTCACGAACAGAAACAGTTTGATGTTTTAATTTTTGAATGGGCAACATAAACATTGCACCGTCAACTTCATCCAGACGCTGTATAACTAATTCAAGTAAACTTTTATCAACCGGGTTTTCAAGATAACTCAGTATAGCAAGTCTTGCATCATTGAAGTCCTGCAATGCCTCACGAATTACCGCAGCTAGAACCTCCAGATATTCACCTTCAGGCATGCTTGCCAAATCACCAACACGATGAGCTGGTTCATCTTCACCTGTAGACCTATTGGCTATAAAGCTATTTAACTGAGACTCAACAGATAGCAGAACACCTGCTACATTCATGATCAGCTCGTCAGTCGGTTCTTTAGATTTAGAAATTACCTGACTGATTATTTCCTGCTGCTCAATAACCTGTTCTCTAGGCATACCTAGCCCAAGCATTGATAATGTATCTGCAATTTTTCCAAGCAAGGTTGGTAAACTGTTTAAGCGACCTAAATCCGGAATTTCACTATGAACAAAAATTTCCAGCGTATCTTTAACTTCTAATAAGTCTTCACGTATACCCGCTGAAACAGTTTCCAGTAACTCGGCATTCAGGCCACCCATACCAGAACGAGCTTCTTCTAGCTCAGTATCACCTGGTAATAATTCTTCCAAACGATAAGTGGTTTTTATTTTTTTAACACGGGGAGAATCAGTTGTAATTCTCGCTACATAATAAAGTAGATTTTTTAGTAAATCTGATGGCGCATTAGCAGCAAAACTTTCTTCATCCGTATCGATCAGTTGTTTTATGCTTCTATCAACCTGACCCAATAACATTTTAATACTAACGTTACTATCTATACCGTCTTTAGTAAGACCTTCAATTAATGCGGAACTTATAGACCAGATACGTCGCGTTGAAGGGTTAGCTGACTTTTTCTCTAACTCACCCAATACTGCAAGAATACGTTTTAAACTGGCAGCAATTTTCTGCCCTTTAAACCAGCCGACTAAACCAATTTGATAATGTGGACGGAGTTTTTTAGCGGTAGCCAATAACTGACCTGATTCAATCTCAACTTCAGATTGCTCAGCATCAGTTTCAACATCAGGGAAAAATAAAACGTTTTCAGATAATAAACTTGCACTGCGAGACGCACGTAAGTCGTTTAGCAAAGGCAGTAGTACCATCGGTACGTCTTTTCTGCCTGATTGCAAACTTTCCAGATAATCCGGTAACTGCAGCATTGAGCGCATTAAGACATCATAGGCATCATCGACTTTGTCGATTTTGCCATTAAGCAAGGCTTCGGAAACTTTTTCCATCTCCTCAGCTAGCTGCGCAGCACCATATAACTCGACCATTTGCAAAGTGCCTTGCACCATATGCAAATGCTCAACCGATTCGCGTAAGCGATCAGCATCATCTGTGTCTTCTATATAAGCTGACAGAGAAGCCTGAGCTTCCTGTAGAATCAGATCAAGCTCTTTCTTGACCCAACGCAGCGAATTATATTCAACAGTATCCTCTGTTTTCATCTCTGACAAACTCTAGCCTTAACCGTTTAATATTACTGTTTCTACCTGCTCATCGCTGTCTGGCAGCTTGAAGCCGGCAACTGACTTACGTAACTCGTTCGCCAGAACACTTAGATTACCGATAGAGGCAGATGTTTCTTCTGTACCTTCTGACGTTTGCAGGGTAATTTCCTGAATAACGTTCATGGTATTAGATACATCCATCGCAACCGATGCCTGTTTATTTGCAGAGGTTGAAATGCCGGTAATCAATTCCGCCAGCTCATCCGATACATTTTCAATTTCGATCAATGCGTCACCCGCATCCTCGGCCATTTTCGCTCCGCTTACCACGTTGGTTGTACTCGCTTCCATTGAGCTAACCGCTTCGTTAGTATCGGACTGGATGGTTTTAACCAGTGCTTCAATCTGTTTTGTCGCGTTACTGGCTCGTTCCGCCAGTCGCTGTACTTCGTCCGCAACAACCGCGAAACCACGACCCGCTTCACCCGCGGTCGATGCCTGTATCGCAGCATTCAATGCAAGAATATTCGTTTGATCCGCGATTTCAGTGATCAGCCCAACGATGTCTCCGATTTCCTGAGATGATTCACCCAGTCGTTTGATACGTTTTGATGTTTCCTGAATCTGCTCACGAATCGTATCCATACCGGTAATACTCTTACGTACTATTCCCGCACCTTTCTGAGCTATTTCTAGTGATTTATGTGCTACATCCACCGAGCCTTCGGCGTCTTTGGATACCGCTTTCATTGAGTCAGCCATATCTGTGATCGCCGCAGAAGCAGATGCAATTTCACGCGCCTGGTGAGCCGATGCATCGGTTAAGCGCGTTGCAGTTGCCTGCGTTTTCTCTGCCGCCGATGATACTTCCACCGCTGTTGTATTGATGGTGGCAACAAGTGACCTAAGTGCGTCAATAGCGTAGTTAACCGAGTCTGCGATCGCCCCGGTAATTTCTTCTGTTACCGTAGCGTGTACGGTCAAATCACCTTCCGCGAGGTTAGCCATTTCATCAAGTAATCGTAAAATAGCTCGCTGATTTCGTCTGTTTTGCTCAAGAGCCGCATCCTCACGTTCACCGGAGTCACGTACCATTAGAACACCCGCCAGGATAATAACGATTACCGCTAAACCACCAGCACCGATACCAGCCCAACGAAAAATTTCAAGAAACTTACCGTGTTCAACAATTTCTTTTTCAAGACCTTCGGTTTCTTCAAGTAACTGTACACCCAGGCCTTCTATCTCACCGGCTGAGTTTTTAACATCAAACAAGTCAGGAGATAATTCTAGAATTGCTTCAACGTGGTCTGACACAGAGCTGAATAACATTGCAACTTCACGTAACTTTATTCTTACAACTTCGTCATTGATTTTTTTAATTCGTAAAGCTTTAGAACCTTTTAACATCGCTTCTAATACAGCACCGAATCGTGCCGCATCTCTACCAAAACGGTCAGCAGCTGCAGCCGCACCATCACCGCCTGATAAAACGCGGTTCATGTTATTTTCTATACGCTGTGTAAGCATCAACTGACGAGATGCCATAAAGACCTGGTGAGGTGTTGCATCACGAGCCACTAACAAATCGACTACTTCTTCAGAGAAAGACAATAACTGCGGTATAAATTCCTGAATAACCAGTACAAACTCACCAACTTCCGAGATAGCTAATTTACCATCAAGAATGTTTCCAATATTTCCTCGATAAGTGTCTCCACCAGCTCCAGAGTCATCTCCGTACCACACCTGAGTTACAACCTGATATTGAGCCTGTGCTGAATCGGGAAGTGCTGGCAAACCTGTAGAAGGATTACCATTTTTAAAGATATTCAGAGTTTCATCATAACGGTCTCGAAACTGCTCTAACTGAATAAAGCCTGTTTCTCTGCCGGCTGCTGACTCTAATGATAAAGTAGCTAGTCGCTGTGATAGTAATTTTTGCTCTGATACTATTTCGATATATTGCTGTTGATATCCTTGCTGAGTTGCCGCATAAAATAGACTGCCCGCCATCACGAAAATAGAAACAAGCAAGAGCACACCCAGAATCAAAATGGGTTTACTTATTACACCAATAGCAAACGGGTTTCGTTTTGCTGCACTCATATTATTTTAATCTCCCATACCATCAAAATGCACAAATCATTCTGACCTTTGTATTCATTCCGTTTCTTACAACGATGCGTGTAAGAAACGCTCATCTTCAACTAGCGCATGCATACTAAACACGGGCCAAAATTCACTGTCTTTCTCGAAAGCCTGCTTGATATAAGGTTTTAATTTATTATTAACATCAGGCAATTCAAATGTTTGCTCATTTATTGAAAAGTGCCTCATACCCTGCACTTCTTCAACTATCAAACCGGTATGTAAGCCATTATGATTTACAACCATGACACGAGCAGCGTTCAAACTACTTATTGGCTCACCGGTTACAAACCGTTTCAAGTCCATAAGCGGTAATAAGCCACCACGTACATTTGCAATTCCAACTACCCAGGGCTTTACACCAGGTACTCGCGTATAAGATGGCGTATCAAGAATTTCTGTTACCTCACCCATACTCGAAAGTAAATTTATACCTGCAATCTTAAAACCTATGCCAGTCCATTCATCTGTAGCTCCATCAACAGACGGCATATCTTTTGCTCTTTCAAGACACTTTTGTTCTATTTCTTTTAGTCTTTGAAAAGCTTCATACATCTTTTATTATCAGCCTTATTTACCAGCCAGTGCAGAATTCACACGGGCCATTAAATCATTCTCTTTTACAGGCTTAACAATATAATCTTTAGCTCCCTGACGTATTCCCCACACCTTGTCAGTCTCCTGATCTTTTGTGGTAACTATTATTACAGGTATGTGGGATGTCTCTTCAATTGTTGCCAACTGTCTTGTCGCCTGAAAACCATTAATGCCCGGCATAACGATATCCATCAACACCAGGTCGGGAATGATCTCTTTGGCTTTAACAATCCCTTCTTCACCCGTTTCAGAAACGTGTACTGTATGACCATTTTTTTCCAGCATGGTCTTAAACACGTGCACTTCTGTAGGCGAGTCATCAATGATTAGGATATTAGCCATTCAATTATTAAAACCTCTTAATATATTTTTAACACGATTTGTATATCGCTTAATTTGCCGCATATTCTTTAATCGCTCCAAGCAAATCATCTTTAGTGAAAGGCTTGGTTAAATATTGCTCTGAACCGACAATACGCCCACGCGCACGATCAAATATGCTGTCCTTACTGGACAACATGATTACAGGCGTGGATTTAAACATTCGATTATGCTTAATCAGCGCACACGTTTGATATCCATCAAGACGCGGCATCATAATATCGACAAAAATTATATCCGGTTTGTGCTCAGCAATTTTTGACAAGGCTTCAAAGCCATCGACAGCAGTCACTACGTCACAACCTTCTTTTTTTAGTAAATTTTCTGCAGTGCGACGAATCGTCTTACTATCGTCAATCACCATTACTTTCAGGTTACTAATACCTGCGGAATCTTCTGCCATAGCCGTCCCGTTCTTCCCCAATAAAGGTCTACCTGAATCATATATCAGGCTATATTTAGTACACTCAATATTTGTGAATGTAGCTCATGTTATTCAGTTTCGCAAATAAAAAACATCCCCCAAATAAACTAGTTACACCAAAACCTTACATAAATCCCTAAAGAATTACAACTAACACCATGATTATTAAGCATTTATTGAAAAAATAGTGTAATATGAAATTATTCAACGTTATAAAAACATACAGGGGCCACCCAGGATGACAATAAACATTGGTATCGTTATGGATCCTATCGAATCCATCACACCCTACAAAGACAGCAGCCTTGCAATGTTGCTCGCCGCACAGAACAAAGGCTGGCATTTACACTACATACAACAAAGTGGCCTTTATCTTCAGGACAATAAAGTCAAAGTAGACTATAAATCCATCAAAGTATTTGATGATAACGAGAAATGGTTTGAAACAGACTCCATTAAAACCATCGACGCCGCCAATCTAGATGTCATTTTAATGCGTGTCGACCCGCCGTTTGATATGGAATACATCTACACCACTTATTTACTGGAAATGGCTGAGAAACAAGGCTGCCTTATCGTCAATAAACCCGCCAGTCTCAGAGATGCCAATGAGAAACTTTTTGCCACTCAGTTTCCTCAATGCTGCACCGATGTACTGGTAAGTCGCGATCCACAGAAACTACGCGACTTTGTCATAAAATTTAAAGACGTTATTTTAAAACCTCTGGACGGTATGGGTGGCCAATCCATTTTCAGGGTAACGCCTGATGATGTTAATCTTTCAGTAATTCTTGAGACGATGGTCAATTTCGGCCAGCATACGGTAATGGCCCAGAAATTTATTCCTGAAATCACAGCAGGTGATAAACGAATACTAATAGTAAACGGACAAGCCGTTCCTTACACGCTTGCAAGAATACCCGCCAAAGGAGAGACACGGGGCAATATTGCCGCTGGCGGCACAGGCAAAGCAATGCCCATTACTGAACGAGAACAATGGATTGCTGACCAGGTAGGACCCAGCCTTAAAAAAATGGGAATATTATTTGCCGGACTGGATGTTATTGGCGATTACTTAACTGAAATTAATATCACTAGCCCTACCTGCATTCGTGAAATTGACAAGCAGTTTAATCTTGATATTGCAGGGCAACTCATGGACTGCATTGAAGAAATAAAATGTTAAAAATATTTATATTATTTTTATTTCTAAGCATTACGGCCTGTGAAAGAACACCTGAAGAACACCATCATAGTAGCCTGCACTTTGGCACATTAATAGATATAACATTATATGACGTCAACGCAGATCAGGCTGATGCCGCATTTAAGCAATTAGATGAAGATTTCGCCTATATGCATGCAGCCTGGTCTCCCTGGCAGCCCGGATCGATTACACGCACTAATCAGCTTTTAAAAACCGGCGCTGCTTTTTCATCCGGCCCCGGGGTTTTAGATTTAATTAAAAAATCTAACGTTTTAAGCGATAAAACAGAACAACTATTTAACCCCGCCATAGGTCAACTCATTAATTTGTGGCAAATTCACAAACATGACGATCCCAATATACAACCGCCTGAAAAACACCTCATTAAAGCACTTATAAAACGCAACCCTCAGTTAAGCGATATAAATATAGATGGGGTTAAAATACAAACGAATAATAGCGCTGTTTCTCTAAATTTTGGTGCCTTTGCAAAAGGTTACGCCATAGACCTGGAAATAGAAATGTTAAAAAATAGAGGTATTAAGAACGCCATAATAAATACCGGTGGAGACCTCAAAGCAATTGGCAGCCATGGAGCTCGCCCCTGGTATATTGCTATAAAACACCCCAGACTAGAAACCTGGTTAGCAAAAATAGAAACTAAAACCGAAGAAAGCGTCTTTACATCTGGCGACTATGAACGCTTTTATTTATACCAGGGAAAGCGTTATCACCATATATTAGACCCGCGCACAGGTTATCCGGCGGAAGGCGTTCAATCCGTTACCGTATTACACACTGACTCTGGTCTGGCAGATGCAGCAGCTACAGCGCTGTTCGTAGCAGGACCCGAAAAATGGCTCAAAATAGCTAAAAAACTGCAATTAAAACAAGTTATGCTAATTGACGATAAAGGTATAGTTCATGTTACCCCGGCGATGAAAAAGCGCCTTAAATTTAATTCTCAAATTGAGACTACTATATTAACTACAGCCCCTCTATAATATAAATATGACAAGACGACCCGTAGCTCCGCCCAAGGTCACTTCAAGCGACCGCCTTGGCATGACAATATTCTTTGCCCTGTTATTTCATGGCATTGTAATTTTAGGTATTACCTTTGTCTCATCGCCCTCAGCGAAACAAAAGATCCCACCATCATTAGACGTCATTTTAGTCAATACATCTAACTCAGAGACGCCAGACAAAGCTGATTTCCTTGCGCAAACATCACAGGATGGTGGCGGCAATAGTGAAGAAAAAGTCAGACGTACCGATTTATTTTCAGCACCCACATTATCACAACAACCCGGAATGGCTCAGCTACAGGCAAGCCACCAACAAACCCCTATAAAAAAACAAAGCTCACAAAAAGCCTTTATCACTCAGAACAAATCAGCGCACATAGTTGAGTCGCAGAAAAAACAAACCAGCAAGGAAGTGCTTGAACAAATTTTAAAACCTCAGCAGCAAAATGAACGTGCTGCACGCATGGCTGAGGAACTAAGTTTAACTTTGCAGGAGTTTTCCCAGAAACCAAAAGAAAAATTTTTAAACTCTCGCACTAAAGAATACATAGCTGCCAGTTACATGCGGGGCTGGATAGATAAAGTTGAACGACTTGGTAATGCAGATTACCCCGATGCTGCAATACGCGAAAAATTAAGCGGCACACTTATTCTTGATGTTGTTATTAACTCCGATGGAACTTTGAAAGAAATTAATTTACGACGCTCTTCCGGTCATCAAATTTTAGATGATGCTGCAAAACGAATCGTGAAAATGTCTTCTCCATTTGCACCATTTTCAGCCAAATTACAGAAACAGGCAGACATAATTCACATCACAAGAAGCTGGGAGTTTCAGAGCAATCAACTAAGAAGCTATTAATGACTGAAGACACTAATTTAACCAATCATTTTTTAATTGCCATGCCAAGCCTGGAAGATGGTAACTTCTCTCAATCTGTCACTTATATTTGTGAACATGACAACAATGGTGCTCTAGGTATAACAATTAATCGACCGTCAGAAATCAGCCTTATTGAAATACTTTCACAACTACATATTACTAGCCATAACAAAGAAATTAATAATCAGATAATTCTAAGTGGCGGGCCCGTACAAATAGATCGAGGATTTATTTTACACCGCCCTCATGGAAACTGGGACTCAAGTTTAAAAGTTACCAGTAATATTGCGGTCACCACCTCACAGGATATTATTCAGGCAATAGCTAACAATGAAGGCCCTGAGCAATCACTAATTGCCCTGGGTTATGCAGGCTGGGGGCCAGGGCAACTGGAATATGAAATCTCTCAGAACACATGGTTAAGCTGTCCGGCAACCGAAGACATTATATTTAATATCTCCATCGAAAAACGCTGGACGGCAGCCGCAATGTTATTAGGAATCGACCTGCAACTACTCAGCAACCAGACGGGGCATGCATGAGCATTCAACAGGTTCTGGGGTTTGACTTCGGAGAGAAACGAATCGGCATAGCCTCAGGCCAATCTATAACCTGTAACTCAAACCCTGTTACCACTCTCACATCAAAAAACAATAAACCAGACTGGGCTGCTATAGAGGCACTTATTGCCGAATGGAAACCAGACGCCCTGATTGTCGGTTTACCCTATTACTTAGACGGCACAAAAAGCGAAATGACTGAGCGTGCGGAAAAATTTTCACGTCAGCTTGAAGGTCGTTTTCAGCTTCCTGTATACACTCATAATGAAGCTCTAAGCTCATTTGAAGCTGAACAGTTTTTACATGGCAAAAAAAAGCAGCACAATAAACAGGACATTGATAAGATAGCCGCCGCAATCATAGTTCAAAGCTGGCTGGAGCAAAATACATGACCCATATTGCCGAACCTGAAAAACTTCTGGAAAAACTGGCGACTGATCTCGAAAACCTTTTAGAGAGTCGTGCCATAGAAAAGCCACTCATGGTAGGTATCCATACTGGTGGTGCATGGTTAGCTGAAATACTGCACAAACAACTCAAACTTGAAGATGATCTGTCTACTCTGGATATAAGTTTCTACCGGGATGACTTTTCCCGCATTGGCATGAACCCGCAGGTCAAAACATCAAGTCTTCCACCTCAGGTTGAAGACAGGCACATTATTCTGGTAGACGATGTTTTACAAACCGGGCGCACTATTCGCGCAGCTATGAATGAAATTTTTGACTATGGCCGCCCTGCTTCGATTACGCTGGCTTGCCTGATTGAAAGAACCGGTCGCGAACTCCCAATTCAGGCAGATGTGGTTGGCCAGATTTTAGAGCTGAACGATGATGAGCAGGTTAAACTTGCAGGACCGGAACCGCTGGCCTGGGAAATTAAACGCACCGGTTTAAAGTAACAACATAACCTAATTAGAGGAATTTTTAGAGAAATGGTTAACAAACCCACTCGTCGCACTGATGATTTAATTGGCCAGGATCTATGGAACATTCAGCTTGATGACCAGGGTCGATTAAAACATTTCTTAACCATTGAAGGTCTGGGCACCAATATTCTTAACCAGATACTCGATACAGCAGAAAGTTTTGCTGGCGTTAATGAATCAGTAAAAAAAGTTCCTTTATTGCGCGGCAAGACTATTGTTAATTTATTTTTCGAAGCGAGCACACGAACACGCACCACTTTTGAGCTGGCAGCTAAACGATTATCTGCAGATGTACTCAATATGAACATTAGTGTTTCTGCAACCAGCAAAGGTGAAACCCTACTCGATACCCTGCGTAATTTAGAAGCCATGCAAACCGATATGTTTGTAGTACGCCACGCTGATTCTGGCACTGCACATTTTATTGCCAATCATGTGGCTCCTCATATACGTGTTTTAAATGCAGGGGATGGCAGACATGCGCATCCCACACAGGCCATGCTGGATATGTTTACCATTCGCCGCAATAAAGGCGCAGACTTTGGCAAACTGCGGGTTGCAATAGTCGGTGACATTATGCACTCACGTGTAGCCCGCTCTCAAATACACGCATTAAATACATTAAATACCGGCGAAGTCAGGGTTGTCGGCCCTAAAACATTAATACCGAAAGACATTGAATCCATGGGCGTTAGTGTATTTCATGATTTAGAAAACGGCATTAAAGATGCAGATGTTGTCATTATGTTACGCCTGCAAAAAGAACGCATGTCAGGCGCATTGTTACCGAGTGAGCAGGAATACTATGAACTCTATGGCTTAACTGAAGAACGCTTTAAGCTTGCAAAGCCCGACGCTATTGTTATGCACCCGGGCCCCATTAACCGAGGCGTAGAAATCGAGTCCAGCGTAGCAGATGGTGATCGTTCTGTTATTTTAGATCAGGTAACTTACGGCATTGCGGTACGCATGGCGGTCATGTCAATGACTCTGGGTGGCAACAGAACAGCTCAAGATCAGGAGAAGAAATAATGAAAAGCATCCTGATAAAAAACGCCCGTATTATCGACCCGAAAAATAATTTAGATAAAACGACAGATCTCTATATACGCGATCAAAAAATTGCGGCTATTGAAAATGCACCTGAAAAATTTACAGCCGATGAAACAATTGATGCAAGTAACCTCTGGTTAATTCCTGGCATTGTTGATTTAAGTGCACGTTTACGTGAACCCGGGCTTGAACAAAAATCTAATATAGAAACAGAGACCATTGCTGCTGCAAGTGCAGGCATAACAACATTATGCGTGCCACCTGATACCGACCCAGTTATAGATGAACCTGCAGTTGTAGAATTAATTTTGCGCAAAGCTAAACAGGCAAAGAAAACACATGTATACACGCTAGGCGCGTTAACTGCCGGTTTAAAAGGTGAATACTTAAGTGAAATGGCCAGCTTGAAACAGGCCGGCTGTGTAGGCGTCAGTAATGCACGTAATGCGATTAATAATCCATTAATCCTGCGTCGCGCATTTGAATATGCATCAACGCATAACATAACCGTTTTTATTGAAGCGCAGGACAAACACTTAAGTGAAAATGGCTGCGCACATGAAGGTGCTATTGCCAGTAGGCTGGGACTAAATTCAATACCCTACGCAGCAGAAACTGCGCCCATTGCACAAATTTTAGAGTTAATTCGTGACACAGACATTCGCATTCACTTTGGTCGCTTATCATGTGCAAGAAGCATTGAATTAATTAGTGACGCAAAAGAAAACGGTTTAAAAGTAACCGCAGATGTTGCAGCACACCAGTTACATCTTACTGATATGGACATCAGCAGCTTTAACAGCCTTTATCACGTCATCCCACCCCTTCGTTCACAACGTGATATGAATGCATTACGCCAAGGCCTGGCAGAAGGTATTATCAGTAGCATTTGCTCAGATCATCAGCCCCATGAACCCGATGCAAAACTGGCACCCTTCCCAGCCACTGAACCCGGCATTTCAGGTATTGAAACTTTATTACCGCTAACTTTAAAACTGGTTGAAAGTGGCAGCTTGGAATTAAACGCAGCTATTGCCAGCATTACCTGTAATCCCGCTAAAATTTTAGGACTGGATACAGGGCATCTGGCAGTAGGGCAAGCTGCAAACCTGTGTTTAATTGATCCGCAAAAAGAGTGGATATTTGATATTGATGATATGTTAAGCCACGGCAAGAACACACCGTTTTCTGGCTGGAATTTCAAAGGCAAAGTTATACGAACGATTATTAAGGGTAATACTGTTTTTAAACAATGAAGCAATATTATTTATTGTAAATCTAAACAGTTTCGATCATAACCTAACCTGTCGACTGGAATAAAAACAGGGGACAGAGCTCAAAAAAACGAGCGCTATCCCCGAGCAAAACAAACGAATATTATCTCACCTGCAAGCAGCATGACTTAATTTATAAGTCATTTCCATTATTATCAGATGCTAGCACTCGTAAGCCATCTGGATTCGCATCACCTGCATTTGGAACCCATGGCGCAAGACAGCTTTTATCTTTTACACACGGGTCAGTTAACGATTTTAAGAACGCCACAATTTGTTCAACTTCAAGATCACCTAAATTACTGTCCTGTAGAATCGGTGTAATCACACCCGCCGCTCTGTTCGCTGTTAACTGATCCATTGCAGCCTGTGTATTCAACGTCATATTTGCAGCCTGCACAGAACTCTCAAGCTGATTAAAGTCATAAGCATCAATTGCAGCCTGTGGGTTTGAGTGATGTTTTACAACCGC
>Ga0316206_1001588_pt1 | contig 19047 bp, 21 predicted proteins | sample 6monthpyrite_MG_FD_204942 | JGI IMG/M metagenome (GOLD analysis project Ga0316206, IMG submission 204942) | Microbial mat bacterial communities from mineral coupon in-situ incubated in ocean water Damariscotta River, Maine, United States -... | ecosystem: Environmental > Aquatic > Marine >... | reverse complement strand
GGGTGCTTTTTCCTGCGCTAGCGCTCTGTTGCTGCCCTGGCGCTCTATGCTGCGCTGGCGCTCTTTGCTGCGCTAGCGCTCTGTTGCTGCCCTGCCGCTTTTTGCTGCGCTGGCGCTCTATTGCTGCCCTGCCGCTTTTTGCTGCGCGGGTGCTTTTTGCTGCGCTGGCGCTCTATTGCTGCCCTGCTGCTCTTTGCTGCGCTGGCGCTCGGATGGCGCAAAGAATACTCGACTAGTGGTGTCCTGAAACGGTGCCAGCAAAAGGAAATTCCCGTTGATACAAGAAAGTATGGCACCTTTGCAGGTGCCATACAATTGTTTAACTAAGGTATAATATTATTTTGGGCAAAGATATCGTCAATAATATTTCTATGGCCACTATTCGCCTTTGATCGATAAAGACTATGAAAATGCGCCATTGAATTTTTCTTACCAGCGGTCAAATAAATTTTTGGTACTGCCCCTTGATGGACAAACCAAAGATTATCCGCCCCATCAAAACGAGTATCGTGTAAATCCCAAAAATTGGCCGCCACCCAACTTTCATTTTTATTTAAAGTCGAACATGCAAAGTTCGGCGCTTCGACACGAAAATCAAAGCCACTATTGGGATCGGCCGAGCGAGCACTATGCGCCCAAAAAACGAGAAAGTTGGCAAACCCTTCCATCATCGCCAGGCCTGGGGTGTAGCAAGATCCTAATGAATGCGCCCCACCTGAATTTGGCGGCCTTTGGTTATTCCAAAATTCATAATTAATTTGATGGCCAAGCTCATGGGTCATCACCCCAAAACGTGCAGCGTGACTGGGAATCAACCAAATTTTTCCACTGGTGGAGGCACAACTCCAAGCAGTTTTGCTGGGGTCACCGCAATTATAATTTGTATTGGGAAAATAGACTTTAATGGCACTACCACGTAGTGGGTTGATACCTCCACTCCAATAAAGTTTTGACCATAAAACCATCCCTTCATCATAAATCTCTCCCAATCCACGCGCATTTCCGCTGGCAGTCTTGGCAAACCAATGCCCTTCATTATGATTTAAAGAAACAGAATTATGCATCGGCCCTACCCATTTATAAGTTTTATTATTCGGATCGAGTGGTTTAAAAAACCTATTGAAGGCGACATACTGAAATTTAAGCTTCTTTGAGCTTTGCGGAAAGCTAAGGGACCAATTGCCAGATGATTGCACCCAATCTTCGGCTACTTTTTTCCAGCCACTATTTTTCTTTCTCCACGCTCTCACTTTCCAACCAAAAGCAGGTTGTAAATGGTTATTCAAATCCTTATAGCTAAATTTACCACTGGCGCTCACATTAATCGCCTTATTGGAAAAAAAATCGCTGTGATCGGTTTCAACATTATTTTCCATTCTCCTAAAAATAGGAGTATTTAAAATAATATTTCTACCAATTCCCGAAGTGGTGGGAATTTTAAAAATAAGATCACGGTTTAAATTAATCATCCGCTTCATGGTTGGCATTTTACGACGGTAATTCCTACCCATGCGCATAGAGTTGGTGACCTTTTGAGATAAAAAGTTCCCCCCCATTTTTCCATCGATCAGATCTCTTTTAAGAAAAAGATCCTTATAGGTGCTCAACTTATAATCTCTGCCACTAACTTTAAAATACAAATCCACTTTAAAAACCGAGATCTTTAACTTTTTCTCACTTAAAACATCAAAAGAAAAAAAGATTTGTTTTTTGCCTTTTCCTCTCAAGGCGCCACGAAAATGCACCGGAACACTTTGCCCCGGTCTGACCCTGACCAAAGCAGGCGACAATTTAAAAGCTCCAGTGCCATCTTTTTTATTCGGAGCATACTTAAAGATAAGATTATTTTTCGTGGTATTTTTCAGTACAATTTTGCCCATAACATCTTGTGGATTACCTCGCTTTTTAAGGCCTAGAATTTTATAATCCGCTATTGTTGGTTGATAAGCATAAGCACTAAACTGCCAAAGAAATAAAAAAGCCCAAAGATACCCATTTAATTTTTTAAAATTCATAATTACCCTCCCAGGTTCTATTTGGCCTTACGTGGCCGCATGAAATTCAATGGATAAAGCCGATGCTAAAACTATGCCAATTTTTTTTCTTCTAAAAAAATCTACGAACTCCCGTCTCGATGGAACTTTCAACGAATCCTGCCCCTTTGGCAAAAGGCACCCTGCAGAACAGCAAGTTACTTTTTGGCGCCATTGACAAAACTACACAAAGTTTAACTTCGTATTTATTGACAAATATCCTTTAGAATTTTTTCGCAGGAAATATTACCAAGATTATATTGAGCTAATTTTCTATACCCTTGTTTAGAGAGGAATGACTGCAATAATTCTTCTGGCCAGCTATAAATGACTGGCCCTAAAAGAAGGCCCAACTCAAAAGACCCTAGATTCTCATTGCCAATAAAAATTTTCCCAAGAACTTCTAAATCACGCTTAAAAAGAGTTTCATATTTATCGAGGGGACAATCCTGTGCATCGTCCTCTATATCTTCCTTTGCATCTACTATCGCTGGAGGTTGTGTAACCACCCCTCCGTGATCCACAGTTTTTTGACCACAAGAAATAAAGGCAAATAAAAGTAATTTCATAATGAATAAATTTCTCATTTTTCTAAAACTCCTAAACTAGGACTATCAATAGACGAATTTTTCCAACTGACTTTTTATCGGTTCGCCAAATTTTTCTATAATTTCAAAAACGCTCATATGGAGCATATTATCTTGTTGTGTCAAGTCCCCTCTCACTCGAATTCTATTTTGCTGTTTTAAGTATCCAGATCGATCTTTAAAAGTATCTCGCACACTCACACTTCTCACATGGCGTAAATATTTCAAAAATCTAAAATCAGAAATATGAGAAGTATTTAAATTCAATCGTTTCTTACGTTTTAGTTTTCTTGCCAATGTCTTACAGGAAGATTTTTTATAATGAATGCCCAGCAGGCCCAACGAAAGCTTTTCATGCTGATCTTTTTGAGCGAGCTGACAATAATCATTAAAATTCGCCTTTCTACAGCTCATTCCCTTTAAATCCATATGCATACTTCTTATTATGAGTTGATCGTTACTTTGCGCATTTATTGTCATCAATTGCTTTTTAAGGTCATCTTTTTTAAAGACCTTATTGCTGAACTTAGGATAAAGAAAAATTCCGTCCATCCTGCCAAAAACCTCTCCCACCTGCATATAGATGCTGGGATTTTCAATTTCTGTGGTATATTTAAGCCCATCACAGACAAGCCCCTTCTGCACCTTTGAGTTGGCGATAATCGTAATATTTTGTCGGTCATTGCTTACTAGAGAACTAATATTGATTATTTCAGTTATATCCGAAGCCTGCGCGCCTAAAGATAAAAAAAGACTTAAAAACACACTCTTTTTTATGGCAAATAATTTCATAGTTAATTCCTTTACCTCAATATTCATTTGAACAGAGGATATTATTGGTTAATAAAAATGGATTTGAGAAAAACTCGCGATAGGCCAATCGTACAATATTGCCGTTATAATCTTTTTGTAGATGCAAAAAGATGGTTTTTTTTCCAACTGAATTTTTAATTGTTTTACGTAAGCTATACATATTTGGACCCTCTACCAAATTCAGACGAATAGCAGAGGATGAAAAACTTAAAGCACTGCTAGCCCCCTTGAGATTGTCAAAAACAGAAACCCAATAGATAATTTTATTGCTATATTTAATTTTTTCTACCAGAACACGACAATTAAACAATATATTATCTCCTGCATAACCATCAAGGTCTACCAGGAATTCTTCATACTCACCGTTGACCATTTCCCACGGTCTGGCAGCAACATCACGAACGAAAAAACTTAGCATTAAAAAAATCAATAAAATAATATTTTTAAAAAACTTCATTATTATCCCCTGCCTTTCTGATGATCCCCTCGCGAATATTTTTGGTTGGAATTTTAAATTGGTAATGCAGGACTTTGGAATGAAAACATTTTGACAGTCCCGTAAACGTATTCATTTTACAATCTTGAACAATATACAGGTCCATATACTTATTGGCGCAGGCCTGATAATTGGTACTAGGAAAAGTTAGCACCCCATCTTCTAAAGCGTACTCACCATAACCGTCACCAAAGCGCAACTTCGCTTCATGACCAAGAACGATAAAACTAAAATCTGTAGCATCAATATTTTGATCAGTAAGATTAATATTCGCCTTATTTGCTGACGTATCTATTAATAGATCGTAAAGTTCATGGGATTGATCAGATATAAATAAGACAATTTTACCGTGGGTAAAAATTCTCTCTCTTAAGCTTCCCCCAATCAAGTCCTCTAATATTTTAAATTCTCCCTGAAGTTCTCGATATCTTTTAAGTCGTAAGCTTATAGCATCACAAGAAATGGAAGGGGCGTGGCCAACAAGCCATGCCCCATCGTTTACATTATGTTCAACGGTCTGCGCTTTTTGGACAAATGTCATAAGGTTTTGATGAATCTTCCCGTGAACTGGAAATATTGAAAATATTGTAAAAGCAAGAATCAACCTCATAATTCAACCTTTGCAACAAATGATGAAGTTCCGTAGTACTCATAATTTTTCGTTTCAATAAAATGTTCTGTATGCATAAAATCTTGGGTCTTAAGATACTCAGCAGATTGCTCGGCATTCCCAAAAAGCGCGTGTGACATGTCAAGCGCCATTGCGGCCATTTGACAATAATAATTTGAACATTTCTTTACTCTCTTTGCCGTATTTTGCACACCAGACTCACGGGCCCCCGGTAGCTCCAATGTTGGCCTTTCACCCCTTGGAATATAAGCTAAACTCATCGCCTCTAATGATCTACCAATAAACTCCGCTTTTAAATCTGCCTTTGCCTTGAAATCATAATTATCTCTGGGATCTTCCGCATTAAAAGTAATAAGAAAACTAGCATTTTGGGTGGTTTCTTCAACGATGGAATTAATTGACCTCGTTTTAAAAAGCCCACCCTTGCTGGTGGATTTGCGGATTCGACTATAGATCTCTCGCAAATTATACGCCATGGTATAATCATTTCTCGAACTTAAATTATACTTATAAAGCAGGTTGACGGTAAATTTAGCAATTTGACTCTTATTCGATAGCTTGCCCATTTTGAGCATGCACGCGGCGAGCGCAGAAATATCTACAGACCCAGTGAGACTTTCTCCAAAATTAAGGTCTGTATAACCATCCATAACATTGTTTGCAGTATTCACAACCCCTGGAATATTAATATGTCTCACCACCTCATGTAAAAATCCATCCATACCTTCAACTTTAAATTGTACCGATGATTGAGTTGGCATTTTCCGGATAATAATATCTCTATTTTTCTTTTTATAGGCCTTAACTAACTCAGTATGCATATTCTCCATAACAACTTTAATAACCCCCCCAACTCTCTCGCGAGGTTCTGCAAGCTGTTCGTTTAAAGAATTTGAAAGGCTGCGAATTTTTTCTAATGCCTCTTCTTCAGCTGGCAGAAAACCTTCTATAGAATTTTTTGCTGAAAAGATTTGCGCCGCAAGTTCACTCTCTTGTTCTGTAATAATTTCTAGCTTTGTACTTACCTGCTCGAGAGCAATTTCTATCTTGTTTTTTTTATTTTTTAATTTTTTAATTTCATTTTTTACGAGAAAACAAGTTCGGGTACTTTCATGACATCTCTCTAATTCTTTATTTTTTAACGCTAATTGCTTGCCAATAGGAATGAGAATAATTTTCACCCGGCCTTTAGTGTCGATCAATTTATAACGAGCACTGGTTAACCTTTCCTTTTTCTTTGCTATTTTAATAATTTTTTTCTCTAGACGCTTAATCTCGCGCAAGTTTATATTTTCATCCTTAAGACGACGGGTAATCTCCCCTATCTTGGCAAGATGAAGATCCATAACATTCCTTTGTATCTTACATTCCTGATCCGTAATATTTAATGCGCTCGAATCTACCCTGATGCGATTATTCACAGGAGGCATGACATAGAGGGCAGAACAGTCATTGGCCCAATAGTAACCACTTGAGTTCTTTGGTTCCTTTATTTCCTTATCACAAGCTTGATACTTGCTTGGCATAGCCGCTACGGCTTTGGCACCGATACATATACTTATTAAAATTTTTATTAAGAAATTCATTTGACTTCCATTTTTTTAAATTAATCTAAGGTTGCAATTTCAAAGATAGACCTTCCATTATGTTCGCCACCATCAATAACTTCTACATATCTCATACGGCCCAAAATTTTCGTTTTCCTAGCAGGATTCATGATACCCACGTTCCAGCTAAATCTATCTTCAAAGAGTGATTTATAAAAGGTGATTTCACTTTCCGCACCTAACTTTTTCTTTAAGACCATGGGAAATTTAAAACCAGTTTCTTGAATCGCTTCTGACACCTGCTTACCCGCTACAAAGGCATCTTTGGGCAATCTTTTTCGACTCTCCACCTTTTTTAATCCATTAAAAAGCTGCAACATTTTTTCTTCTGGCAACCTAATATCTTTGGTTATTCTCTGGTTTTCCAATGCCTTTAGCTTAAAATTAACACTCGAACCATTATGCAATAAATCGCATGTTGTCTCATACATATTTGAATCAAACGCCATAACACCTTTTTTAAATCCCTCCAGCTTTTCTGCCGTAAACAAGACCTCTGAAGAAAATTTTTGCAGGATCATTTTAGAAAACTCACTTGAGTAGAGTGATAAAAGTGTATTATCTGGACTATCAAATTCTACATTGACATTACTAAAATTAAAATTGTCATTGATTTTCTTTAATAAATAATGGTTGGGATTTAGTTTCAATGCCTTTGCCAATTTATTTATTAAATATTGATCAGTTAAATCTACTCCAAAAGGCAAGAAAACTACTTTATAGGCGGATAAAGTTCCCTTATCTGATATTCTTTCTCCCAGCATACTTAAGAGGGCCTCTCTGCCCATTAGATACCGATTGATAGAAATACTTTCTGGATCTCTTCCATCAACATAGCCCTTTAATATTTTTTTAAAATAACGACATTCTTTTTTGGAAAATTGACTATCATCCACAATCATTTTTGCCTTAAAATGAGTATTTAGATCGAGATAAAGACTCTCACCTTTATCATAGATAAAAGTGAGGTCCTGTCCATCGTGCTTAATCAACACTCTTTCTCTTGCCTCGACGTTCATCATTAACAGTACCAAAATCAGTAAAATAATCTTTTTCATGTCTCTCCCCTACTATTTATCTGTAAAACCTAGAGTGGTATTACGCAAAATTGTGCTAAAATTCTTGGATGCCTCATTATAGAGGACAGAGAACTCACTAATTCTATTCACAACGGCGGAGGCCTTTCCCTCAACGGTTTTTTTAACGGAATAATTCTCAATCCAGCAATGAGTTGACCTAGAAAACAAACGTTTTTTAGTCCTACAAAGTCTTCTTTGATGCGAAACATGAATATGCGGATCAGCCGGTGCTTCGAGCTTAATGAGCTGATAAGAATTTAATTGTGTATCGGCAAATTGATTAATCAATTTCGTCACGACATCATCGAGGATACGCACCCTCAAATCGTCTATTTCCCCAGCACTGTCTTCTCCCACTTGTTCGGAAAGAATCGTAATATTAATATCCTGTTCAAGGTTAGTTTTTTCAAGTTCATCCACAATTTCTTTCGATGAAAAGCTATTTTTTGTTTGCAAAAATTCTGCGATGACACTTGAGATATTTTTCACATTAATTTTAACTTGATACTCTTTTAGCAATAAGACGGGATACCAGATATTAAGATTGGCAACCATATGCGCATTGATATTATTTTTCTCCGCTTCTCTATTCACCTCATCTAACGTAAATCCCCTTAAGCCATTGTCTTTAAACAAATCTCTCATTGAGCACATGCCAAAATGATTTAATTCTAATGAAGCACTCAGACTATTCCCAAAGAGAAAATGATTATCATCAACATCCTCAATTCCAATATACTCTGCTAAATTAATGGCCGTTGCCAGCCTAAGCCCTGGGATTGTGATAGAGTAAACGCCATTGGCCAGTGAATTATCATTAAAGTCTGCAATTCCTGGAGCCTCTTTTAACCTTATGCTTAGAACGTTAGCAGCAACAGGAACCTTTTTAACGAACATCCCGGGGTTTAAATCCGCATAGAGCCTAACGATATCATCCCACTCTGTTTCAAACATAATTCGTGCTACCAAACCGACTTTTTTTTGTGATTTCGTTAACTCATTTTCGGTTTCTTCAATGAATTCTCTAGCATAGGAAATTTGAGTTTTTAACCTCTTTAATTTCTCTGGATCAAGCCCTAGTGTCAAAACACTCTCTTCAAGCAAAGATTTTTTTTCTAAAAGAGTCTTTAAATGGGTTTTATTTCTTTCAAAGCTGCTGCATAAATCGGCCGACCCAGTCAGCACGTAAGATGAAAGATAAACCTTGCCCCTTCTAGGTGGCAGTACAAATATTGTTTTGCAATCTTTGTCTACTTCAAAACCTCCCGTAAGATCAGTGTCTGGATGAACAATCTTTTCCGTGCAAGTAGTCGCCCCCTCGTAGGGAATACTGGCATAAAGCTGTTGAGAGCTAATGCATAGTAGGAACGCCATCAGCATGAATAAATTAAATTTACCAATAGGCTTATTCAAAATACTAGTTATTTTCACTTTTCCTCCTTCAAGTAATGATCTATTCTTTTGCATAGACTTTCTCTAAAGCAATTAATATGCCAAAACCTGCCAGGACGACGCACTAGCACTTCGCCTTGAAATTAAAGAGAAGGGCCCCATAAACTTTTATAATATTTTTAGGATGATTCTATAAAAAAGAATGACGCAATTTTTTTGTGAAATAATTTATTCTTTATTGCTTGGTGCTCAAGCTTTATTTTTGCCATCTTGCTAAGAAACATTTTTTTTTAACTCACTTATTTTTTTTAATATTTCTAGCGCCAATTTCTTCACAAGTCGTAAATCCTCTGAGGAACCTCTTTCCTTTTCATCGAGCTCTAATAACGTCACAAGAGTCACAATATTGTTTTGCATATCGTGGATTATTTGTTCAGATTTCATTGTCGATCTCATTTTCATGGTGCCCATCACTAATAAGCTTGTAAAAAAGGCCTTTGCTAATATTGATTTCAGCAATGGTTTTTAGTTTTTTGTTATGGTTCTTTTTTAATACATATAAGGCCAGTTCTCTTTGCACAATTTCAATCGTTCTTTTAAAACCGTGGGCCGCATAAAGATTGAGGAGCCCCTGTGAAATAATATCTTCCTTTTGCCCATTCACCAGTAATTCTTTAATATCGCTAGCTTTAACACTATTTTTTTTTAAGAGTTTTAAATTCATTGCTAAAATCTTTAACTCTCTTAAATTGCCATGCCAGGGATGTGATTTAAGTAATTCTATCCCATCTTCTTCTATAATCGTTGCTCGTCTACCCTGCAACATCCCCTTTAAATACATGGGAATGTCTTCTTTTCTATACCTCAGTGGAGGGATAGCGATACTCAGGCAACAAATTCTATAATAGAGGTCATCTCTAAACTCATTTTTCTTCACTTTATCTGCCAACGAATTTTGGGAAGCGCAAATAAGTCTAAAATTGGACGTTTGGTATTGATCGGCCCCCACCGGATAAAATTTCTTCTCCTCCAATGCCTTGAGAAGTTTCACTTGAAAATCTAAGCTGAGCGAATCGATTTCATCTAAAAATAAGGTGCCATTATCCGCCAGCTTCAATTTACCTTGTGCCATCTTGTTGGCACCGGTAAAGGCGCCAGCAGCATGGCCGAACATCTCACTTTCAAAAACTGAACTCGGTATGCTACTACAGTTCAGGCAAACAAAATTTCCTGGCACACCCGAGAATTGATGTATTTTTTCAGCTAAAATTGTCTTGCCTGTCCCGGTTTCTCCCGAAATAGATATAGGGTAATCAACCATCTTAACATTTTGCAAAAGAAACTTTAAATTTCTTCTATACGATTCATTATGAGTGACAATAATATCTTCAATACAATCAGTTTGAATTTTTTTATATTCAAAAAACTTTTGAAAAATTTCATCTATGACTGAAAGAAGTGATTCACCAGAGGATTTTACAAAATAATCTTGCGCGCCCTTGGACAAACATTTAGCAATGGTTTTTTCATCATCAAAAGAAGAAAGGATCACCGGATAAACGCCACCCTTCACACATTGAGGTAAGAGCTCATCTCCCATCTTATTACCACATAGATTTAAATCTAAAAAAGCGATGTCGGGGGATACCCTCTGCAGATAACTTTCTGCTTCGACAAAATTACTGACGGAGGATACTTCTCCATATTTTCGCAACAATCTACTCGTCGTCGCCCGCAATAAATCGTTATCTTCAACCAGTAAAATACTATAATTATATTTCAAAATTTAGCCTCTCATTCCTTTTTTTGAACTTTTTTTTATGGCATTAATGAGAGTTTTTTACAAGTTAATTGCTACCTAGAGTAATTTCTAACCAAAAACGCGGATTATGGTCACGACTTGTTACCATAAAGAATATTCAATGGGCACAAATATGAACAAAAACTAGCAGAAAGAGAGTTTCAATCGTTTACTATGGCCGTGCCGAAAGAGAAGGTTGCTTTAGCTAAAGATATGATTCGTAAATTCAGAGCAAAATTATGCAAAGCCGTCTCAGGGGACGGAGATAATGCGTATCAAACCAATATCCAATTTTTCCAACTTACCAAGAATCTAGGGATAAACCCTGGGGATAAAAGTGTTGTGATGGATACAAGTGGCAGAGTTTTTAAAGGTTAAAAAACTTTATCAATGTGATCTAAAAGTGTTCTTACAGGCTTGATTAATGAGGAATAATCCAAGAGAGATTCAAGGGTTGAAACGATAAAGCCTTTTTTATTTCATTAATCATAGCTGAAATATTACTTTCTTTTTGTGTTATAATCTTTTTTTTATTACCAACCACCGAGAAATTTTTCAGACATAATATATCCTCATAGGTTTCCGGCTTTTTCAACATAACCTCAAGGCTTCTTGGTAAGAGGTTGGCCTCTTTTTAAAATTAGGATCAAATAATTCACGCGCAAATAACATAATTTTATCTTTCAATTTTACTAGATTTAACTTTGAGTTTTGTAAAAAATATTTGATTAAATCAAAACTCAAATGAAAATAAACTTTTGTTATCCTCTGGGCGGTGATGGCATCGACTTCTTTTGGTAATAATTTATTTTTAGCGATATCGATTATGGTTAGTGAGACAATGTACGCAATGATTGAAGAAAGTAATAAATTCATGACAATATTAGGATTGCCTGTTGGAATTTCATTTATACTAAGACTTGACTTACAAGACTTAAAAATAAGCTCAATCTGCCATCGCAAGCGATAGAGGGGGTAGATCATGGCAGCGTCGACAGATAAGTTGGTAACGTACCAATGATAAATTTTGGTTTCTGGATTCCAAAAGCCAACGACTCTTAACTCTTGTTGACCAAACTCTTTACAATTAACAAGCCCCATAAAATCGATAACTTTTGATCCTACTTTGATATCTTTAATCAGTGTTCCTATACGCTTTTTTCCTATCCCAAGAATTGGTAGGAGAACCATTATGCTTGAACTTGTTTTCACTCTGGATAAATAAAAACCTTTAGCATTATCAATCATTTTCATGAGAGCGTAGTCAAAATATCCTAGGTCGAAAATAATTAATACTCCTTTTAGATCTTCTACGTTTGGGAAATGTTTTCGGTCACTACTCGAGGTGCTTGATAAATCAAACCAAGTCAGCATGCCCGTTAATAAGTCAAAACAAGCATGCCATTTAACTCCCGCAGTCGTGCGCGTTCCAGGTAAAGGTTTCTTAAGATTATCCCATAAACTTATCGAAGAAGAGTCTATCAATTGAACCGAATTAACCCCTAGCGCTTTCAGAAATGTCTTGCCTAGATGCGCTGGCAACTCAAGCGAACCCATCAAATGGCCAATAATATTTTGAAGGTTATTTGTGAGTGATTTTGTTGCCAAACGATCCCAGAATGAACTGCTGGGGATATTTTGATCTAGATATCCTATCATTTTTCGCCTAAGCCCTTCTAGCGAAAATGATTTTGAATCTCCTGTGAAAGAAAAAATCAAAGCCGTAACAAAATCTAAAAGTTGGATTTTTGCCCTTTTATCAGTTGATGAAAGTGTCCCTTTGAAAATTTGCTTAACAGCTTTAAGTTGGCTAGTATTAGCCATGGCGTTCTCCTTCATCCTTGAGGTAGTTTTTTTGGTAAATAATACTTTAGTAGGAATGTAGGGAGTTCGTCTATCTAATTGAAATTTAAGTGTTTTGTCGGTGCGGAAAAAACCGGAAACCTATGAATATATCCTTGAGATGTTAGAACATCTATTGCATCCCAAACCCAACCTTCCGGAAAACTTATTTGTTGAAGAATCACAGGAAGATCCACGTAATCGGATCATTTTGTTTTTATTTCATCTCTTTTCCTAAAGTAAAATAGCTTTCAGATTCAACAAGATCTATACCAAGGATCTCTGCATGGCGATAATTAATATGAGAATAAGTATCTCCTGAATCAACAAGAAATTTAATTGGTGTTCTATTTTCTTCCCAACTTAGAAAAGGGCCAAGCATTGGCCCTTCATATCTTTTAAGACTTAATCGCATCATAAGTATAATTAAACTTTATTGAAAAAATATAGCTTCCCTCGGCTGCAAAAAATTCAATTCTATAATATTACTCAATAATTCTCACCAATATTTGATAAACAGACTTCCCATGCCAGATCCATGCTTAGTTTTTGTTGGGATATTCATTGTCTTTAAAACCTCTGCAATCTTCCTATAATTAAAGAGAGTGAAATTTCTCAATATAGACAAAAACCGGATAATTTGTTAATCCTTTTATATCAAAAAATGAGATGCTAAAGCTTAGGCAATACTTTTAACTTACATCAAGTATCGTGATCCAATAAGAAAATAATTTATACCGCCAACCTTATTGTAAGTTGATTCCAGCAGGCGATATTAGTCAGATAGTTAAAAGCTAAATATTTTGAACGTGTCTACGACAGAACCGTTAATGTTTCATTTCCGAAACATGTTTTATATTTTAAATAAATACTAAAGTCTTATCCTATTGAAATTTCAAATATAATTGGCCAATAGTTTTGGCATGAGATTTGCTTGTCTTCTTATAAATTAAAAATATAGATGGTTGCCTATTTAATACTATAACCGAGGAAAAAGCATGAAAAAAGAATTTAATATATTAACTGATTTGCCAAAGATTTCAGGGCCAAAAAATTTAAATTTTTTTTTAAAGTTTTTTATTTGGTTAGCAATATTAGTTTTTGGAGGTGTCCTATTTTTATTTTTTAGTAAAATCATGGGTATTATCGTAACAGGATTAGGAATTGCACATGGAATTGAATTAGCACATCAAGCTCTCCACGATACTGGCTTTACGAACTCAAAACTAAATAGAGTTAGCGGTTTCCTTTTTTGCTTTCCTTCCTTTATATCCTTTTCTGCTTACAGGCACTCTCATCTTATTCATCATCGATTAGTAGGAACAAAGGAAGATAGTGAATTTTTCACCTACAATTTGACATTTGGTTTCTTTAAAAGAATATTTAATTTTTTTCTTATTCCAAAATATATTGATTTTTTAATATCAACTCTTAGAATTTTGAAAGGCGAAAAATATGGGAATGGCCAAATTCCTAAAGACGTCGAATTAGATATTAAATGTGACATAAAAATAACTGGTTTACTGTTGACAGCAGCTTACTTTCTGCCATTTGGAGATTCCAATTTCCTCTCCTTTTGGCTAATTTCACAGTTTTTTGTGGCAGGGGTTATTCACACACTAATCGAACTCCCCGAACATTTTAATTGTGAAAAATTAAATACAGATATTAAATATAATACAAGAACAATTCAGGCAGGGAGACTGATGACATGGTTTACAAACGGAAATAACTACCATATTGAGCACCATGAGTACCCCCTTGTATTACCTGAATTCACTCATCTTGTTCACCCTATCGCCACAAAAGGAAGCCCAAATATTAATGAAAGCTATATCGATTTTGTATTGAATGATTTTTTTAAAATTGAGAGGGCAAACTATAATTGGAATTTTATAAATCATGTATTCAATCCTAGGAAACCATTATGAAGACGCATCAGAATAAGGAAGATCTTAAAAATCAAATTTTTTTAGCAGAATTTTATAAACTTTTTCTATCTCATCCACTTGACTTGATAGGAAAAGGAAAAGAGCTAGAAGAAAAAAGATTAATCGCCACGGAGATTGAAAATAATTGGAATAAAAAAGAAGTTAAGATGCTGGGTGAACTACCTATTTTCAACACTCCCAAGGAATTTATGAAGTGGTATAGAAAACAGTTGTTGACATTAAATCGAGAAATATCTGGATTTATAAACTATATCACTCACCAAGCTTCATTGACAGACCTAGCATATTATATATGTATGGAGGAATTGGTAGATGGGTCTTTTGACGATATCATGGCGATGATTCAGCTTGGACTTGATACAAGAGGTAAAATGTGTATCGCAAAAAATTATTGGGATGAAATGGGGAATGGGAGTTACGAGGATATTCATACCAGTATGTTTAAAAAATCAGCTTCATACATGAAAGGTATTTTAGAGGAGAATGGAATATATTTACCTAAAAACCCTCCGATTGAATGTTTGATGAATGGAAATTCTCTTCTGATGTGGGCACACCGACGGGATTATATTTTTAGAATTTTTGGAGCTGCGGGCCTAGTCGAAGGGTCTGCTCCAATAAGATTTAATGCTACAACTAAAGCTTTAGAAAGGCTTAACCTCCCATTTGATGTAATTCGATATCATAAAGAGCATATCGAAATTGACTCTAGACATAGTGAAGATTTGATAAAAAATTTAATCGAGCCCTATGCTCTCTCAACAGATTTAGTACTTTCAGAAATTGCAAAAGGAGTATTAATTAGATTTCGAATTTCTAAAAATTATTATAACTTTTTGGAAGAAAGTATGAGAACAGGTCTAAAAGTAAATCTTTTTATAACTAAGTCTATCCAAGGGAAAATGGCCTATTCTTGTAATTCGAGACCGTGACAATGGAATATATAGAATTAAAAGATAAAAATGGTGAAGGTACATTAATTCCGTTCTCAGTGGGGCAGTCTTTAATTAATTTAATACCGGAAAATAATATTTTGTCAGAAACAGTTAATTTAGGATGCTTAAGAGGCTCTTGTGGGAAATGTGTCGTTGAAATTCATCAAGGCCAAAGTTGTATAAACTCAATGGACTTAAAAGAAAAAATTACTTTGAATTGTAAAAAATTGAACACAAGCAAAATGAGACTCTTATGCAAAATAAAAAAAGAAACAAAAGGAAAAATTGTAGTCTTCATCCCGAAATAAATTGTAGATGATTCACAAAAATGACTTTCCTTAGGAGATAATATGAGGAGCGAATTTCTAATAGTCGCTATGATTCAGGCCATGGCAATGATAAGCCCTGGTCCCGATTTGACAATAGTACTTAATAACAGCCTTTCAAAAGGTTTAAAAGCGGGAGTTCTTACCGGTCTAGGTGTTTCTCTTGGAGCATCCATCCACATGTTCTATACTGCATGGGGTCTTGGCAATATCCTCAAGCAATCTCCTCTTCTCTTTGAGATTATCAAATATTCTGGCACTATTTTTCTTCTCTATTTAGGTTCCAAACTTTTCTTATCCACATCAACTGGTGCGAAGGAAAACCTTACAAAAAGAGAAAATAAGATGCCTTTTATAACAGGACTACTCACAAACTTACTTAATCCAAAAGCAATTTTATTTACGATTAGTTTTTTTTCTAATGCAATTTCACCTAACACAAGTATTAATACAAAATATTATTATTGCTTACAAATCGGCCTCATTGGTTTTTTTTGGTTTTTCATCGTTTCTAAACTCTTTTCGATAAAAAAAATACAAAATCTATATCAAAAGTTTCATTCAATATTTAATAAATGTTTTGGCTTGATCTTATTCTCCATCGCTATAAAAATAATCCTGGAGGAAGTATAGGTATAGAGCAAAAGAAAAGTCTCCCCCAGTCGGCATTGTTGAGACTTAAATAATCATTGGCTGCTGATCATCAAGAATAAAACCTTCCTACTGTCCCAATTTAGAGATCCCAAAGATGCACTGGAGAGCCGGCCTCTTGACGCTTTAGGTACTCTTGAGTGAGTTCTTGAAAACGTTTGCCATATTTTTGAACAAATTTTTTTTGCCAATTCGCTCCATTTTGTTTGCTCTCTACTCTAGGATAAATGATGTCATCTATATTATTTTTAATGGTGGATTCAGACATGCCTAAATTCTGGCAGCCCTCTTTTATTTGTGGGATAAGAACTTTTAAAATAAGTTCTCGAATATTCCATGTTTTACCGTCGGTCCATTGTACCGTGGCCTCAAGTCCATATTTGGCAGCCGCATAGAAATTGCTACGAGTCGTTTCAAAATCCATAAGTTTTTCTGGAGCTTTTTTGTCGTTGGCCAATTGATAACAACCCCCCAGATAAAAAGCAATATTTGCCAGCATATCTTTAATGGTGGGCCCGGCGGGACAAACTCTATGTTCAATACGTAGATGTGGGCGGCCATTCGGATTAATGCCAATAATAGGTCGATTCCAACGCCAGATATTTCCATTGTGTAAACGTAGGTGATTGAGTGAATTTTCTTCACCACCGCAATTCATTGGTAAAAGTGCCGGATATCCATCGAGATTTTCCAGAAAAAGTTCAAAAAAACTCTCTCTTAAATAGCCGGAACCAAAAGTGACTCGGCCATTTAAGCGGCCCGTTTTATCGCGAAAACTGCCGACATTTACCGCCTGCTCAAAAACCGGGATACGAGATTCATCCCATAATTCTTTGCCATAGAGAAAAGGAGAATTAGCACTAAGCGCCACCATGGCAGCGGACAAGATTAAAGAAGCATTGTAAAAACGAACAGCTTGCTCTTGATTCACTTGTAAATGAATTTGTAAACTTGTCGCCGCCGACTCCATCATAAAATCCTGTTGTTCGAGGATCAGTTCATCTTTCCCCTGGATATTAATATGCATGGGTTGGCCTTTGCGGATCTGCATAATTCTTTGGTTAATAGCAAAAAAGCGATGCATTTCAGAAATATTTTCCATTTTCAACATATTATCGCGAATGGTGGGCAAAATTCCAATATTGATCGCCTTAAGGCCCATTTTCTCGGCCTGTGCACAGGATAGCTTCCATAGCTCACTTAACTCAGCTTCAGTTCTTTCAATAACATCCTTTCCACAAATTTGTGGATCGCTATTTATTTCAAAATTAAATTGAGAAATTTCGGGAACAATTTTGCTATTATTCAGTTCGTAAAGAAAACGTTTATTTTCAGGGGCAGGAACCATATTGGTGTCCACTAAACACGCCTCCAATTCCATACCTGTGACATGATGACGAATCTTTTCAAAATAATCCCGCTTAAACCAATTCATCAGCAGCTTGGTTTCTCTGCGCAGATTTTGTTGAAATATATCCTGATCTTCTTGAGTGAAAATTTTCTTTGCTATTTCTGTTCCCATAAATTTATTATCTCATAGGAAAACTATAATTAAGTTGATAAATATCATACCAATAAACAATATTTTCTATAATTCCTCTGCGGAATTCACCTGAACAATTTAGATTTGGTGCATAATTTCAATAGCAAATAAACCAGCGGGTATTATTTGAAGGTCATGATCAAAAAGATCACAACAATGACTATGTCATTTGGAATTGTGCATAGTTTTCTAATTTAATCAAATAAAATATTAAATTTAAACAGTGTACAACGCAAAGAAGCATACCCCCTGGGGGTATTTTACTTTTTGCTTAGACTAGTGTTATAGATATTTTATGTATCAAAGATCAGTGCCTATATTCATTTTACTTCTTGCTCTATCGGGGTGTCTTGATCGTTCACCATCTGATCTAAAATTCTCAAAATTAGATAATACATTTGGCGGGAATCAGCTTTTACAAAGCAATGCCCCCCTTAACTATGCCTCTTTGAAAAAATATATACTAAAACCAAAATGTAATTCTTGCCATTCAGGAACTGATGCAAAACCAACAAATGATCCTATTGATTTCAGCACCTATGAAACCGCCATGGTGGATCGCTTTGTACCTCTGCTAATAAAAGGAAAACCTGAGAGAAGCCGCTTGTTTAAAAGTGTAGACTCCGGAGAGATGCCTGAAGAAGGCGTATTACATCCCATAGAAATAGAATTTATAAAACAATGGATTAAAGCGTGTGCTCCAAAAGATACACCTGCGTCAATACCTGACGAGTGCCCAAGAGATGATGATGATGATGAAGACGACGATGATTTTGACGATGACGATTTTGAAAGTGATGATTTTTAATCATCCTAACTAAAAAAGGAGAACTGAAATGAAAAAAATGATGATGACAATGATGGCGTTATTAGTATTGACCTCAACTGCAATGGCAAGCTCAAGCACTAAACTTATCGACACAAGTGAAGCGGTTACAAGTGCTTTAACAGCATTTGAAAAAGACAATGATCCCGCAACAGTTGATTTGTTCAAAGGTATTAGAGCTGCTCCGGGAGAAGGTGGAGTTACTGTCACGGTTTATTTAACAGGTGCTGCAAAACAAGAATATTCATGTCATAGGCACGAAGATGCAGATCCTTTTGAATGCCACCAAGCAGATTAATTTAATATTAAAATGCGTCTTACTGAAGTGAGGCGCATTTTATGTCTTTATAAAGAAATAAATGTTAAAATATTTTTTATTATTATTTATATCCTCTTTTAGTACCAACGTATTTTCCTATCCAAATTTTATAGGGCATGGTTATAACGCGTGTATTACCTGTCATTACAATCCCTATGGAAATGGTCCCCTAAATGATTATGGGCGCGCATTGTCGGCAACGGCCATCGCGGAT
>Ga0316206_1001587_pt1 | contig 19062 bp, 19 predicted proteins | sample 6monthpyrite_MG_FD_204942 | JGI IMG/M metagenome (GOLD analysis project Ga0316206, IMG submission 204942) | Microbial mat bacterial communities from mineral coupon in-situ incubated in ocean water Damariscotta River, Maine, United States -... | ecosystem: Environmental > Aquatic > Marine >... | reverse complement strand
GTCATTACAACAGCGAATAATACGAAGGCCCATAACTTCATACGCTCTGCTACTGCACCCGAAACGATCGACATTGCTGTTGCAACAAATACCACCTGGAAGAAGAAGTCAGATGCGTTTGAATAAACAGAACCACCATCAAAACCTGCTTCAGCAGATTCTTTTAATACTGTAGCCGTTAATGCTTCCGCACTTGCAGCACCATCTAATGCGATGTCTTTTAAGAAAATACCACCGTCATACATGATGTCATAGCCCACCACTAAATAAGCAGTACAAGCCACGGCAAAAAGAACAACGTTCTTTGTTAAAATTTCTGTCGTATTTTTTGAGCGAACCAGACCCGCTTCGAGCATGGCGAAACCTGCTGCCATCCACATTACTAACGCACCCATTACCAAAAAGTAAAAAGTGTCCATCGCGTACTGAAGTTCAAAAATTTGATTTTCCATCGATTTGACTCCTCTTATAATGCTTCGTCGCCGGCTTCACCGGTACGAATACGAACAGCTTGTTCGATAGTTGATACAAAAATTTTGCCATCACCGATCTTGCCAGAATGCGCAGACTTTTGAATGCCCTCAATCACCTGGTCAACCAGGTCATCCCCTATTACTGCTTCAATTTTTACCTTAGGTAAAAAATCCACTACATATTCAGCACCACGATAAAGTTCTGTGTGACCTTTTTGACGGCCAAAGCCCTTTACTTCAGTAACTGTAATGCCTTGCACGCCGATTTCAGATAATGCTTCACGCACATCATCGAGCTTGAAAGGTTTGATAATAGCCATTATCAACTTCATAAATACTGCCCTCCTAATGAATAAAAATTCCCTACAAACTTTTTGTTTGTATTCATAAATCACTTCTTAACAATTTTTTTGTTAAAGTTATCTCTGCCACGTACAAGTGCACAGGACGTGCCAATATATTATTCTTTTAAAAATCAACAGGTTATTAAAATCCACCAGCCTCTTTATCCATATTACGCACCAAAATAATACGTCCAAAATACGGCGGCACCAAGTTAGTGCATCATTAAAGAGCATGTATCAAAATTTACACAACAATTTTAATAACATGATTAGTCAGAGAACATACCGTCAATTAATAATTAGGATGTAAATTACACTTCACCATCAAACCAATAACTTAATGAAATTAAATCATTATCAGTATACATCTCGTCTGTCTCGAACGTAGGCCAAATTCATTCTCACACAACATACGCAATTAAAGTGCTACATTTTTTATACCATTTCAGTTTCATGTTCTTCATGAATAATTACCAGGATAAATTACAACATTATTTGTAGCCGGTACCTGTATCTTGATTCGGTATACCCTCGATAGGGCATTCTGCGGTTCCGACTGTTTCACGTGTTATTTTCTCTACGTTATCCTTAGCTTGTAGAGGATCAGTAATCCACGTCTTATAGAACTCATAAGGACACTCGGCAACACCATCAGGATCTTCACCCGAGTTAATTTTACCGGTGTAGCCACGATGTAAAAGTTTAAATAAATGATTTTCAGACTGCCAGTTTTTACGTGCATCACGAATTTGTGACGTTGATAACTCAGCGTATTGAATGCCATACTCTTCTGTGCCACATTCGCCAAGTGTTCTGCCATCAAAGCCGACAATCGATGAATGACCAAAGTAAGAATAAACACCATCAAAGCCTGTTGCATTTGCAACGGCCACATATGTGTTATTCATCCATGCCATGGCTTTAGCCACAATCACTTGTTGCTCTTTTGATGGATACATATACCCCTGACAGCGAACAATTAATTCAGCACCCTGCATGGCGCAATCCCGCCAAATTTCAGGATAGTTACCATCATCACAAATGATCAAGCTAACCATTAAACCTTTTGGACCTTCGGAAACATAGGTACGGTCACCAGGATACCAGCCTTCAATCGGACACCATGGCATGATCTTGCGATACTTTTGTACGATCTCGCCTTTATTATTCATTAGTATAAGCGTGTTATAAGGTGCTTTATTTGGATGCTCTTCATGACGTTCACCGGTTAAAGAAAAGACTCCCCATGTGTTTGCCTTTCTGCATGCTTCAGCAAAAATATCCGTTTCATCGCCGGGAATAGTTGACGCTGTTTCATACATCTCTTTTGCGTCATACATAATTCCATGTGTACTGTATTCAGGAAAGATAACAAGATCCATACCAGGCAATCCCTGCTTCATACCAACAACCATCTCTGCAATTTTTCTTGCGTTATCTAACACTTCTGCTTTGTTATGCAATCGTGGCATTTTATAGTTAACAACTGCTACACCTACTGTATCGTCACTTGATGATATGTCACCATGTCTCATGTTTATCTCCGTTGGATTTTTCTATATGACTACACTGATAAATATTTACTGATCTGTTCGGTATCAACATCTTTTCTAAGATCTTCATGAATAAAGTTGCCACCATCAATCACAATAATTCTGTCTGCAATGGCCATGGTAAAACTTAATACCTGTTCCGAAACAATGATTGTGATATCACGCGTTTTTTGAATCTCATTAAGTATCTTTGCAATATCTTTTATAATAGAGGGCTGAATGCCTTCAGTCGGCTCATCCAGCAATAATACTTTTGGATTTGTTACCAATGCACGTGCAATAGCCAGCTGTTGTTGCTGACCACCGGAAAGATTACCGCCCTTACGATGACGCATTTCTTGTAATACCGGAAACAAAGCATAAATATCATCAGGTATTCTTTTTAGTCCTGATACTTCCATGCCTGTTTCGATATTTTCCTGTACCGTTAACGTTGGAAAAATCATTCGTCCTTGTGGGACATAGGCAATACCGTTTGCAACACGTTGGTAGCTTTCATTACTAGTAACATCTTTCCCGTCAACTTTTATGCTGCCTTTACCAACCTCAAGAATTCCTATTAACGATTTAAACAGCGTCGTTTTACCCATGCCATTACGACCCATAATTGCAAGCGTCTCATTTTTTTCGGCTGTAAAATCCAGGCCATGAATAACTTCACTTTGTCCATAACTTACATGTAAATCTGATACTTCAAGCACAATAAATACTCCTCTGCCTTAATTTTCTAATGACCCAAATAAACTTCTATAACATTTGGATCATTTTGCACAGTTTGCATATCACCTTCGGCAAGAATTTTTCCCTGGTGTAATACGGTTACTTTGTCTGCAATTTTTTCTACAAAAGCCATATCATGCTCAATGACCAGCACAGAGCGACCCTTGCATATCCGTTTCAATAACTCAGCCGTTTGATCACGCTCTTTTACACTCATGCCTGCCACGGGTTCATCCAACATTAATAGTTCTGGATCCTGAATGAGTAGCATGCCGATCTCTAACCACTGTTTTTGTCCATGGCTTAATAAAGCCGCTTCCATATCAAGCAATGGCTCTAAGAATATTTCATCGGCTATTTCCTTAATACGCTTATCGACTTCTTCCGTGCACTTAAAGGTAATCGAACCAAAAACACCACGGCCACGAGGAAAAGATATTTCCAGGTTTTCATACACGGTCAGATTTTCATAAATTGATGGGGTTTGAAATTTACGACCGACACCTGCTTGCACAATTTCATGCTCAGCAAGCGTTGTTAGCTCCTTGTTTCTAAATTTAATACTGCCTTCTGTTGATTTTGTTTTTCCGCATATCAAATCAAGAACGGTTGTTTTACCTGCGCCATTTGGCCCAATAACAACACGAAGCTCATCTTTATCGAGATAAAGATTCAAATTATCAACGGCTTTAAAACCATCAAAAGATACCGTTAAATCTTCAATCGCTAATGTGAAATCTGTACTAGTCATGAGACTGACTCCCTGAAGTAGTGTTAATCATTTGCTGCCTCAATTTTTTTTGTGCGTTTGTTCTCTATAAAAGTTTTAATAACACTTACGCATTGTAAATTTTTAATACAACTTGTTAGTTTGTAACCATGCTTATCCCATATACCGGCCAGGCCGTTTGGAAAATACATAACAACCGCAATAAATAATCCGCCCATTAAGAACAACCAGTATTCAGGGAAGGTTTCTGAAAACATTGTTTTACCAAAATTAACCAGCAAGGTACCGTAGACAACCCCTATCAATGACATTCGGCCACCAACTGCTGCAAAGATAACCATCTCAATCGATGGCACGATCCCCACGAATGAAGGTGACATAAAGCCAACTTGCAAGGTAAACATTGCGCCACCGATTGCCGCTATCATGGCTGAAAGAACAAAAACGAATATTTTGAAATTAGAAACGTCGTAACCTGAAAACCTTACTCGATCTTCTTTATCTTTCATTGCTAACAGTAGGCGTCCAAATTTACTGGTCAAAACATAGCGACTTAAAAAGATCACCCCGAATAATAAAATGGCGTTTATAAAATAAAGGATATACTTCGACGAATCATCACGGATATCCCAACCATGTAATGTTCTTAAATCTGTTATCCCGTTAATACCGCCGGTATAACCTTGTTGCCCAACAATTAATACCGTCAGGATTAAAGCAATGATCTGCGTAATAATGGCAAAGTACACACCACCTACACGACGTTTAAACATTGAATAACCAATGATAAAAGCAAAGATGCCCGGGATTAAGATAACGGCTACGGTAGTAAATCCGAAACTGTTGAACGGTTCCCAAAACCAGGGCAACTCTGTTAACTGGTTCCAATCCATAAAATCCGGAATACCTGGTGTAGATTGTATCTTGGTACTCACCGGATCAGATGCTTCTAACTTAAGAAACATCGCCATAGCGTATCCACCCAAGCCAAAGAACACACCCTGGCCCAGACTTAAAATACCGCCATAACCCCAAAGTAAAACTAAACTCACTGCTGCAAATGCGTATGTAAGATATTTACCTACCAGATTTAAACGAAACAGATCCAGACTAACCGGTAAAATAATGAAAATTAATGCGGCCAGGATGGCGATACCAATCATCCCGTTTTTTCCGCCTAATAATCTTTCATGTATAAAATTCATTTTTTTCTCCTGACTCGTTTACGTTTACTTACTTACGTACTTTACTTGCGAATAATCCTTCAGGACGCATCATTAAGAAAACGACTATAGTAAGTAATGTAATTACTTTGGCCATTGAGCCACTGATAAAGAATTCTAAAATCGATTGTCCCTGTGCTATAGAGAACGCTGAAGCTATCGTTCCTAATAAACTACCTGCACCACCAAAGACAACAACCATGAAAGTATCTACGATATATAACGAGCCTGTCGTCGGGCCAGTAGACGCGATAGTGGTAAATGCAGCGCCTGCAATTCCTGCTATACCACAACCCAAAGCGAAGGTAAGACGATCAATTTTTTTAGTATTAATACCAACAGCGCCACTCATCACTCGGTTTTGTGTAGTGGCACGAACACGCAAACCCCAACTGGAGCGATACATCAGGAGAAATACACCTAATGTCACGGTTGCAGTTAAACCTAAAACGAATAAACCATTCAGCGGTATATCAATCGTTTCTGTTGGTTGATATGAACCTAATAGCCATTCCGGTAATGTTGGGCTGACTTCTCTCGCTCCGAAAATAGAGCGGAAAGCTTGCTGCATAATTAAACTTAAGCCCCATGTTGCTAAAAGCGTATCAAGAGGTCTTTTATAAAGGTGCCTGATGAGTGCTAATTCCGCCAGATACCCCAGTGCTCCCGCAATTATGAACGAAAAGATAATTGCGAAAATAAAATAATATTGAACAAATCCTGGAAAATATTTCTCACTCATTGCAGACAATAAGTATGTTGTATAAGCACCCACTGCCATAAACTCACCATGAGCCATGTTAATAACACCCATTTGCCCAAATATAATTGCCAGACCGAGCGCCATCAGCAGAAGTACGCTAAACAAACTAAAACCCGCAAAGCCTTGCATTGCAAAAATTGAGACTAATTCTTGTGTTGTATACTCACCCATGCCTCTTACTCCACAGTAATTCTTTAAATTTACTAAACATATTATTTAATTAGATTTCAAACCTTAAGGCTTTTGGCGGACTGACCATGATGGCCAGCCCTTACTTAATTAAAAGCAGTTAAAACTTTTTTTATTGATAACCTTTAGGGAAAGGATTTGGCTCAATCAAATCAGAAGTGAATACAACCTCTGCTTGACCGTCTTTTTTCCACTTCGCTACACGTGTTTTACTCCAGAGGTGATGATTTTTATGTAACTTCACATAACCTTCTGGTGCGGTTGTTAGTTCGATATCGCCTTTTTCAGACTCTGCAACAACTTTGTCGACATCAAATGATCCTGCTCTTTCTACCGCAGCTTTCCATAACCAGGGACCAAGGTAAGCGGCCTGAGTTACATCACCGATGACACTGTCTTCACCGTGCATTGCTTTAAATTCTTTTACGAATTTTTCGTTATTAGGATTTTTTTGGCTTTGGAAGTATTTCATTACAGAATAGAAACCTTCCAGGTTTTGGCCACCGATACCTAAAACTTCATCTTCAGTTACTGATAAAGTAAGAAGAGTTTGTTTCTTACCAGTAATACCTGCTGCTTTAAGCTGTTTGAACCAGGCAACATTACTACCACCTACAACAGCAGCATAAATTACATCAGGTTTTTTCAAACGGATTTTGTTAATGGTTGAGCCAAATTGAGTATTACCAAGGGGCTTATATTCTTCACCAACCACTTTACCGCCTAAAACGTTCTCGATGTGCTTACGAGCAATTTTCATAGAAGTACGTGGCCAGATATAATCAGAACCAATCAGATAAAATGTTTTAGCTTTCTTCTCTTTTTTAACCCAATCAAGACCCGCGAGAATTTGTTGCGTTGCTTCCTGACCAGTGTAAATAACATTGTGAGACTGCTCTAAACCTTCATAGAACGTTGGGTAGTAAAGCAAACCATTTTCTTTTTCAAATACCGGTAATGCCGCTTTACGTGAAGCCGATGTCCAGCAACCAAATACGGCAGCTACTTTATCTTTAACTAGAAGTTTACGGGATTTTTCAGCGAATGTTGGCCAATCACTTGCACCATCTTCCTGTATGATTTTAATTTGGCGACCTAAAATACCACCTGATTCATTAATTTGTTTAATCGCTAATTTTTCAGCTTCTTGCGCACCAGTTTCACTAATCGCCATGGTGCCGGTTAATGAATGAAGAATACCCACAGTTACCTCTTTATCAGTAACAGCAAGACCTGTTGTATTTACACCAGCAGCACTAGCAATACTTATATTTGCAGCCATGGTTACACCAAGAGCTACGCCTATAACACTTCGCCACTTTGATAATAAAAATTTTGATTTCATTTCCTAACCCTCTAAATAATTCAAATGTTTTTAATAGTTAAAAACTACCTGATGTCACAATCACATAAACCACAACCGTCAAGTACCTGCACCCCTTATTGCAACCGATGTGCCAAATAATATATTTTCACCATAACTCTATTTAAATCATCGTGTTAGCTGCTTACGGGCCATTTAAAACTATGCTTTATCTTTATGGTTTTTAATCTTGCGCACTTATAACGTGCAGTAAAATCTCCCATGTCTATTTTTAGTGCAATTCGTTTTTTACAGACAAATAAAAACGCCGAATAGAAACTATTCGGCGTTTTTATTTTAAATTTACTTCTTAAAGAACATTTTAACCTAACATCCAGGGACGTGTACCTTCGCGAATCTGTTGAAAGGAACCTTTTTGTTTTTCTTTATGCTCATGATGGTCATGGTTACACTCATGTTTTCGTGTGACTCTGATGGGTTCATAAATCGCTTTTTCATTACGTTCCCTTGCAATTCTTTCCTGTTTTTTCAATGATTGTAATTGTGACGCAGAAAGCTTGCGCGTTGATGGTGCATTGCATTCAGGACAAACTCTTATCGGTGAATAATCATTTAATGATAAAAGCTCATCAAATTCATTTTCACAATTAGTACATTTATACTCATATATTGGCATCGTAGACTCCTGCTCTTATAATAAGAATCAACAGGAGTTGATATTAATCAGCTCCTGTTTCTTAATCTAACTTAACTGGTTTTAGCTAAATCAGTTCCGGGCTCAACAATAATTGAAGGTCCTTCTTCTTTTATATTAATATCACCTTCAAAAATTTCTGTTGGTAACCACAAGGTTGCACACGCATTCGGGATATCAACAATGCCGCTGATATGTCCTTCAACTGGCGCCGTACCTAATATTGCATAGGCCTGTTCACCGGTATAACCATGTAGTTTCATATGCTCAATGGCATTTAAACAGGCTTGTTTGTAGGCCACATTAACATCCAGATAATGCTGCCCACCTTCCTCATCAACAGAGATACCTTCAAAAATAAGATAGTTACTGTATCTTGGCTCCATTGGACTTGGTTGGAAAATAGGATTCTTAACGTTATATTTTTTCATACCGCCTTTTACAAGACCAACACGAACATCAAGGTAACCCGCCATTTCAATCGCACCACAGAATGTAATTTCGCCATCACCTTGTGAGAAATGAATATCGCCCATTGATAAGCCACCATCTTTAACATAAACAGGGAAGAAAACACGTGATCCGCGTGACAAATTTTTAATATCACAGTTACCACCATGTTCGCGTGGTGGAACGGTACGCGCGCCTTCTTTAGCCGCTTCTGCTGCTGCATCCGGTTTCATACGACCCATTACAGCGGTTTCTGCATAGGGTAATGTCGCTAAGGGTGGTACACGATCAGGGTCAGTAGCTACCAATCCACCTTCACGTTCATTCCATTCATCTAATAATTCTTTTGAAGGTAAGCAACCAATCAGACCTGGATGCATGATGCCTGCAAACTCTACCCCCGGTATATGACGTGATGAGGCATAGATACCATGGAAGTCCCAACACGCTTTATTTGCATCAGGGTAATGATCTGTTAAAAAGCCACCACCATTTTCTTTAGCAAATAAACCAGTAAAACCCCATTCAGATTCTTTTAAAACACCAACATCAAGAATGTCGACAACCATTAAGTCACCGGGCTCGGCACCTTCTACACCAATCGGTCCGCTCAGGTAATGTACCTGTGTTAAATCTACATCTCGTATATCATTCGCGCTGTCATCATTTTTTATTTGACCACCCGTCCAATCAAGGCACTCTACGCGAAACTCATCCCCTGGTTTTACCATCGTAACCATCGGAATATCTGGATGCCATCTATTATGTATAACGCCGTCCTGTTCATCTGCCGGCTTAGTTACATCAACCTTAATTATTGTATCCATCGTTACTTAACCTCTTCAATTAATTTAATTTGAATATGCTAAGCAAAAATATATTTAATTTTTAGTGCCTGTTAATGGAAAAACGCGAAGTCTTATCTATTAACAAACAACTTTTCAACCTTAAATTTAATGCACTAACATATTATTAATTTTGGAGTTTGCAATTGCTATACCAACAATAAAAGATAATACAAACTGTTGTAAACACAGCATAATTTTATTTTCTGATAACTACATTGAATTTTAAATGCACTACTAAGAGGCAAATAAATTTTTCCTTGCATCATTTATGTTCGAAACTAAATATTTTGAAAAAATTAAAGTCGCACATCATTATTTCACAAACAGATTAAATTCCATGGCTGCTTCTTCCATTAAATTATTTGCTGCTCAGTTTTAATAAACCTATCACTATGGTTTAGTGGTTTAGTGGTTTAGTGGTTTAGTGGTTTAGTGGTTTAGTGGTTTAGTGGTTTAGTGGTTTAGTGGTTTGGTGGTTTGGTGGTTTGGTGTTTAGTGGTTTAGTGGCTTCATATAGTTAATTACTGTTCTAACAGCTTGACATCTAAAACATAAAGTTATTCTTCTCCAGTCTAAAATTATATAACATGAATATATTATCACGCTCTGAGTAATAAAATAATTTTTTAGCTCCTCAATTATGAGTAGTGCCGATTTACATAACATTGCTGCTGCCAACAACTAAAAACAGCATCTACATTTTTCAGCAAATAAAGACCCGTTAGGTACATGATCAATAACTACTGTGAATCGCTTTACTTTTTTTGATCCAGCTAAGTATTTAAAAACCTCCGAGATTATTATAATAGGAAATAGGCGACTGATATAAACAGCCGCCTTTTCTAACGTTAAAAATGCTTAGAAACCGTATGTAACGCCAGCAACCATCGAATCGTTGTATTTTTTGCCAGCACGATCTTCACCAGCGAAGGTATACTGTACATAAGCATCAGCACCTGTTGTACCGATTGGCTTCGAAGCGGTCAGGTTTAAATGGCGAAAGCCAGAAGTACTGGTGGTCGCAGTACCTAATTTGCTATTATCGCCGTCATTGTAGGTGTAGTAACCATAATCCACGGCAAGACCAACATCACTAGCGACTGTAGTCGACCAACCTGCTTTCCAGTAAACATCACCAGCATTACCCCACCAGCCATCAGATAACAGGTATTGCGCGCCCACGTAAAAATCACCCATGGATAGTGTGCCGGTAGCTTCTAACAAGTCAGAATCATCAACATTTGCATAAACATACTGAATCAAACCCACATCATAAGAAACACTTTTACCTATTGTGCCCGCATAGCCACCATAGATATCATTTTCAAAACCCTTCACATTTGTTTTGTTGTCAGCAGGTGCTTCATAGCTGTACCCTAGACTAGAGAACCACCAACCAGCATACCAGCCGCCGCTATTACTCCAGTCAACGCCACCTTGAATAGCAGTACCAGCGTTTTCTTCAAAAATACCGCGCAAAAGGTACTTAGAATGCACACCTACATTGTAAGCAACTTCAGCACTTGCCGTTGTTGATGCAGTCATTGCACCCAGCGCCATAACTGAAGTTAGAGCAATTGTAGAAAGTTTAAATTTATTTTTTAAGCCCATTTGATTATTTCTCCCAAAACATATTTTGATTATTTGTAAGTATTCAATTTAACCAGCCACCTAGTGCAATCTATGACTGACTTAACGGCGATGGTTACTAGAGAGCAAGTCGCATGCCAACTGAAAATAATCATATATATCAATAGGTTAAAATGAAATAAACATCTGTTATGAATTATGACGCCCTAATATAGTGCGTTAATAAACCATATATGCACATTAACTGTGCGCTCCATGACAGTTTTATTACGGCAAGTAAGACTTTTTTAATGCTGCTATGAGGAAGGGTGAAATTAAGACTTACCCAGCATACCTTGATCTACAATAAAATCGACAATCTGGCTTACGCCATCGCCCTTTTTAATATTGCTAAAAATAAATGGCCGCTCACCACGCATTTTTAGTGAATCCCTTTCCATCACCTTTAGCGACGCCCCAACGTAAGGTGCAAGATCAATTTTATTTATCACCAATAGATCAGATTTCGTAATTCCTGGGCCACCTTTGCGTGGAATTTTATCGCCTGCTGAAACGTCAATAACATAGATGGTTAAATCGGATAACTCAGGACTAAATGTCGCACTTAAATTATCGCCACCACTCTCAACAAAGACCAGCTGTAGTCCGGGCAGCTTATTTTGCAAACCTTCAACAGCACTTAAATTCATTGATGCGTCTTCACGAATAGCCGTATGAGGACAGCCGCCCGTTTCAACACCGACAATACGGTCTTCCGTTAGCGCACCACTGCGCGTCAGGAACTGCGCATCTTCTTTGGTATAAATATCATTGGTTACAACCGCAAGGTTATAATTGTCTCGCATATTTTTACACAACGCTTCTACCAATGCGGTTTTACCTGATCCAACCGGACCACCAACTCCAACCCGTAATACTTGGCTATCGCTCATTTCATAACCTCTTTAAGATCTAAATAATCGTGAATACTGTGTTTCATGTAATGCGCTGGCAATAGCAACACCCGGTGCCAGCATACCAATGTCATCATCATCACACACTAAAGATTGTTCTACTGCACCAGGAATATCCTTAAGCACTTCCGATAAAATACACTGGCCAGCCGTTTGACCTAATGGAACAACTTTGATGGCTGCCGCAACTTGATTTTCACTCCACGCCCAAAGGAATCCATTTGCTGCTTCAACAAAAGGAATATCCCATTCCACAGCGAGGTATGAAAAAACAGCCACATAACTCCATTCAACGTCATCTGTAATGGGAAAGCTGATAGTCAGTCCTTTAACCAGACGCAGTAATGCTTTTCCTAGTTGCGTATCTTCGTCATGCAACTCCTTTGCTTCGCGCGCTGCCAGCAACCATTTATTCCAGTAAAGTATTGTTTCATGGTCGTTTGTTTTCCACGCATGATAAATACGTTGCATAACAGGAAGATCGAGCGACGATAAAGTATTTTTAATTTGTCCTCTAATCCATTGCCGGGTTTGTTCTTCGTTATTTACCCAACCTGCATCAACTGCATATTCTAACCCCTGAGAATAAGCAAAACTTCCAATCGGTAAGGTCGGGCTAATCAGCTGCATTAAACGTAATTGTGATTCTGCTAACATGATTTATTAATGGTTATGGTTATGGTTATGGTTATGCTGATGATCGTGTTCGTGATGGTGGTCATGATCATGAGAGCCATCATCATGACTATGTTTGTGGCCGCCACCGTAAGCGCCGGCCTCAGGCTCAAAGGGTGCCATGACACACTCAACGTTCAAGCCCAACCCAATGACCATTTCATCAAGTACATGATCGTGTGTGTAACATAAATAATTTTGTGTGATTTGCAGAGGCACGTGTCGGTTACCTAAATGGTAACTAGCTCGTGCACGCATTAATGGATCTTCATGGGTAACTTTACTGACCGATTCATCTGCAGCTACAATTGTAATCAAAGTGCCATCTTCTGCACGCAATACATCGCCGCCGCGTAGTAAACCACCACGCGGCAACATTAGCCCAATGTCCGTTCCATTATCCAGCGTCGCTTTTAAGCGGCTCTTTTGTCTTAAATCAAAAGGTAAAGTTAATGTTGCCTGATTTTCTGAATCCATGTCTTCTTCAGGCTGACCTTCATAACGTTCATATATTTTTAAAACCATGTTTATACTCAATATTTTTAAAACAAAAAATAGCGCTGCGCTAAGGGTAACAAATCAACCGGCTCACAGGTGAGCAGCATACCATCGGCATGCACTTCATAGGTTTGTGAATCCACTTCTATCGTTGGCTGATAAAAATTTAAAATCATATCTTTCTTACGAATATTACGCGTGTTCTTGACGGCAACAATTTGCTTTTTTAGTCCAAGCTTTTCTTTAATCCCGGCATCCAGTGCCGTTTGTGAAACAAAAGTCAGACATGTTTGTGAAACCGCACCACCCATTGCACCAAACATCATTCGATAGTGCACCGGTTGCGGCGTTGGAATAGAGGCATTGGGATCCCCCATTGGCGCAGCAGCAATCATACCGCCTTTTATAATTAATGACGGCTTTGTAGCAAAGAATGCCGGTTTCCATAACACGAGATCAGCTAACTTCCCGACTTCAATTGAACCGACTTCGTGTGCAATGCCATGCGTTATCGCAGGATTAATGGTGTACTTCGCAATATAGCGTTTAACACGACTATTATCATTCCTATCTGTATCTTCAGCTAAGGCACCGCGTTGCACTTTCATTTTATGTGCAGTTTGCCAGGTGCGAATAATCACTTCACCAACACGTCCCATCGCTTGCGAGTCTGATGCAATCATCGAAAATGCACCCAGGTCATGCAAAATATCTTCTGCGGCGATGGTTTCTTTACGAATACGTGATTCGGCAAATGCCACGTCTTCAGGAATGTTTGGATCAAGATGATGGCAAACCATTAACATATCTAAATGTTCGTCGATGGTATTTACAGTATAAGGTCGGGTCGGATTTGTGCTTGAGGGTAAAACATAATCTTCACCACAGGCTTTGATAATATCCGGTGCATGTCCACCGCCTGCGCCCTCAGTGTGATAAGTATGAATGGCCCGTCCTTTAAACGCGGCTAATGTGTCTTCAACGAATCCAGATTCATTTAATGTGTCCGTGTGAATGGCAACCTGAATATCTTCTTTTTCAGCAACGCTTAAACAATTATCAATGGATGCAGGGGTTGTGCCCCAGTCTTCATGTAACTTCAATCCCATTACACCGGCAGCAACTTGTTCTTCTAAAGGCAAAGGTAAACTTGCGTTGCCTTTACCTAGAAATCCAATATTCATAGGTAAATCTTCGACCGCTTGCAACATACGATGTATATTCCATGGCCCCGGTGTACAGGTTGTGGCATTCGTCCCGGTTGCAGGTCCCGTTCCACCACCGAGCATGGTTGTCACTCCTGACATCAAAGCCTCTTCAACTTGTTGCGGGCAGATAAAATGAATATGAGAATCAACACCGCCTGCAGTAAGGATTTGGCCTTCACCGGCGATCACTTCTGTTGACGCCCCGATGACGATATCAACACCATCTTGTACATCGGGATTACCTGCTTTGCCTATCGCAAAAATACGGCCCCCTTTAATACCCACATCGGCTTTAACAATTCCCCAGTGGTCAATTATTAATGCGTTAGTAATAACGGTATCAACCACTTCACTGGCGCAACGCTGGCTCTGCCCCATGCCGTCACGAATAACCTTACCACCACCAAATTTAACTTCATCGCCATAAGTGCTGTAATCTTTTTCAACTTCAATAAAGAGTTCTGTATCACCTAAACGAACACGATCCCCGGTAGTTGGACCATACATTTCCGCATAGGCCTTACGATTAATCGTTACCATTTTTTAACTCCCCTTGCATTAATTCACGAGACAACATGATTACAACGCCCCCATGATTTCGCCATTGAAGCCATATACTTTTTTGTCACCAACATACTCAACCAATTCAATTTTTCTGGTCTGACCGGGCTCAAAACGAATCGCCGTGCCCGCTGCAATATTTAGTCTAAAACCACGTGTTGCTTCACGTTCAAATTCCAAAGCACGATTGGTTTCATAAAAATGATAGTGCGATCCGACCTGCACTGGACGGTCGCCTGAATTCGCGACTTTGATTTTTAATGTCTTGCGACCGGCATTTAAAGTCAACTCGCCATCCTCAATAACATATTCACCGGGTATCATTATTATTCTCCTGTATTATTGGATTGGATTATGCACAGTGACTAGCTTTGTGCCATCAGGGAAGGTGGCTTCTACTTGCACGTCATGAATCATTTCGGGAATACCCTCCATGACTTCATCACGTTTTAATAACGTTGTACCGTGGCTCATTAACTCGGCGACACTTTTTCCTTCACGGGCACCTTCAACAATTTCTGATGATATAAGCGCAATCGCTTCCGGATAATTTAATTTTACACCACGTTGCCTTCTATCGCGCGCAACAATCGCAGCAGTATATAAAAGTAATTTATCTTTTTCTCTTGGAGTAAGATCCATAACGTACTTCCTTTAAAATTTATGTCGTGTAAACCAAACTATTAAGTAAACCAAATTCTCGGTGCGACAGCAGGGCGTTGCATAACCTGTAAACGAAGCGCTTTCCAGATTTCAATAAAGCTTTCACGCGCATCTTCAGACTGATTTGCTAACACTCTGCAAATAAGTACATCGTTAATTAGTGTGCTGCTCAATTTTATTTCTTTATTATCTAAGTTTTGTTCTTCTATATTGTTACGTACCGTTTCAAGCACCGTGTTGTCTGTGCTGGTGACCAGCATCGTTCCCATTACGGTGAAATTTTGCATACCCCAGCTGGCATCTAACAATTCTTCACCACCTTGTAAAAAACTACGCTCAATAACCACCGGTTCTTTATCTCGCCATATTTCAATCATCTGGCGGCAATAACCCTGCTCAAATATTTCTTTACTGGCGGGACGACCTAAACAAACAATCTCCCAACCGATAAATTGCGCATCACCTTCTAAACTAATAATTGTTTTCGTTTTTGCTTCACAGCCTGAAAAGAAAATCGTTTCTTGCGGCAACCATTCTATTTTGCAGCCAGCATACACATCTATCTTTTGACTTTGTTTCGCCTCATAACCATTGCCACGATAAAACTTTGTTGCTGCAGGTGTTGTGATTAAAGCATGCGCGTTATCATTCAGGCTGACTGTTAAATTTAATTCGTCACCACCAACAATGCCGCCAGGAGGATGAATTAAATATACATGGCAAACCTCACCTTCCGGGTAAAACGGCTTCTGTATAATGAGTGGCCCAATATGTTTACGCTCACTTAAAATAGTACGACGGCCATCAAACTCAAAACCGAGCTTTAATTCAGCTAACCAGCGACGCTCAATTGTTTCAGCAATATTCGTCATACTCTTATGCCAGCCAGACCAGTCCCAACGAAATTGAGGAGATACCAACCAGACCTCTAATTACATTAATCGAAAGCACACTGTATTTTTGTATTCCCTCTATTACCTTACCTAATACACCGCCAAAAATAAGCATTGACAAAAAAACACCTAAACAAAATATTAATAAATACGTAATCGCAAGCCAAACAGGCTGTTTTGCAATTGGCACAAGTGCGAGCAATGGCGCTAGTCCAGCCAGGCCATGTAATACGCCAACCATCACAGCGCGATGACCGTGTTTATGTTCAACAGATAACTCCGCATTATTTGTTTCAGTTTCTTTAATATGCCAATGCGCATGGCGGGTTGTTCCATGATGTTCATGAAAATGGAAATGTGCACGCGACCGATATAAATCCCATAAAATCCAACCGCCCAATACCAGCAATAAAATGGCCACTGCTTTTTCAGCATAATGACTTAGTGCATCAGGCAGGCTAACACCAAAAATAAGAATACTTGCCCCGACAAAAAGAATGACTGCACCATGGCCTAATGACCACTTCAAACACAAATTTACAATAGCGCGTATGCCCACCTTTTTTGCTGACATCGCAGTGACAGCCATAACATGATCGGCATCAAGCGCATGTAATAGCCCTGCACCAAAAGCAAGAACAAATATTCCCCAGCCAGTAAAATCCATTCAGAGTAACCCTTTAAATTTTTAAACGATAATGTATTGATATAGCGGGCAGTTATGCACAGGCCAAGCCAATATAAAAACATCATATTAAACAATAAATTAGATAATATTGCTGCAATTTATACGCACCATTTTGGTGCGTATGGTTTGTAGAATTAAAAATCACGACACAACGGCAGTTGCATTACGTTTCTTGAATATATGCTCGCCACCCACCTAAATGAGTAATCTCCCGGCTACCCTCTACAGCATACCCCTCACAAATAAAACCAGGCAGCCATCTACCATCTGCAGTTTCTACTTTACCGATACCTAAAGGACCCGGAATAGCAGCGACAAAACTTCCAAATTCTGATTTCGGAATTTGCCAGATCTCGATATCAATTGCACTGTCCGCAGTTTCATCACGAATCATCCCGGGTCGTTCTATGGCACCTTCGATAACATACAGCCGATATGATTTTGCTGATTGAGTTTTTTCTCCCAGTTGTGCGCCACGTTCTGTTAGTTGCCAATTCAGGGCTAAACCTTCTAAATGAGCACCGCAGACGATAATCGGAATCGTTTCTGAAAAACTAACCGGACCGGCATCTGTAGCAGGTAATGCATTTTCAAGATTACCGGGGTTTAATTGACTAAGTTGTTGCCATTTATTTGCATAAGATAATAATTTACGATCCTGCATGGCAGTACTGACTAAGCTCACTCCCCAGGGTAATCCATTGTCAAGATACCCGGCAGGCACTGCAACACAGGCGCAATCTAATAAATTCATATAGTTTGTGTAATAACCTAAATTGCTATTTAATTTAATCGGATCAGCATTGACTTCATCAATGGTGTAAATTGTTCCTGCTGTCGGAGTCAGAAGAAAATCAAACTGCGAGAGTATCTCTTTTGCCTTGGAACGATAAACCTGCATTTGATATTCTGCTTTAAAGACATCCGTCGCCAACTTATCTTCAGCGCTACCGATAATGGTATTGATCACGGGTAATAATGCTTCAGGTTTTTTGCTAATCAATGATTCTATTGCAACATATCGTTCGGCAACCCATGGGCCTTCATAGAGTAATTTTGCAGCATTGATAAATATGGTGAAATCTATCTCTTGTTTAAGTCCGCCCAGACTTTCCATTGTCTTAACGCTATCTGTAAAAAGAGTTTGTGCAGAGCCATTATCAAAAAATTCAAGTTGCTCCTGTTTGGGCACTGCAAAAGAAAAGGTTTCATTCGGTAGGCCATATTGTCTTAAGTTGTTATCAAAAGAAATTTTTCTGGCATACTGATCTTTATTATCATAAACCGCGGCTTGTTCGAGAACCTTATTAGCGTCATCTGTCGTTAAGGCAAAAATACTAACGCAATCAAGACTGCGGCAAGCAGGTAATACACCTGTCATACTCAATAGTCCTATGGACGGCTTTAAACCTATAAGATTATTAAACGAAGCCGGTACCCGACCGGAACCAGCAGTATCTGTTCCCAAAGAAAAGCTTGCCAAACCAAGCGCGACCGAAACAGAAGAACCCGAACTTGAACCGCCGGAAATATAATCCTGGTTAAATGAATTTTTACACGCTCCCCATGGCTCAGGCGAGCGCGTTCCAACCAGGCCGGTTGCAAACTGATCCATATTCGTTTTACCTATTGGAATTGCCCCGGCATTGATTAGCTGCTGAACAATAAAAGCAGATTTGTCAGGTGTATGTTTAAAAGCCGGACATGCAGCCGTCGTTGGAATACCTGCAAGGTCAATATTATCTTTTATCGCAAAGGGAATACCATATAATGGTAAATCATCAATGTTCTTATTTTTCAGGTTATCTAAATAGGGTTGCAGTTCTTCAAGACTGAGTAGATGAATCCATATATTATATTGAGTAAATTCCTCGTTGCGCTTTAAAATATCTTCTATGACTTTTTTTGGTGTAAGTAATTTATTTTTATAGGACTCAAGTAAATAACCAATGTTTAAATTCATAATAATTTCTCTTATTCAAACTCTTGTAAAATTAATAAAACCTGACCGGCATTAACCTG
>Ga0316206_1001586_pt1 | contig 19067 bp, 17 predicted proteins | sample 6monthpyrite_MG_FD_204942 | JGI IMG/M metagenome (GOLD analysis project Ga0316206, IMG submission 204942) | Microbial mat bacterial communities from mineral coupon in-situ incubated in ocean water Damariscotta River, Maine, United States -... | ecosystem: Environmental > Aquatic > Marine >... | reverse complement strand
GGTTTCCACGTTGAATATTCAGGCATGACATTCGCCGTATTCTTCCTGGCGGAATATGCCAATATTATTCTTATTGCAGTACTCACAGCCTTGATGTTCATGGGCGGCTGGTTATCACCATTTCAGGGTATCCCGGTTATTGGCGACACCTTTCTTGGTGAATCAAGTATTGTCTGGTTCCTGGCCAAGTCTGCATTCTTTGCATTTGTATTCCTTTGGTTCAGAGCGACATTCCCACGTTATCGATATGACCAGATTATGCGTCTGGGCTGGAAGGTATTCATACCGATTACAATAATCTGGATTTTGGTATTAGCCGTAGTCATTGCAGCCAAGGTGTCCTACGTCACCCTGGGTGTCTGGACGATCGGCATCGTTGCTGCCTACATGTTGTATAACAAACTGACAACAAAGGCGGGGGGTTAAACAATGGTCAAGATATTAAGAAATGCATTTCATAGTCTTTTTCTGATTGAACTGGTAAAAGGCTTAAAGCTGACCGGTCGCTACATGTTTGCGAAAAAAATAACCATCCAGTACCCGGAACAGAAAACACCCATGTCACCCCGTTTTCGTGGGTTGCATGCATTACGTCGTTATCCGAATGGCGAAGAACGTTGTATCGCCTGTAAATTGTGTGAGGCCGTTTGCCCGGCACTGGCCATAACAATTGATTCCGAAGAGCGTGAAGATGGATCACGCCGCACAACCCGATATGACATTGATCTGTTCAAATGTATATTTTGCGGATTTTGTGAAGAGGCATGTCCGGTTGATTCGATTGTAGAAACAAGACATTTTGAATATCACTTTGAAGAACGTGGTGCTCAGATCATGACTAAAGAAAAATTACTGGCAGTTGGCGATAAATTTGAATCGCAGATTGCCGAGGACAGGGCAGCTGATGCTGCCTACCGATAAGCACAACAGGCGATAGAGTATTATGACGTTTGAAAAAATCATATTTTATCTTTTTGCGGGCATACTGATTCTCGCTGCAATTAGAGTTATTACAGCGCGTAACCCGGTTCATTCTGCCTTGTTTCTGGTGCTGGCATTCTTTTCCAGCGCAGCCTTGTGGATATTGCTGGAAGCAGAATTCCTCGCCATAACATTGGTGCTGGTTTATGTTGGCGCCGTCATGGTCTTGTTCCTGTTTGTGGTCATGATGATGAATATCAACATAGATGTTATGCGTGAAGGGTTCATTAAATATTTACCCATCGGTGTGGCTGTTGCTGTTATCAGTGCAATTGAAATGGCTGTTGTCATCACTGGCAACTTTGGCCCGGACAAAGTGCAAGGGCTGGTTAGAAAAGGTGTCGAATACAAGAATACCGAAGCCATTGGTAATGTTCTTTATACTGATTACCTGTTCGCATTTGAAGTTGCCGCGGTATTGCTATTGGTCGCTATCGTCGCCGCGATCGCATTAACCATGCGTAAACGACCGAATACGAAATTCCAGAATCCGTCTGAACAGGTTATGGTTAAAAAGGCCGATCGCCTTCGTATGGTCAATATGGAATCTGAGGAGAGACAATCATGATTACCTTGTCTGATTATCTGGTTGTATCTGCCATCCTGTTTTGTCTGTCATTGGCAGGCATATTCCTGAACCGAAAAAATGTCATCATTCTGTTGATGTCAATCGAACTGATGTTGTTATCAGTCAATATTAATTTTGTTGCCTTTTCAGCCTTCATGCAGGACATAGCAGGGCAGGTTTTCGTATTCTTTATATTGACGGTTGCGGCAGCTGAGGCGGCTATTGGTCTGGCTATATTGGTCGTGCTGTATCGTAGTAAACAATCCATTAATGTTGATGATATGGATTCAATGAAAGGTTAATAACGTGACTGATAGTATGCAAAACATTTATCTGATGATTCCACTGGCGCCGCTGCTGGGCGCGATTGTGGCCGGCTTGTTTGGCTGGAAGATAGGCAGAACTGCATCACATGTAGCAGCGATAGCCGGTGTTGCCATCGCCTTTGTATTATCCCTGATCGTCTTTAATCACATCGTTATAAACGAAGCACCTGCATACAATGGCACGGTGTACACCTGGATGGTGAGTGGCGGTATCAATTTTGAAGTGGGTTTCCTCATTGATAAATTAACCGCTATGATGCTTATCGTCGTCACATTTGTATCACTCATGGTTCATATCTATACCATTGGTTATATGCATGATGATCCGGGTTATCAACGTTTCTTCAGTTACATAGCGCTGTTTACTTTCTCGATGTTGATGTTGGTCATGTCGAATAACTTCCTGCAACTGTTCTTTGGTTGGGAAGCAGTGGGTCTGGTCTCTTACTTATTGATCGGTTTCTGGTACACGCGTCCAACCGCGATTTACGCCAACCTGAAAGCGTTTCTGGTTAACCGCGTCGGTGACTTTGGTTTCCTTCTCGGTATCGCTGCCGTTCTCATGTATTCAGGTAGTCTGGATTACGCAGAAGTATTCAAACAAGCACCCGCCATGAGTGGCCAGACAATAGAACTATTTGCAGGCCATGAATGGTCGGTTATGACGGTGACATGTATTCTGTTATTTATTGGTGCAATGGGTAAATCGGCTCAGGTTCCACTGCACGTATGGCTGCCAGACTCAATGGAAGGCCCGACACCCATCTCTGCATTGATCCACGCGGCAACTATGGTAACAGCCGGTATCTACATGGTGGCACGTATGTCACCGTTATTTGAATTGTCTGAAACAGCGTTGACCTTTGTATTGGTCATCGGTGCGACAACTGCTTTGTTTATGGGTTTCCTTGGTTTGATTCAAAACGATATCAAACGTGTTGTTGCCTATTCGACATTATCGCAACTGGGTTACATGACTGTTGCCCTGGGTGTATCGGCATACGCTACCGGCGTATTCCACTTGATGACACATGCTTTCTTCAAGGCCCTGTTATTCCTCGGTGCGGGTTCGGTTATTATTGCCATGCATCATGAGCAGGATATGCGCAAAATGGGTGGGCTTAGAAAATACATGCCTATCACCTGGATCACTTCATTGATCGGATCGCTGGCTTTGATCGGCACACCGGGTTTTGCAGGGTTCTATTCCAAAGACGCCATTATCAGTGCCGTAAGAGATTCTTCAATAGCAGGTTCGGGATATGCCTATTTCGCGGTGTTGGCAGGTGTGTTTATAACAGCCCTGTACAGTTTCCGCATGTACTTCCTGGTCTTTCATGGCAAGGAAAGAATGGACGACCACACACGGGATCATTTGCACGAATGTTCCAGGGTAGTGACCTGGCCACTCATCGCACTTGCTATCCCATCAGTCGTGATCGGTGCCGTATATGTTGATCAAATGGCCTTTGGTGGATTCTTCGGCTCAGCGATTTATGTTGCCGATGTGCATAAGGTCTCTGCCGATGTGGCACATCACTTCAGTAGCTGGTGGGGTTTGATACTGCATTCATTCTCAGACTTCCCGGTTTATTTTGCCGCAGCGGGTGTCGGTACAGCCTGGTTCCTGTATATGAAACGTCCGGATCTTCCAGCGAAAATCCAGCAGAAGTTCTCATTCATATACAAAGTGCTTGATAATAAATATTTTGCAGACCGGTTTAATGAAATTGTTTTTGCCGGCGGCAGTCGATTTATCGGCAACCTGTTCTGGCGTGTCGGTGATGAAAAATTAATTGATGGTCTTGTGATCAACGGCTCGGCCAAATCCATTGGCTGGTTCTCCGGGGTCGTTAGACATATTCAAACCGGTTATTTGTATCACTATGCATTTGCAATGATCGTAGGTCTGCTATTACTGATGACCTGGGTTGTATTTAGATAATAAAAAAGTAGTAAGGGACATTAAATGTTATTTGCTTTTGACAATATATTAAGTGTACTGATCTGGTTGCCTATCATTGGTGGTCTGGTCGTATTGGCTGCCGGGGAGAAAAGGGCGCGTGTTCTTTCCCTGCTCGTGGCTATCGCAACGTTCCTGCTAAGTATTCAACTTTATACGCAGTTTGATATCACAACACCCGATATGCAGTTCGGGGAAAAATATGCCTGGATCTCAGCATTTAATATTTATTATGAATTAGGTATTGACGGCATCTCAATGCCATTGATTATCCTGACAACCTTTACCACGGTGCTGGTAGTTCTTTCAGCCTGGGAAGTCATCAAGAAAAAACCACAACAATACATGGCTGCATTCCTGATAATGGAAGGTGTCATGGTCGGTGTATTTTCTGCACTCGATGCCATGCTGTTTTATGTTTTCTGGGAAGCGATGTTAATACCGATGTTTTTGATTATTGGTATATGGGGTGGCCCGAACCGCGTCTACGCAACCATTAAATTTTTCCTGTATACATTCCTGGGTTCAGTGTTAATGCTGGTTGCCCTGATATACATGGGGCTTAAGGAAGAAAGTTTTAATCTCATTGGTTTCCATACACTACCGTTAACCATGAACGAGCAGATCTTTATCTTTATCGCCTTCCTGTTGGCGTTTGCGGTAAAAGTGCCTATGTGGCCTGTGCATACCTGGTTACCCGATGCACACGTTGAAGCCCCTACGGGTGGTTCTGTGATACTGGCAGCCATTATGTTGAAGATTGGTGGTTACGGTTTCCTGAGATTCAGTCTGCCGATTACACCTGATGCCAGCCATGAACTGGACTGGTTAATCATCACCATGTCACTGGTTGCCGTGGTTTATATCGGTTTTGTCGCCCTGGCACAAAAAGACATGAAGAAACTCATCGCTTATTCATCCATCGCGCATATGGGTTTTGCCACACTGGGTTTCTTCCTGGTATTCAGTATCATGGATAACACTGGCAGCTGGAAAGATGCAGCACTGGGCATGGAAGGCGGTATGGTACAAATGATTTCACATGGTTTTATTTCAGCAGCCATGTTCCTGTGCGTTGGTGTCTTGTATGACAGAATGCATAGCCGTGATATCGGCGATTATGGTGGTGTTGTCAATACGATGCCTGTCTTTGCAGCATTTATGGTCTTTTTCTCCATGGCCAATGCAGGTCTGCCAGGCACATCAGGGTTTGTTGGTGAGTTCATGGTTATCCTCAATAGCTTCAAGGCCAATTTCTGGATTGCATTCCTGGCCGCAACAACATTGATATTAGGTGCAGCCTATACCTTGTGGATGGTAAAACGTGTTGTTTTTGGAGAAGTGGCTAACGACAATGTTTCCCAACTAAAAGACATGAACGCCCGTGAGTTTGTTATTCTCGGAACGCTGGCTGTTGCGGTTTTATTCTTTGGCTTGTATCCGGCGCCGCTGACAGAAGTCATGCACTCATCGGTTAATTATTTATTACAACATGTATCTGTAACGAAACTATAAGATAAGGTAGCACGCGGATAGTGTGTTGAGGTCGAATTGATTATGAACATAGTAATACCTAATTTAGCACTTGCATTGCCTGAGATGTTTTTACTCGGCATGACTTGTCTATTGCTCGTTATTGACCTGTTTCTGACTGACAAGAATCGCATCCTGACTTATCTGTTAGCACAGGTAACCTTACTAGGCGCTGTTATCATTACCTACACGCAAATAGGTAATCCTGCCGAGATAGGTTTTACCGGTTTGTTTGTACGTGACATGATGGGCGATATCCTGAAAATCTTTATCTATGTCATTACCGCCGTCGTGTTCCTGTATTCAAGAGACTATCTACAACAACGCAAACAGTTCAAAGGTGAGTTCTACGCACTGGGTTTGTTTGGTGTATTGGGCATGATGATAATGGTATCGGCCCATAGCTTCCTCACCGTTTATCTGGGTCTGGAATTATTATCATTATCACTTTATACCATGGTCGCCCTCAACAGAGACTCGGAAGAATCAACCGAAGCGGCGATGAAGTTTTTCGTCCTCGGTGCCATTGCCTCGGGTATGTTGTTATACGGCATGTCCATGATCTATGGCGCGACAGGCAGCCTCGATATTGCCGAAATAGGTGACTACATAACCCAAAATGGTATTGCTGAAGGCGGCAAGATCAATATGGTGCTGAGTTTTGGTCTGGTGTTTATTGTTGTTGGTCTGGCATTCAAACTCGGTGCCGTACCATTCCATATGTGGGTGCCGGATATTTATCAAGGCGCACAAACACCGGTAACACTTTATCTGGGTGCCGCACCCAAGCTGGCAGCCTTCGCCATGGTTATGCGACTGCTTGTCGATGGCATGGAGAACTTGCACGCCGACTGGCAAATGATGTTATCAGCCATGGCAGTGCTGTCACTGGCAGTGGGTAATATCATTGCGATAGCACAAACCAATATCAAACGCATGCTGGCTTATTCAACCATTTCACATGTTGGTTTCCTGTTGCTGGGTATTCTCGCCGGTACAGCAGACGGTTATTCTGCTTCCATGTTTTACGTTATTATCTATGCCCTCATGTCCGTTGGTGCATTCGGTATGATCATTCTGTTAAGCCGATCCGGTTTTGAAGCCGATAGCCTGGATGATTTCAAAGGGCTGAACGAACGTAGTCATTGGTATGCATTTATGATGTTGCTGATCATGTTCTCAATGGCCGGTGTTCCACCTACGGTTGGTTTCTTTGCCAAATTATGGGTCATCGAGGCCGTATTGAATGTCGATATGGTCTGGTTAGCAGTAGCAGCCGTTTTGTTCTCGGTTATTGGTGCCTATTACTACCTGCGCATCATCAAACTCATGTATTTTGATAAACCAGATGATGAGACTACAATAACGGCTGATGTTGACATGCGTGTTGTTATCTCTGTAAATGGTGTTCTCATGCTGGCACTGGGTTTGTTCCCGGGTGCGCTCATGAGTATCTGCCAAATGGCGATAAGCTAAACGCCGTTTGAGTTCAACACAGGTCTTATCATTGTGAATATGGTTCTTATATTACTGCTGGCAATAATTGCTGCAAACCTGACGTGGTTTAGTGAGCGCTTCCTGTTTGTTTTTTCGGTGTCCGGTAAAAAATCCTTACTTCTCAGGCTTGTCGAAATCTTTGTTATGTATCTGCTAATCGGTGCTTTGGCGATTGGTTTCGAATTTAAACAGGCAGGGCAGATACACCAACAAAGTTGGGAGTTTTATGTCATCACTTTTTGTTTGTTTTTAGTCTTCTCTTTACCTGGTTTTCTATACGAATTTTTATTCAAAAAAATCCTGCAAAAACAAAGTAATTAATTAAACGCTAATATAATTTTTAGACTGAAAGCCGTTTCTTTTATAAAGTTTTTACCTTCCTGAACACGGTCTCAAACACTTCAAATAGTGCTGCATTATGCAATATATGATAGACTGATTTAATGCAACTGAGGCAAAAATTATTTATTGTATTAGGTCTAATGGCAATCATCCCATTGCTATTTTTGTTGTTTGGTGTTGTCGATCGCGTTGAAGCTGAGCTAGAAGCAAACACCAGTAAAGAAATACACAAAACCCTGGGTAAGCTGGCGCAGGAAATCTCAACCCTGATGGATAACCAGAAGTCACTCGTCAGGGGGCTGGCAAAGGTGCCCGTGGTTAGAGAGTTTGCCCTTGCAGCATCAGATACCAGTGCAGAATCGCCTTATGAAGAACGTGCCCTGGATCTCATGGCCTTCTTTCTTAATTACCAGTCAACCGTACCCAGCATACAGGCCATTCGTTTTACCGACCTTAAGGGTAGAACGCTGGTAAAGATCAAGGAAGGCCGCTTAATACCGAATAAAAAAATATTTCCTAATGGCCGACAATATGTCGAAGACATCTCTTATAAACCATTTTTCAAATGGGCCGTCAAAACAGACGATGAAATATCCATCTCAAATTTTGAACGTGGCAAGGTGTCTGGTGAGGTAGACTTTTGTCCTGCCATGGTTCGTTACACCATTCCCCTGCGTGATGAACTGGAGTCCCCCTATGGCATGCTCATCGTCAACATGTGGGGCAGGCGAGTGGATGACGCCGTCCAGGCTGCTCTGGGTGGTTATCCGGGTAAAGCCTATATTGTCGAAATTAATAGCGACGCGGAACGTGACGGTATCTACCTGTATCATGAAGATTCGAATAAACGTTTCGCCAACCAGCTCACCACAGATCATCGTTTTACCAGTGAAATTTCAAAGGCAGACTGGTCGGATATCAAAACCAATATGGCGCCTGGTGTCATCTCAACAGCCCAGGATAAATTATTCTATTATTCAACATTTTCACCCTATATTGACCGCGAAACAAAATGGTTGCTGGTCATTGAAATGGCACGCGATACCATCCTGGAACCGGTCTCAGGCCTAAGAAACTGGATTATGTATCTTATCCTTATCGTTGTTATTGTTAGTCTTTTTATTGCTCGCTGGGTCGCAACACGACTTTCCGAGCCGGTACACAGCCTGGCCCAGATCATCACGCGTTACGCCGATGGCGACCGAAATGCCCATTATCAGAGTGATAGTAAGGATGAAATCGGTCAGGCAGGAAAGGCCTTTAACTATCTGACACAAAGCCTTGAAAAAGCACAGAAACATCGTATCAAGGCAGAGGTGTCAGCAAGGCAATCAGAACGTCTGGCAGCAGTTGGGCAAATGGCTGCGGGTATCGGACATGAGATCAATAACCCGCTTATGAATATCATGTCGCTGGCATCACTGGTGGATCAAAGTATCCCCGAAGATGACAAACAAATAAAAGATGACCTCAAGGCCCTGCAAAACGAAGGGCAGCGTTGCGCAAAAATTGTTCAGGGCGTGCTTAATTTTGCACGCGAAAACAAACCCAAATATGAAGAATTCGATTTCTCGGATTTAATGGTGAAAACCGCCGACATCTTTGAACACCGTGCGCGCACATCCAATATCGAAATCGTACTCGATCTCGAGTCACCCCTGATCATGCAGGGTGATGCCAACCAGCTACAGCAGGTGCTGGTTAATGTGGTCGTTAATGCACTGCACGCGTCCGTGCCTGGCTCCAAGATCACCATGAAGGCAAAAGCGATCGACGACACGATCATGGCAGAAATACTGGATAACGGTAATGGTATTACCGATGAAAATATCGCCCGTGCATTCAGCCCGTTTTTTACAACCCGGCCTGAAGGTTCAGGCACAGGGCTTGGGCTGTCAGTGAGTTATGGCATTATCAGGAAACACGGCGGCAGCATTGTTCTGGAAAACAGACCAGAAGGTGGTGTGCGTGTTGAAATTGTCCTGCCCAAGGCAGGTGTGGCACAAGAAGAACTGGACATAAACAAACCGGCAGAAACCCGCATTGAAGATAAGCGTGAAACTGTCATTGATTAAAACGTTAGTTTTGTTCGTAACCGGTGTTTCTTTGGCTGTTTTAACAAAGTACACTTTAGATAACCAGGTACCAGAGGTAAGTAATGCAGACCGATGATTTGAAAATTTTATTTGTTGATGACGATTCGGTCACCTGTTCTGTTATGCAAAGAAACTGTGACCGCATCGGTTATAGTTGTCAGGTGTTTCAGTCAGCCATACTGTGCCTCGAAGAGTTTGAAAAAAATGGTGCCGACTTGATCGTCACCGATTTGCGCATGCCAGAAATGAGTGGTTTTGAATTACTCTCAAAAGTACGTAGTATCGATAAAGATTTACCCGTACTGGTTATGACAGGTTATTCATCAGTTGAAAATGCAGTCGAGGCCATGAAACTGGGCGCAACCGACTTCATCAAAAAGCCGTTCGATTTTGAAGAACTAAAACTGATTATTGATCGCAGCCTAAACACATTCAAACTCAAAGAAGAAAACCTGTTATTAAAAAAACGCCTGCAAAGTGGCCGCAATCGTTTCGGTATGATCGGCGACACACCTGCCATGAAGAGTCTGTTTACAAAAGTAGAAAAAGTCGCATCGGTCAGTTGTAACGTTATCGTCACCGGTGAATCAGGTACGGGTAAAGAACTCGTGGCACGCGCACTACATGATTATAGCCCGCGTAAAGATGCACCCTTCGTGGTCATAGACTGCGGTGCCTTAACCGAAACACTGCTTGAAAGTGAATTGTTTGGCCACGAGAAAGGTGCCTTTACCGGGGCTACCCAACGTAAACGAGGGTTAATGGAACAGGCCAGCGGCGGTACCTTGTTTCTCGATGAAATATGTAACATAACTGATTCCATGCAAATGAAATTAATGCGTGCCATCGAAAGCCAGGCCATTACCCGAGTCGGCAGCACCACACCTGTCGGAATAGACCTGCGCATCATCGCTGCCAGTAACCGTGACCTTGAAGCCATGGTACAAAAAGAAGAGTTCCGGCATGACTTTTATCATCGCCTGAATGTCGTTAACATTCATGTGCCATCATTAAATGAACGCAGAGAAGACATCCCGTCACTGGTAGAGCATTTTGTCGCTGAATTTACCGAACGTTATGAACGACAAATAAAAGGCTTCGATACCGTCTCTATGCAGCAACTGTTTGCAGCACCCTGGGCAGGTAATATACGCGAATTACGTAATACAGTAGAACGTTGTGTTATATTATCTGAAAGCCCGGTCATGACCTGGCCTGAAACAGCACCCATACCAGAAACAGTCGATGCTGCTTCCGGCGTGCAGTTTTCTAATGATGAGTTTCCTTCATTAGAAAAACTGGAAAAAGAATACATAGAACATGTGCTAGAATATTCTGGCGGTAAAAAAACCAAAGCCGCTAATATATTGGGTATCGATAAAACGACGTTGTGGAGAAAGCTACGTCGTTTTAGCGAAACAAATTAATGTTGTATTTTGCGTTGTTTTGAAAACCTGAATAATGCAATATGCAGTTTATTTGATGGTATTTAACTAAAGTTTAATATTATTAAATACATTAAGTTATTGATCTGACTATGTAATAAAATAACTTGCATAGTTGGAACAATGTTTGCTATCTATATAGTGTTATTTATAAAAATTAATCCTGTTAGGAGGAGTCATATATGAACAAATTAACAGCAATTGCAGCTGCAGCTGTAATTAGTACTGCACTCGTAGGTTGTGGTGGTCAAGAACTGAAACCAGCCAAAAACGGTTATAACCAACAGAAAGTTGTTTACCATGTAAACAATGTTAATACTGCTTATGGTGCATTACGTAATGTAAAAAATCACCTGAATGCATTAGGCGACAAGAATATTGAACTTATCGTCGTAACTCACTCAAGTGGTGCGTTCGCAATGGTTGACGGAACTAAAGACAAGAAAGGTCACACTTTCGACGCTACAATCCAGAAGCTGGCTAACCGTGGTGTTAAATTCACAATCTGTGCAAACACTATCCGCGGCAAGAAGATCAACAAAAACAAGATCAACTTGAACGCTAAGGTTATCCCATCAGGTGTTGCTGAAGTTGCTCACCTGCAGCAGAAGGGTTATCTGTACGTTAAGCCTTAATTTTTTAAGCGCTTACTTATAGTTTAAACGGGCGCCTTTGGCGCCCGTTTTCTATTGTCAGACAGAAAAACCCGGTTCTCCCTGGTTACCCCATAAGTACCAGTTTTCCCAGAATAAATACCCAAAATAAGCCCTCAAACACTTGCTAAAAATGGCCGTCCCATGTAATATTCGCTCCACGTTGATGCGGGGTGGAGCAGTCTGGCAGCTCGTCGGGCTCATAACCCGAAGGTCCTAGGTTCAAATCCTAGCCCCGCTACCACAAAAAACTTATTAACTGAGGTTTTTGCCAGAAAACCAGAGAAATCAGCAGTTAGTGAGACCTCCGAAATGGCCCCGAAAGGGGCCATTTTTGTTTTTGTTGTTTGTGATTCTTGTGTAATCCTTTTGTGGTTTTTTTGGGTGGTGTTTTTTGGCGGCTTTGTAGGCTTGTGTGTGGGTGTTTAGTTTGTTTGTGGTGGTGATTTGGGGCTTTTGCGGTGTAAAAGTCGATGGATTTGGGGGGTGTTTGGGGGTAGAGTAAATCCATGGGGTTTGTGTGGGGAAGATATAGGCAGACGTCTGTATTTTTAGGTAAATTACAGATGTCTGCCTATATAGATAAAGACGGTTTTCTGTCTAAAACACTGTTAGCCCATTCAAGCATCACGGAGAGGATGAATGATAAAATCTATTGACATACAAAACTTTGGGAGCTTTAAAGATTTTGTATGGCGAGATTCTGTTCGTAATAATGGCAATGTTCTAGAATTTAAGCGTCTAAATATACTTTATGGCCGAAATTATTCAGGAAAAACAACTCTTTCGAGAGTGCTTAGATGTTGCGAAGAACAATGTTTTCCTGAAAATCACAAAAACCCAGCATTCAAAATCACAACCGATTCTACAACAATTGATCATTCACAAATTGCAGCTCATGATTTGAATGTACGTGTATACAATAGTGATTTTGTAAAAGACCATCTAAGCTTTCTTATCGATCATGAAGATGGAGAAATTCGAACATTTGCAATTATTGGCAATCAAAACCAAGAAATAGAAAAAGAAATAACTTCTAAAGAGGAAGTGCTCGGTAGCATAGAAAGTGAAACGGGTATTAGGTGGAAGCATAGCCAGAGAAATATTTTTTATAGCAAAGAAAATAATAAGCTCCGTCAGGCTAAAAATAAATTAACCGACAGACTTCGGCGCCACGCAAATGATGTGATAAAACCTAATCGTTCATACGGCTATCCTGGATATAATGTAGCAGCAATCAATAAAGACATTAAAGAAGTTAGAAGCACATCGGTTGCAATACTAAATATAGATCAAGTGGGGGTCAGAAATAGCCTCCTTATTGAAAAAGAACTTCCAGATATTACAAAGAAACTCCATTTTTCACCCAAGGCAATTTCACTTCACAAACAAGCAGATGCACTTCTAAGTAATGAAATCACACCTACTACTCCTATTCAAGAATTGTTAAATGATGCTGTACTACAATCTTGGGTACGATCTGGTATGCCACATCACAGAGAAAAAAGAAAAACATGTGGTTTTTGTAGGCAACCGCTTCCTGACGAACTGTGGAATGAATTGGATGCTCATTTTAGTAAAGAATCGTCTCTTCTTGAAAAAAATATTTCGATTCTAATTGGAGATATCGAAAGCGAGGTTGAATCACTTAACTCTATTGATATTCTTGACAGGGACAGCTTTTATTCATCTGAAAAGGATTCATTTGAAGCTTCACATAAATTACTTAAATCAGCCATACAAGCGTACAAAAAAGAGCTTAAAGCAATCATTAACGTTTTAGCTAAAAGAGAGCAAAATCTCTTTAGTTCAATTACTTGCCCTGAATTACAAGATGATGGCACAAAAATCATAATACAAGTTGATGAAATAAATGAGCTTATTACTAAAAATAACAATAAAACAAAATCCCTTGCTGAAGAAAAGAAGGTTGCAAGAAACGAGTTAAGAATGAATGATGTTTCACAATTTATTCGTGACATCGATCTTGATGCAGAGGAAGCCAAGAATAAGTTAGCTGATAAATCTGTAGTTAGTCTGAAAGATGAAGTTGATAAACTTCAATCTGAGATTGACAAGTTAGACAAAGAAATAGAGACATTAAGGATCAAACAAAAGGATGAGAAGAAAGGCGCTGAGAAAGTAAATGAATTGTTGAATCATTATTTCGGTCATGAAGCACTAAAGCTTGTAGCTGTTGAGGATTCAATTACATCTAAATTCAGATTTCAAATAATGAGGGGAGCTGAACCTGCATACAATTTAAGTGAAGGTGAATGTAGTTTGGTTTCATTTTGTTATTTTATTGCGAGATTGGAAGATGCAGAGACCAAAGGAAAAGAGATTATTATATATATTGATGACCCGATTTCTAGCTTAGATAGCAACCATATATTTTTTGTATTTAGTCTTATTGAAAGCATCCTTGCGAAACCCGTTAAAAACACAGATGGCTCAAATGCATATCGATATAAACAGCTATTTATTTCTACTCACAACCTGGATTTCTTTAAATATCTGAAGCGGCTATCTCACCCACGGAAAAAGGAGCTTCGTGGAGAAAAGAGAGTAAGTGTCGATGATTCAATGTATTTTATGGTTGAGAAAAGCGACGTATCAAGCAAGTTGTGTCAAATGCCAACCTATCTTAAGGATTACACAACTGAATTTAATTATTTGTTCCATCAGATTTATAAATGTAAAAATGCAGACCATGCAAATGACAATTATGAACGGTTTTATAGTTTTGGTAACAATCTTAGAAAATTCTTAGAGGCTTATTTGTTTTATAAGTACCCATACCACGATGACAAAAACAATAGATCAGAAAAGCTTATAAAGTTCTTTGGAGATGATTCCACATCTACTGCATTAACAACTAGAATAAGCAACGAGCTATCTCATTTAGAAGAAATATTCGATCGTAGTATGCGTCCGATAGAAATTCCAGAAATTCCAGCTTTAGCTAATTATGTGCTTAATAAGATTTATGAAAAAGATCCTGAACAATATAATTCACTGCTTAAAAGCATTGGCGAGCCACCTCGTGAAACAATATAGGCAGAGGAGTAACGCCATATTACATTGGTCTAACAAACGTTTTAACTCAGACAAAATAATGCTGCGACGCTCCGCATATATTTTTGCCTGTGAAGCAAAGGATAAATAATCATGCATGAAATAAACTGCCCACACTGTAAGAAAGCATTCAAGATTGATGAAGCAGGATATGCCGATATTTTGAAACAGGTTCGCGATAGTGAATTTGAGCAGCAGTTGCATGAGAGGCTTGAACTGGCTGAGAAAGAAAAGATAAACGCATTAGAACTTGCCAAGGAGCAAGCAGGAAATGAAATGCAGAAGGCAGCAGCAACCAAAGACACTGAAATTCAAGAGTTAGAAGCAAAATTAGACGCCAGTGTCGTTGCGCAGAAACTTGCTGTAACTGAGGCGCTGAAAACCGTGGAAAAAGAACGCGATGAACTAGTCTACGAACTGAAACAGGCGAAGCATGATAACGAAAGTGCATCGAAATTAGCCCATGCTAATCACTCTAATAAACTCCAAGAAACCTCTGCTATGAAGGATGCGGAGATTCAAGAGCTTAAGGCAAAGCTCAGCACTAACGAAGAAGCACAGAAGCATGCTATCACCGAAGCAGTAAATGTGGCCGAGAAGGAACGTGACCAACTGAAAAGTGAACTTGATCGAACGAAGCTCGAGAAAGAGCTCGCCGAAACGTCGCTAAAAGATAAGTACGAGACACGGATCAAAGATCGTGATCACGAGATTGAGCGCCTCCGGGATATGAAAGCCCGTCTGTCAACTAAGATGGTTGGAGAAACACTCGAGCAACATTGCGAAACCGAGTTTAACCGTATTAGAGCAACTGCCTTCCCCCATGCATATTTTGAAAAAGATAACGACGCACGAGCTGGTAGCAAGGGCGACTACATCTTTCGTGACTCAGATGAGTCGGGGTCAGAGAGCGTGTCGATCATGTTCGAGATGAAAAACGAGAATGATGAAACAACAACTAAGAAGAAAAACGAAGATTTTTTTAAAGAACTTGACAAGGACCGTAATCAAAAGCAGTGTGAATATGCGATTCTCGTATCCCTTCTTGAGCCTGATAGTGTGTTATACAACTCAGGCATTGTCGATGTATCCCACCGCTATCAAAAGATGTATGTCATCCGACCACAATTTTTTATTCCTATAATTACATTGTTGCGAAACGCGGCCCAGAACTCACTGAAATACAAAACTGAACTCGCTATAGTAAAAGCACAGAATGTTGATATCACGAACTTTGAGGATGAGCTGGATTCGTTTAGGACAGGTTTCGCTCGGAACTACGAACTAGCATCGAAGAAATTTAAAACAGCTATCAAGGAGATCGATAATACCATCGACCATCTTCAGAAGACCAAGGATGCGCTTCTTGGTTCTGAAAACAATCTTCGTCTTGCCAACAATAAAGCCGACGACCTAACCGTCAAGAAATTAACCAAAAAAAATCCCACAATGGCAGCTAAATTTGCCGACCTCAAGAAGGATGATAGTTCTGGTTCTTTATGAGTTGCGCTCTACCACTAATAATCAAGGTGACGGCTAATAAGGCGCTCGTTCGGACGCAAACTACGCTGCGCTTCGTTTGCGCCGCACAGCTTGGTCGTTAGCACACAAAAAACAGGGAGCAAGAAATGAAAAGATTAATATTCATAGTTTTATTTGTAGTAACAAGCATCACACATGCAATGGAACTGCCAGAAATGTCATATAGTGACCAGCAAGGGTTTCTTAAAAGCTTCCCATTAAATAAAGCCACTGTACTTGATGTTTTAAATGCATATGGCCCACCACGAAGCAAAATGGATCTAACCGCTAATGTTTCTGTTTGGACATACTATAAATATACAGCAGATGATGTTTCATACACTATTCACTTTCAAGATGGAAAAGTTCACGAAATAATAAATCGTTATAAAGGCTTTTTAGGTCCTACAGAACGTAAAGCAAGAGAATTACAGGGTTTAGAATAATAGTGCTAACAAGCAAGTCAAGCTCATTCGCTCTCGCTCATTTGGACAACCAAAAGCCGTGCTCCGCACGTTTTTGGTTGCCACTTACTTAAATCGTTAGATATACAAATGAAAAACATAATCACATTCCTAAGTTTTACTGCATTAATAGTTGCTAACCTTGTTGCACTAGCATGGTTTTTCGATGAAGGTGGGTATGAGCCATTACTAACATCTCTATTAATATTTGCAGCGATAACAGGTTTTTTTGTTGAACGGTGGCTAGCCGAAAAAAACAAACGAAAAGAACTACTCATTTCATTGGCACATGAAATGTATATAAATATGAATCTTTTAAATGATAAGGTATTTTTTCCAAAAACAGAGGAAGAAAAATCAAAATTTGTAGTATTTCCAAGACTAGAGTCAACATTGTCAAATACATTAATTTGGTCTGGTTCTTTCTCAGGCATAAAAGATAAAAACTTATTTAAACTACTCCATGAATGGCGTGAGAAAGTACAGCAGCTTAATCGACGTTTAGAATTAACTGAATCTGCATGCATGCTTAACTCTACGCCAAATAATATTACCAAATGGCGAGAAAAGTTATCATCTGGAAAAGTATTGAAACAAGTACGAGATGCATACAACAATATTACCAAAGAAATACTGGATAATTACAGTAACGAATCAGGAATCACAAATGAAACTATGTTATTTAAATAATAAATATCTAACAAAAAGTTCAAGCCGTTCGCTTCGCTCTCTCGGACGCCTAGTACTCCGCGTCTTTTTGCGTATGCCTTCGGCATTTTTACGCAAACGGCGCTCCATACTAGCCGCCGCTTAACAAAGCGTTATGCATAAAAATGATTCTGAGCGTACTGGAGTTGTCCGATGCTGAATAATAATGTCGTAAAAGAAATGGTAGGCCGCCTTGATAAGTTATCAGAATTATTGGCTTCAACAGAAAAAATGACCATTTATCATGGTTTCAAAGCTGGGCGTCCTATGCCATTTGATGCAGCTGAGAGCCAGCTGGTGCAAATAAATAGAATATGCTCAGACATACGCAAAGAACTAGCGCAGCAACAAAATGAGACGCCTAGCAATATTGAAAACTTGATAACCATGTATATTAACCGCTTGCTGGAAAATACTAGATTTCTTAGTGAGGTGACAGAAAAGCTTAAACAACAAGCCAACGGTGGCAAAAAATATGGTTTCTTTAAGTTTCGAAGTGACACGAAGGAATGGGATCGAAGCACTAAGAAATTATTGAATGTTCGCTCTAACCTCGAACTATTTATGAGAAACGCGTAGCTGTGTATACTTTAGGCTCAAGCTCGGCCAGCATAATAATAAATACTTTGCATAACAAGGCCGTAAACTCGGACGCATTTTTCGTTCGCTGCGCTCACTACAAATGCGCCGGTTACGGCTGGCGTTATGTATATTTGATACATCCGCCCAAAAGGAGAATGCTATGTGTAAACCATTAATTGTCGCAATACTTACTAGTTCAATATTGATACTGTCTGCCTGTAGTGGCGGTATAGAAAGTGACCTCGAAACTGCTCTAAATAATGATACGGAACGAATGCCTATTTGTGGAACATTCCAAACTTACAGGAAAGTGGCCATAAACGGCTTGGATAAAGTCGTGATGAAAACATATCCCATTAAAGGCTGGCGCCCTACAGATTCCGAAAGGAAAGAAATGAAACCTCGCGGCCGCCTGTGTTTTGGAAAACGCTCGGTGGACAAGATAGTTGAGTTCACCACACCAAGTGATTTCGGTGGCAAGAAGTTCACTGAAGTAGTGTTTAGTTATAAAATGGAGTTAAATGATTTAGCGAGGAATCTGCGTATTGATGAGTTTATTCAAAACGCATACGGCAAACCACTTCAAGCGAAAGCGGTGCTTTTCGAAACCAATAATGGTTGGCGTGTAGACAAGATTATATGGGCATCTTCTCAAAAAAAAACAAGACACCCACCTTAAACCGTACTAAAAAAACGATCATAAATGCATTCGTTTAACAAATGAATACACCGTGATGAAATTTAGTGCTGTTATTCTTTAAAGACTGGAATCAGTCGTTGATATTTGTCTTAAAACAAGAATTAAAACATGCCGAGGCTCTCAACTCACAGTTGATTGTATTTAAAGTTGTGTAAAATTAGAAATTAACGATTATGGAAAGAATTGTTCACAACCACGAAGCCCCGGTGCGCGTTCATAACCCAGTGCCTGGCAGGCCTGCCTGAGTTTGTATACTGAACCCACTAACCCTTTAAACGAAGACTCGTAATGTTGTGTTAAATAAATCCAGTGTTTAGGATCAATTTTCAACCGTTGCAGAATAGGTGGGGTGTCTTCGGCTATAGCACCACGCTTGTCTGCTCGTAGAATGCGACCTGACCAGTCTACCAGCTCCAGATAATCCGTTAGTTGAAAGGGCAGGCCCTTTGGCATGTTCTTTCTTGGGTTACCAGCGAATGGCATTAGTTCTCGAACTTGTTGTTTGAGATGGTTGGGATGAGTAACATCCTGTGCTTTTTTAATTCGCTGCTTGATGCTGGTGTGATCAGAGGTTTCTGGTGTGTTGGCCATCTTCGCTCGAATGGGATTG
>Ga0316206_1001585_pt1 | contig 19075 bp, 21 predicted proteins | sample 6monthpyrite_MG_FD_204942 | JGI IMG/M metagenome (GOLD analysis project Ga0316206, IMG submission 204942) | Microbial mat bacterial communities from mineral coupon in-situ incubated in ocean water Damariscotta River, Maine, United States -... | ecosystem: Environmental > Aquatic > Marine >... | reverse complement strand
ACATATGGAACATTGAATTTATTCAATGATTGTATAAGTGCTTTAAGGTCTTCTATTGTGGCAGGTCTTGAATATTCTTTGTCATCCATATCTATCTGGCTTTATGCTGATTAGCGATACCACTTGTTACACATTGCAGCCAATGGTTACTGGCTGCCTCATGTGTTTTGTAATGATATACACCCCGAGGAAAATAGGTTGTATTACCCGTTGGTAATTGATGTAGTTCATCATTTAAACGGCAACCCCGTGCAAGCAGTTTGCCACTTGCTTTTGAGGTTATTGACGGTTGTTTTCTCTTGCCTACTTTTTTCATTCGGCTCTACCTGTTTCTATAATTTTCCACGAGCCCGTAAGAAGCTATCAAAATATTCAATCGTAGGCTTCAGACCTTCTTCCAGCTTGATAGTTGGTTCCCAGTCTAATGTTGATTTTGCACGGGTGATATCCGGACAGCGCTGGGTCGGGTCGTCACTTGGTAAGGGCTGATAGATAATTTTTGAACCAGAGCCAGTCATCTCAATTACTTTTTCAGCCAGTTCCTTGATGGTGAACTCTACCGGGTTACCGAGGTTGAATGGGCCGGTAACTTCATCCGGTGAATCCATTAGTTTGATAAAACCACTGATCAGGTCATCTACGTAACAGAATGAACGGGTCTGACTACCATCACCATAAATAGTGATATCTTCTCCTGAAAGTGCCTGCACAATAAAGTTAGACACAACACGTCCATCGTTCGGGTGCATTTTAGATCCATAGGTATTAAAAATACGGGCTACCTTGATATTCAGGTTATGCTGACGACGATAGTCAAAAAACAGTGTTTCGGCACAGCGTTTGCCTTCATCATAACAGGAACGGATACCGTTCGGGTTCACATGCCCCCAGTAGTCTTCGGTTTGCGGGTGTACCTGTGGATCGCCGTAGACTTCGCTGGTTGAAGCCTGCATGATCTTGGCCTTGATACGCTTGGCCAGCCCCAGCATATTAATAGCACCATGGACACTTGTTTTAGTGGTCTGTACAGGGTCATATTGATAATGAATCGGTGATGCCGGGCATGCAAGGTTGTAGATTTCGTCAACTTCAACATACAGCGGAAAAGTAACGTCGTGTCGCATTACTTCAAAATGTGGGTTATCCATTAAGGTTACGATGTTGTCTTTGGTGCCTGTGAAGTAATTGTCGAGGCAAATAACGTCTTTGCCCTGATCCAGTAACCTTTCACATAAATGGGAGCCTAAAAAACCTGCTCCACCAGTAACCAATACGCGAGTTCGTTGTAAATCGTACATAACCTTTCCCAGTGCTCCATTTTGTTGATCTGAATAATTACTTTCAGGATTGTTATACTTCACCCAACCACTTGACTTGAGCTTACTATTTCAGCAGGATAACACGTTGATTCTGATAATCATATTGATTGAATTAATATATTGCCCTATCCCTAAAGGGAGAAGGCGCTACAAAGGAATAGTAAATAGTAATGCGTTTGTTTTTATCTCTTTTTCTGGTGATCGGGGTTAGCTTTCCACTAATCTCCTCTGCAAAACTACACAAACGGCCGACGCTGATACGCCTGACAGCTGAGGAAATCGATCTGCCTGCTGGCGAGAAAATGGGGCTGTTAGGCAGTAGTTATCTGATCAGACTAAATCGATATGTGTATACTGGCTTTGGCGTTTATAGCGCTGTCTCCGGGCAACGGGGTGGCTTTTTCACTGGCGGCCTGGACACAGGCGTCAAGTTTGGCCTGAGTAAAAAACTGGAACTGGATGCAAGTCTGTTCATCGGCGGTGGCGGTGGCGGAGCTGCACCTCAGGGCGGTGGATTGATGCTCCGGCCCCAAATTGGACTGTTGTATAAAACAGCCATTGGCAAGATCGGCTTTCAGGTCAGTCAGGTACGTTTTCCCAATGGTGATATCAGCAGTAATCAGTTAGCACTTACTTACGAGCAACCACTTAGCATGATACTGTCTTCGAACTGGCTCTCAGGTGCTCGAACAGGCGATCTTTCTAACAAATATCGCCCTGACGAACAGGATTTTTCTGTACTGGCACAACGCTACCGCTTGCCTGCAGGCACACGAAATACCGGTGGTAATATTCAGGACAAAACCATGTCGCTGATTGGCGTCGAGTGGGACACGTTGTTTGGTAAACATGGTTTTATGCGCTTGCAAACCCTGGGCTCACTCGGTGGCAATAGTGATGGCTATGCATCTGTGTTAATTGGGCTGGGATATCGTTACCCCGTAACCCCGAAAACCGAATTTAAACTGGCTGGCTCGTTGGGTGCATCGGGTGGTGGTGGAGTTGATACGGGCGGTGGTTTTACTGAAAGTGTTAGTCTGAATGTTCAGCATCGCTTTGGTAATGGCCTGCTGTTGGGTGCCAAAGCCGGTTATCTGAATGCCCCCGGAGGTGACTTTTCTGCGACGTCTTATGCGTTGTATTTTGGCAAGTCAGACAGAGCCCCGGTTGGTAAAACATTGGCCACCTCGCACCTTAAGCCGCGCCATTGGCGTCTACGCATAGCGCACCAAACTTATCTGACCACGGGTGATACACGACGTAAATCACAAACTATTCCAGATAACAGAAATGTTGATTTATTCGGCATACAGACTGATGTTTTTTTTAATAAAAATTATTATCTGACCGGGCAGGCAATGGGTGCTTATGATGGTGGCGCGGGTGGCTATGCCTCAGGAATGATTGGTGCAGGTTTAATCAGACCTTTATGGAAAAACAGCCGCATGTTTATGAATGCTGAAGTGCTGGTTGGGGCTGCTGGTGGAGGTGGTCTTGCTGTTGGCGATGGTCTGGTAGGTCAGATGATTGTCGGGGTCGGGTATAGAACTTCGCGTAGTACCAGTTTGATTTTATCGTATGGGAAGATTAAATCGAAAGGCGGGAATTTTGAGGCCGATGTGCTGAATTTGAATTTCGGGTTTCGATATACGACGTTGAGTTGGTAGTTGGTTGGGGTCTTTTGGCTGGATATGTTCGCGGCCGGGAGCCGCTCCTACATTCGTGTTACGGGATTGCTTGGGGGGATTGACTGGATATGTTCGCGGCCATGAGCCGCTCCTACACTAACGTATCAAGCTTACTAGTGAAATGTAGGAGCGGCTCCCGGCCGCGAACATGCCAGATTCTTAAAAAGATATATTAACTACTTCATCAAATGCAGCATCATGTCGTTCAATCGGTTTACATAGCTAACCGGGTCTTTTAACTGGCCGCCTTCGCTTAACATTGCCTGATCAAACAGAATCTCACTCCAGTCTTCGAAACGGGCATCATCGGTTTCATCTTTCAATTTTTCGATGATAGGATGTTCCGGGTTAATTTCCAATGTTGGATTAATATTAGGCACTTCATGTCCTGCCTGCTTTAGCATGTTTTGCAGGGACACATTCATATCGCCCTCTTCTACTACCAGACACGCAGGTGAGCTGGTGAGTCGATGACTAACTCTGACGTCTTTCACTTTTTCACCCAGGCTCTTTTTCATTTGCGTGAGAATGTCTTTATATTCTTTCTCGACTTTCTTGAGTTTCTTTTCGTCTTCTTTATCTTCCAGATCACCCAGGTCAAGCTCACCTTTGGATACGGACTGGAATGATTTACCGTCAAACTCAAATACATGTGACATCATCCATTCATCAACACGTTCATGCAACAACAATACCTCAAGGCCTTTCTTGCGGAACACTTCCAGATGCGGGCTGCTTTTTGCCGCTGCAAAACTGTCTGCCGTCACGTAATAGATTTTTTCCTGGCCTTCTTTCATACGGCTAATGTAATCTGTGAGTGAAACGTCTGGCGTTTCGTTATCTGTTTCTGTGGATGAGAACTGCATCAACTTCAGTATAGACTCGCGATTAGCCATATCTTCAGCCGGACCTTCTTTCAGTACGGCACCAAAGTTTTTCCAGAATTCAGCATAGGCTTCCTTGTCGTTCTTTTGCATTTTAGACAAATGTGTAAGGATCTTTTTAACCGAACCACTGCGCATGCTACTGACGATTTTATTGTTCTGCAAAATCTCACGTGATACGTTTAATGGCAGATCATCAGAATCAACCAGACCACGAATAAATCGCAGATAACCCGGCATGAGCTGCTCGGCATCATCCATAATGAAAACACGTTTCACGTAGAGCTTGATGCCTTGCTGGCGGTCTCTGTCCCACAGATCAAACGGCGCACGTTTGGGGATGTAAAATAATGTCGTGTAGGACTGTGTACCTTCAACCTTGTTGTGCAGCCAGCTTTGCGGGTCTTCAAAGTCATGTGCAATGTGTTTATAAAATTCTTTATATTCCTCATCCGTGATGTCGCTTTTACCACGCATCCATAATGCCGAGGCTTCATTGACCACTTCATATTCATCTTTCTTTTCTTCTTCCTGCGATTTCATCATGATAGGCAAGTTGATGTGATCCGAATATTTCTTGATTATGGAACGCAGTTTGAAGTCTTCGAGAAATTCATCTTCACCTTCACGCAAATGCATTGTGATGGATGTTCCCCGTTGAGGACGTTCGATGGTTTCAAGGCTATAACTGCCTTCCCCATCTGATTCCCAACGTACGCCATGCTCTGCCGTTAAACCTGCACGACGCGTTTCGAGTGTGATTTTATCTGCAACAATAAAACAGGAATAAAAGCCAACACCGAACTGACCGATCAGGTTGGCATCTTTTGCCTGATCACCCGTGAGGCTTTCAAAGAATTTTTTCGTACCTGATTTCGCGATTGTACCGATGTTTTCGGTGACTTCCTGACGGCTCATGCCGATACCATTGTCAGTCAGTGTAATTGTTTTAGCTTCTTTGTCGATATCAACCTGAATTTTAAGATCAGGATCATCTTCATAAAGCGCATCGTCGCTTAAACCTTCAAAACGTAATTTATCGCAGGCATCTGATCCATTTGAAATTAATTCTCTGAGGAAAATCTCTTTGTCAGAATAAAGAGAGTGGATCATCAATTGAAGCAGTTGCTTTGATTCTGCCTGAAAGTCCAGGGTTTCCTTATGGGTGTCGATTGTATCTGCGGTCATTACGGTTGTTCTCCTGCTTTGTGTATTTTTGGTTTTGAGTGAGATTTGTTGTTTTTCCCCTCACCCCTGCCCTCTCCCCCAAGGGGAGAGGGAGTTTATTTCTTTCCAGATTCCTTTCTCTGCAAAGAGAGAAAGAGTTTATTTCTTTCCAGATTCCCTCTCCCCTTGGGGGAGAGGGTTAGGGTGAGGGGTATAATACCTACCCAGCACCTATATAATATCGCTATCCCTGAATTTCAAGCCCTTCATGCTGTAACAACCATGATTTTATTGAAACTTTGCCATTTTTTCTGTCACCGTCGAAGCCACCGATATCATTTTTGGCGATTACTCGATGGCACGGCACGATTATCGGTAACGGATTTGAACGACAGGCATTACCTACAGCTCTGGCTCCACTTTCCAACGCATCAGCCATCTCACCATAAGTCATTGTTTCACCTGGCTTTAACTTCTTTAATTGCGCCCAGACAGCATTTTGATGAACTGTACCGTCGGATTCACACGGCAAGTCAAACTGCCACTCGGGGTCTTTAAGATACGAGCGTATCTGTTTTATCACTTTTTTTGCCAGATCGTTTTCAGGTGCGATGTCAGGAGTTTTATTATCCAGAAAGCTCAGACCAATCAATTTGTTATTTCGGGTTTGCACCCCAAGCTTGCCAACCGGAAGTGAAAAAACGGCCTGATACTTATTCATTAACCTTCCCCTGACGTTTCTTTTTATTTGCCTGCAGCCAGATTTGCTGAATTTTGTTTTTCAGCACTACCCGACGCCCCGACTCTTTGGTTACTAATAACAGTTTATTATAAATACGACCAGCATCTTCATAATTACCTGCGAGTACCAGTACGTCAGCTGCCTGATAGCGTGCAGTTTGTGCCCAGGGATCCATTGCATTATTGTTCAACAGGCCTGCGGATAACAGGTAATACCGCGCTGATGGAATATACTTTTTTTCTGCCTTGTAGGAATCGGCTATCCAGTACAATACTTCCCGGCGACGCTGTCCTGTCTGCCCTTCCATCGGCAATTTTGCGAACAGGGCAATGGCTTCAAAATGTTTCCCGACGGTTTGTAAATCAAAAATCACTTGCATCAGCCTGTCCATTTGGACGACATTCATAACCGGCGTTTCAATTAACAGATTTTGCAGGGCCTTGATGCCTTCATCCACCTGACCTGCAAGTATCAATATTCTGGCACGACGCATATTCCAGAAAACGACATTTGTGCCTTTAGGTGCTTCGTTAACACTACGAATCAGTAGTGATGCCGTTTTAATATCAGAATGAGACAGTGCGTTATCAATGAGACGGTGTCTCAGTTCTTCAGGAATATAAACTATCAGGCTGGACTGATCCGGATCCAGATACAATTTACTCAGTAGTTGCAGACCCTGTTTTTCACGTGCAAGCATATCGGCAAACAGCTGATGTGCAACCTTGCGTGTATTGTCGACTTGCGCATCCTTTATCAATACAACAAACAATGCCATTGCCTGGACCGGGTGCCTGTCTACCAGGTCTGATGCCTTGGTAAACCATGATCGGTCATTGCCGATCAGAAGCTGCCAATGGTTGCCCAATCGACGTCCATATTGTTCATATAATTTCCAGAGCGCATCACCCGATACCTGAAACAACAGTTTTTCTTCCTGTGTCGGTGTTTGCTTGTCATCAAGTAATAAAAGTGCATTTTGATGTGCCTTTATCGCATTGATGTAATCACCCGATTTTAATGCTGCACGTGAACTGAGTACCCAGAACTGGCGTCGAGTGGCTGCGGTAAATTTACGCTTACGTGCATATCCTGATGTGCGTTTAAGTATTTTTTTTGGTGACAATTTACCAGATTGTAATTGCGCCTGGTAATAAATGGCGCGCGAGTGCATGTGTTTTTTCTTTTGCAATAACTGTGCTGCCTCATCAGGCTTGCCTGCCAGGATCAGGACTGTTGCCCGCAGACGATTCCATGCCTCGTTTTCAACGTTTTCATCCTGTTGAAAACGCAGCATTGCAACTTCGGCATCATGGATATTACCTGCGAGCAGGTACGCCTGAATGATACGCTGGCGCCAGCCGGATAGTGCAATGCTGTGTACCTGTCCATCATCTGTCTGACCATACCGCCAGATTAACTCACGCAGTGTTGCGAGTGTTTGCTGGATGTTCTTTTTTTCCAGCCATGCGTGTGCAATCTGCTCCAGTGACCAGCGTTTGAAGTCATTAGGAACCCAGTCCGGGTTACTATCGAGACGTTTGATAAGCGCATCCCAGGCCTGGGTATCCTGATAGAGCTTTATACGCTGCCGTTCCCATTCCAGCCATTGTTCGGGGTTGAGGGTTAGCCCGGGCTGTTCTTTATCAAGGACTTTTAATGCCAGCGTGGATGCGCCTGCTTTTATCAGCAGCTCGACTTCACGCAGGTTAGTGGCATGAGTGAGACTGGTGAATGTTAGCTGGAATATAACCAACAGTGTGCAGGTTATAATTTTAAGCTTTGAGTTTTTGTTCATGATGTTTTTTGACTTCCCTTCCCCTCACCCCAACCCTCTCCCCCAAGGGGAGAGGGGGTTTTAGTTATTTCTTTTTGTTATCCCTGTTTACCCAAATGGCAAAAGTGTATTTTCAATATCTTAATTTACTATACCCTCTCCCCTTGGGGGAGAGGGCCAGGGTGAGGGTGAGGGGTTTTTCCAACCAACTCATCATATATCTCTTGCAACACCACTTCTGTATGGTCAAAAATGTCATTATTCCAGAATCGTATTACTTTGTATCCTTCCCCTTCCAGCCATCGACTTCTGTTCTCATCATAATTAATCTGATCAGCATGCTGGCCACCATCAAGTTCTATAATCAATTTCTTTTCCAGACAAACGAAGTCGATGATATATCGCCCTATGGGATGCTGTCGACGAAATTTATAATTATTTATTTGCCGATTACGCAGATATCGCCATAACAAGGCTTCTGCGTCGGTCATATTTTTGCGTAATTTTTTTGCAAAATTATTCATTTGAAGTTCCCTATACCAATAGTAAGTATCCTTCTATCTTTCAGCTATTTCTATACCCAAAACCATTCCAAATTCCCTCCCCCATTTGGGGGGAGGGCAAGGGTGGGGGTAAATTCCCTACTGCCTATCAGATAATACCTGTACCTACCCCTCACCCCAGCCCTCTCCCCCAAGGGGAGCGGGGGTAATATACAAAAAAAACGGGCATCCCGAAGGAATGCCCGTTTTCTCTAACTAACTCAAAAAACTGTTTATTTTGACAGTTTTTCTTTGATACGTGCAGCTCTTCCGCGCAGTTCACGCAGATAGTATAGTTTGGCACGACGCACATCGCCACGGCGTTTCACTTCAATAGCAGCTATTTGTGGGCTATGTGTCTGGAAAACACGCTCAACACCTTCGCCGTGTGAAATTTTACGAACAGTAAAGGCTGAGTTCAGGCCGCGGTTGCGCTTGGCAATAACGACACCTTCGAAGGCCTGCAAACGCTCACGGGTTCCTTCCTTTACTTTAACCTGAACAACGACTGTATCGCCTGAACCGAATTCAGGGATGTTGCTGTTCATCTGCTCTTTTTCGAGTTGTTCTATGATATTGCTCATGTTTGCAAACCTCTATTTACTGGTTTTGTTACTAACTTTAAATTCTGTTTTAAACTCGTTTAGTAAACCCTGTTCTTCGGGACTCATTTCACGCCTGGCTAACAAGTCGGGCCGTTTAAGCCAGGTTTTACCCAGCGCCTGTTTAAGACGCCACTGTTCTATCTGTTGATGATTGCCACCGAGCAATACATCGGGTACGTTCAGGCCTTCAATTTCTTCAGGCCGGGTGTAATGAGGATGATCCAGCAGACCTTCCATAAAAGAGTCTTGCTGAGCCGAGTCTTCATCACCCAGTGCGCCGGGCTGCAAGCGCGTCACACTGTCTATAATAACCATTGCGGCCAGTTCACCGCCGCTGAGGACATAATCACCAATAGACCATTCCTCCTCAATGCCCAGTTCAAATAACCGTTCATCAATGCCTTCGTAGCGTCCGGATACCAGTATCAGGTTATCACCGGCCATTTGTGTGGCTGCTTGCTGGTCAAAACGTTTACCCTGCGGTGATAAATAAATCACTCTGGGTGTCTTGCCTGTTTCAGCTTCACTACTACTTTTAGCTGTCTGTATTGCCTGATGCAGGGGTTCAACCTTCATCAGCATTCCTGGCCCACCGCCGTAGGGTTTATCATCTACGGTTCGATGTTTGTCCTGCGTGTAGTCACGCGGGTTCCAGCAATGTAAATCAACTATACCGGTCTGGGCTGCCCTGCCTGTCACACCATATTCTGTGACTGCCTGCACCCGTTCCGGGAATAATGTGATGATGTCTATTCTCATCTGCTCTGGTCACATCCGGTGCTAGAAATCCGGATCCCACTCGACCTGTATTTCCTTTGCTTCCAGATTAATCGCCTTGATAACCTGCCCTTTGATATAAGGTACCAGTCGTTCGCGATCACCCTCAACGATCAACACATCATTGGAGCCGGTTTCGATCAGTTTTTTGACTGTACCAAAATCAACTCCGTCCTGGTTGATGACCCGTAAACCAATCAGGTCATTCCAGTAATATTCGTCTTCTGCCAGTTCAGGCAACTGTTGTTGACTGACGGCAATATCACATCCTGTTAATTGCGCGGAAAGATCACGATCATCGTATCCTTCCAGCCTGGCAACAACACCCTTACCCTGGCGATTGCCCTGCTCCACTTTCAGTTCTGTCCAGCCTTTGGTGGTTTTCACCAGCCAGGGACTGTACTTGAGAATATTTTCTCTGGGCTCGGTCCAGGAGCGTATCTTGACCCAGCCTTTTACACCAAACAATCCGCTGATCTGACCTGCCAGTACGTAATCTTCGGGCAAGTCTTGCATTAGCAACAGATCAGACGTGTTGTCGAGGTGCTTAAGCAGCAGCCTGTTTGATCAGGGTTGCTACTCGATCGCTAGGCTGTGCACCTTGAGATACCCAGTGCTCAACACGTTCTGTATCCAGACGCAGACGTTCCTGCTTGTCGCCAGCAACGGGGTTAAAAAAGCCAATACGTTCGATGTAACGACCATCACGGCGGTTACGTGAATCAGTGACAACGATATGATAAAAAGGGCGCTTCTTACAGCCACCACGAGCCAAACGAATAACAACCATCTCGCTTAATCCTCAAAAAATTATAAGCAATGAAAACCTGTCCGAATTTTCCGGCAGATGAAACGCTGGAATTTTACGCGATTTTGAGCAAATGTGAAGTGTTTATTACAGATAATTAAGGGTTTTATGTGAATAAATACCGGAATAGGGATGAAACCTGTTTAATTCAAGGTAAATAAATCTTTTTTATGTGGTTTATGGTCGTTACGGGGCGACATCACACGAGATTAAGCTTACCGGATAGATTAGATAATCTCGGTGATATACCACCAAAATTGTTACTTACATTAGATATTACAACATACTGATAGTGGCACTAGCTAAAACAGCTACTTCATATCTTGATATATTGGAAACAAGACAAGTCAGAGTAATAGATAGTCTATTTGTAGTTTTCAATTTAAAATAACATTAACACGCCAAATAAAATAATAATAAATGCTATAAATTGTGCGACCAAAAAAGGTCTTTTGAACTTACTATCGAAATGATCATATATTTCAAGATGCCCTCCTCGTTTTGCAGCCCAGCGAGAAGTGAAGAAATAGGCGTACATAGGAAAACGTGTCAATTGAAAAAATATACTGTCTTTTTCAAAGGATGCACCATAATAGAATTTATCTACTTCTTTCATTTTTGTACGCCCCAAGATATAGACAATAAAAAGTAAACAAAGACCCAGCAGAAGTATTAATGCAGTTACTATCCACCCCATGATTACAGTAGATAATATTTATCTAAAATAGCAAGAACTACTATAAAAAAAACAGTCAGGGTATTAAATAAAAATGCCAAACGGAATGGTCTCTTGAATTTGTCGTCAAAATGCTCATACAGTTCCAGATACCCCCCACGCTTGGCAACCCAATGTGATATGAAAAAATATGAATATTGACTAAATCGAAGTAATTGAAAAAAAATACTATCGTGTTGAAAAGTGGAACCATGTAGGTACTTGTCAACTTCTTTCATTTTTGTTCGACCAAGAACTGCAATAATTATTAATGCAATTAAACCAGATACAATACAAAGAAAAAAAACAGCCATAAATATTTTTTTTTCTATTTCCATACTATTTCTTTAAATCTTAATGAAGGCTTTCAAATAAATAATCGCCTGTCTTACTACCGGCATTTCCAAGTGATGAACCACCGATATATCCACCTGCACCCGCACCGACCAATCCGCACCAAAATATGCTGGTTCCGCCTGAAGGAAATCCGAAAATCAAATTACAAATACCATACCCTGCCGATCCACCTAAGATGCCTCCACCAGCTGAACCTATGACTGAACCAGTCAGCCGACCACCCTGAACATATTTACTCTTGTTGCATTGCTTATCAGTTCCTTCAGTACAAGCCTTATGAATAATCATCCCGCTTTGCCCCACATCAAGCGCCAGTCCAGCATAACCCAGGCGGCTCACCCATTTTCCGTACTGAGTGACTTTTGCATAGTTATCAGTAAAATCCGGCAGAGTTTCCACATGTCCTGGAACCCTGTTCCATTGATGAAGAATGCTTTTGGTACTGAGCCCAAGGCTATTCTTCAAATTGCCTGTTTGAAGGTTCAACCCCATGTGGGTACGGCCAACCATGCGTTTAAGTGTCGTTTCCAGTTGACTGAATATGGCTTTCCGCTGGAGATAGAAACGCTGTTGATTTAGCTTACCTGTTTTATTGTATGTACTGACATAGAGACGCTCAAGCTGTTTCAGGAGTAATTCAATTCGCTTTTTGTGCTGATTGAAATAGGTTGCTGCCACGCCATTAGCGGTGCCGCTATAAGCCATAACGTTGTAAAGCAACTCATAATGGGTGCTAAGGAAATCTGCTTCAGCAGGGGTTAATTGCTGCATCATCTTACCCATTTGGGCAGCAACTGTCGCCAGATCTGCTTCAAACTTTGTGCAGACTGTTTGACCCGGCGGAGTCACGACAACTACCAGCCCCGGGCGCACAGATGGTGTTTTGATATGTTGATTTACGCCAAGAAAATGTTCTTTGATAAGACTGTTCGGACCCTGATACAAATTCGAGATTAGTTCATCTACTGATTGAACGTGGGTAACAATATGAAAAAAAGCCTGATCAGGCACTGATTTAATAGTTTTACTCATTACACGCTGTCCTTGTTTCCTTGTGTGATATTCCTGACTATTAAATGCTGTTAATAATCACGATAAAGGGTATCAATATGATGATTTCCAGTCAACAAAGATATCAGAAAGTGAGGTCATGGAATCGGGGTAGTCCTGACAAGACCGTCAGCGGCACGGATGTCGCTGCCGAGCAGCCATGGATGGCAGTGTTTAGCGTGTCTGGCCTATGACAGGGTAAATGGTATTAAAAAGGCATCCCCGGTGGCATTTTACCCTTCAAACCACGCATCATTTTAGCCATGCCGCCTTTGGCCATTTTTTTCATCATTTTCTGCATTTGCATGAACTGTTTGAGCAGACGATTTACATCCTGCACCTGTGTGCCTGAACCGGCTGCGATACGTTTTTTTCGTGAGCCTTTAATGATGGCCGGATGAGAGCGCTCCTGTTGGGTCATGGAGTTGATAATCGCAACCAGACGTCCAAAGTCTTTGTCATTGACCTGGCTTTTGACGTTCTGTGGCAGGTTGGACATACCAGGCAGTTTATCCATCATGCCCGCAACACCCCCCATGTTACTCATTTGCAGTAACTGATCACGAAAATCCTCAAGATCAAAGCCTTTGCCTTTTTTCAGCTTTTTAGTGAGTTTTGCAGCTTTTTCATGGTCGATTTTTTGCTGTGCTTCTTCAACCAGTGATAACACGTCACCCATACCGAGGATTCGGGAAGCAACACGGTCAGGGTGAAAGGCTTCGAGAGCATCTATTTTTTCACCCGCACCAAAGAATTTTACAGGCTTGCCCGTTATCTGACGAATGGATAACGCTGCACCACCACGCGCATCACCATCTGTTTTGGTGAGTACTACACCGGTTAACGGTAATGCTTCATCAAAGGCTTTTGCGGTATTAGCTGCATCCTGACCGGTCATGCTGTCAACCACAAACAGGGTTTCAATCGGATTAACAGCCGCATGAATCTGCTGGATTTCAGCCATCATTTCATCGTCAATATGCAGGCGACCCGCGGTATCAACGATGACAATATCTTTATGATGTTTACGCGCATAATCAAGTGCAGCATTCGCGATATCAACCGGTTTTTGGCTGGTTTCACTCGGGAAGAACTCGGCACCTACCTGATCTGACAGGGTTTGCAGCTGTTTGATTGCGGCCGGGCGATAGATATCACAACTGACCAGCAATGATGATTTGTTTTCACGCTCTTTTAAAAACCGTGCGAGTTTGGCAACCGTGGTTGTTTTACCTGCCCCTTGTAAACCAGCCATAAGAATGACTGCCGGTGGCTGTGCATTCAGCATCAGCCCGTCACTGGCTTCACCAAGCACCTTGACCAGTTCGTCATTAACGACCTTGATCAGCGCCTGACCCGGGCTCAGGCTTTTAAGAACGTCTTCGCCGAGCGCACGAACACGCACATGTTCAATAAAATCTTTTACGACCGGCAATGCAACATCGGCTTCAAGCAAAGCCATACGTACTTCACGCAGGGTGTCTTTGATATTGGCTTCTGTCAGACGCCCCTGACCACGCAGGTCTCGTATAGTTTTGCCTAAACGCTCGGTAAGGTTTTCGAACATGGGTTTGCCTTGTGTTTGTTACTGTAGAAAGGAGGTATTGTAACCTGAAGTTGAGCTGATTATATACCCCTCGTGCTTCCATGTGCTCTGGGATATAAGTACTTTCTGTACAAAATCATAAAATTCCCGACTCTGATTCCATACTTGGCTCTGCCACCTCCAGGGAGAGAGGGGAGTAAAAGCAGTGTTTATTTGAAACGGATAAAACCTGATGCTAAAACAACAAATTAAATCTCTATTTCCAGATTACCCTGTAATCGTTGTATTTCCAGCCCGAGTATCGATTCATTACACTCCTGCATGATGGCGTCTTCTACGCCGGGTTTGAGATGGCTAATATACACTTTGGGTTCATGATTCAGTTTCTTGAGGTCTTCACTGAGCAATTCAGGACAATAGTGACAGGCCAGGCGGCAAAGTTCTTTCTCATTGTTTGAAAAGGCACATTCGACCAGTAGATAATCAAGGGGTGGTAATTCATTCAGCCTAGCCCAGAAGCTGTCATTAGTCGTTGTATCTGCTGAAAAGGCAAGCGACTTGCCATTGCGTTCAATATGATAACCGACGGTGGGGATTACATGGTTAACTGGTATAATTTCAAGATTATAGCCGTCTACTTCATAGGTTTGACCGGGTTCAATCGCATGAAACTGGATTACAGCCGTATCCAGCGTTGGGATAACCGCAAAGTCAGGCCAGATGACATTATTAAATATATGCTTTTGCAGTGCATCCAGTGTTGCTTGTGTGCCATACACCATTAAGGGACATTCGAGCAGAGTGTCAAAAATACTGTCTATCAGTAACGGTAATCCGGCAACATGATCAAGATGGCTGTGAGTGAAATAGATCGAACGAATCTGCTGCATTTCATGCAGAGACAGGTTGCTAATGCCAGTCCCGCAGTCCAGCATAATATGGCCATCCAGGATAAAAGAGGTCGTACTCAGATCTCCACCTATTCCTCCACTGCAACCGAGTACCCTGAGTTTCATTTTGCTTCCAGCCTTTGCATATTCTGCTTGCCAGTATCATTTAAATGCCTGTCTAAAGTTCAGTTCAGGTGAACCAGGCATCAAAGATTCAATTATTATTTTTCAACCAAGTAGCTGATTTTAGGTTTATTTACCAAGTTATAACACTATTTCTTCATATTCGGCAATTTTCAACGAAAATTTATCTTTTTTTTATGAAAAATAAACATTTTGAGACCTTTAACCACAAAATCACGACTTCTGACCGAACATATCCCTCGCTAACAATTAAATGCTACCGCTTTACGCTTGCATGCATGCGCAATGTGATTCAAACTAGACTGCCAATACCAAAAAAGATGCGGAACAACTAACTCACCAGAATGAACAACCTTATTCCCAGTATTACGGCCATAAGCTTGTATTTAATTTCCGGAGGCATGCTTGCCATGCGCCTGTTCGCGGGTGGAGATAAACTCGTTTTCCGCAAACCACTGCTGCTTACCTTTGCGGTGCTCGCGCTTTTTATACATAGCCGTCTTTTGTATCAAAGCCTTTTTCTACCGGGCGGGATTAATCTCGGTATCTTCAATGCATTTTCACTGGTCAGCTGGCTGATAGTTATTATGCTGATCCTGACGATGGTGCGTAAACCAGTTGAAAGCCTGGGGATTTTACTCTTTCCGATTGCTGCTTTCGCGATTCTTCTGGAGCTGCTTATCCCATCTGAACATCTGGTTAATATTCATGGCACCTGGCAGTTACAGGCCCATATTATTATTTCTATTGCTGCCTATAGCCTGTTGTCGCTCGCCATGGTTCAGGCGATTGTGCTGTACGTTCAGGATAAACACCTGCGTAACCATCAACCCGGTGGTTTTATTCGCAGCCTGCCTCCGTTACAGAGTATGGAATACCTGTTATTTCAACTGATTACATTTGGATATGTCCTGCTGACAGTCGGTCTGATCATTGGTGGCCTGTTTCTGGAAAATATGTTTGCCAAACACCTTGCCCACAAAACTATTTTGTCCATTGCCGCCTGGGTTATTTTCTCTGTGCTGCTGTGGGGGCGTTATCGTTATGGCTGGCGTGGTCGCAAGGCTATCCACTGGACGCTGGGGGGGTTCATTATGCTGATGCTGGCCTATTTCGGCAGCAAGATGGTGCTGGAAATCATCAAGACATGACATCCGCTCACCCCTTCATTTTTCTGCAATAACCGAGGTCACCCCGTTTGGAAGATATCCCTCTTAGTGTCCTGTATGGCATTCTGTTCGGTCTGATTCTGCTGTCTGCATTTTTCTCCAGCTCCGAAACCGGTTTGATGATGCTGAACCGCTATCGCCTCAAACACCTGAAAATGAAACACCATAAAGGTGCGATACGCGCCTCACGTTTGCTGGATCAGCCTGACCGGCTGATCGGGCTAATTCTGATAGGCAATAACACGGTGAATGTACTCGCCTCTTCACTGGCCACCATTATTGCTATTCGACATGGAGGCGAAGGTGCAATTCCGATTGCTGCAGGCATCCTTATTTTCGTTATTCTGATATTCGCAGAAGTCGCACCTAAAACACTGGCTGCAACTTATCCCGAGAAAATTGCATTTCCGGCAGCCATTATCTATATCCCGTTAATGCGCATTCTGTATCCGTTTGTGTGGATCGTTAATGCGCTTTCCCGTGCGTTGCTCAGCCTGTTCAAAATCCGGCTGGACAAAAACAGTTCACTGAGTTTAAACAGCGAAGAGCTACGCTCGGTAGTCAATGAAGCAGGCACACTGATTCCTCAAAAACACCAAAAAATGCTGCTCAATATCCTGGATCTTGAAAAAGTCACTGTTGAAGACATTATGATCCCGCGCAACGAGATCATTGGCATTGACCTGGATGATGACTGGGATGATATCGTTGATCAGTTGATCAACAGTCAGTACACCCGCCTGCCTGTATTTAAACAGAGCATTGATAATGTTCTGGGTTTTATCCATCTGCGTAAAGTGATACGAAGACTCAAGATGAAAACCTTCAGCCAGGAAGATCTTCTGAATACTGTTCGCGAGACCTATTTTGCACCTGAAGGCACGCCATTAAACAAGCAATTATTACAGTTTCAACATAAACGTCATCGTATCGGTATGGTGGTTGATGAGTATGGAGATATTCAGGGGCTGATTACACTGGAAGATATTCTGGAAGAAATTGTAGGTGAATTTACCACAGACCCTTCCAACCTGGCCGTTGGCATACACCCTCAGGATGATGACAGCTACATTATTGATGGCAGTACACATATCCGGGCAATCAATCGCATGCTCAGCTGGGATCTGCCAACCAAGGGGCCAAAAACCCTGAATGGACTGGTGCTGGAACACCTTGAATCGATACCTGAGCCCGGGATCAGTATTCTGATTAATGGTTACCCACTCGAAATACTGAAAATTAAAAACAATATTGTAAAAACGGCACGTATTTATCCGAAGCTGGAGACGGTAAGTGAAAAGGAATGAGTTGATTTATACCCCTCTCCCCGAAGGGGAGAGGGGTATATCCTGGCTTTGGTTTGAGAAGATCAACTCCTTCTCCCCAGGGATAAATGATTCCCTGGAAGAAATCGGCAGGGCGACAGCCAGAGCTAAAGCCGAGGGCCAGAGTGAGAGGGAAGCCCTCAATCAACAAAAATATCACTAAATAACATTAAATATATTAACGATTTACTATGTATTGCCGTTAAATGTGCTAACTTAAAAGAATATCATTGTCAGGATGAAAAATTATGAATGCACCCACACCCGATCAACGCACGTTTACCCGTATTGATTTTGATGCTCAGGCCAGTATCAGCAGTGCTGAAAAAAGCTGGAATACTGAACTTCTGGACATTTCACTTAAAGGTGCACTGGTTGAAAAGCCTCAGGATTGGGAAGCAGAAATTAATGCGCCGTTTACACTGGATATCAACCTGTCTGATGATACCCGGATAAAAATGGAAGTAACTGTCTCACATGTCGAAAATAACCATATCGGCTTTCGCTGTCATCATATAGACCTTGAAAGTATTACTCATCTGCGACGTATCGTTGAGCTTAACACCGGCAATGAAGATCTGCTACACAGGGAGCTTTCTGCCCTCAGGGTAGATTAGCTTGTTTCAACTGCTCTGAAGTCAGCAAAAAAACGCCTTCACCACCACGTTCAAAATCAAGCCACATGAATGGCAGTGTCGGGTATGCTTCAATTAAAGCTCCCTGACTATTTCCTACTTCAACTATCAGTATACCCTGATCCGAAAGATAATCTGGCGCTTCGCGTAAAATACGATGGGCAACATCGAGACCATCATCCCCGGCAGCAAGCCCCAGCGCCGGTTCATGATGATATTCACCCGGCATGGCATCCATATCTTCTTTGGATACATAAGGCGGGTTACTGACGATAATGTCATAAGGGGTTTTCTCCAGACCGGTAAACAGGTCAGATTCAATTGCATGTACCTGCGCCTTTAATTCCTGACGTTCTATATTAATATTAGCCACCGCCAGTGCATCTGCAGAGATATCGACCGCATCAACCTCGGCATGTGGAAATGCATAAGCACAGGCAATTGCAATACAACCACTGCCAGTACACATATCCAGCACCCGGTTCACATTTTCCGGCTCCACCCAGGGAGTGAATTGAGCCTCGATCAGCTCGGCAATCGGGGAACGAGGCACCAGTACACGTTCATCAACGTAAAAAGGGATTTGTGCAAACCAGGATTCATGGGTCAGATATGCAGCCGGCAGGCGTTCTGTTATGCGCCGCTGGATCCATTCGACAATCAATGTACGCTCATCCTGAGTGAGCTTGCAATCAAAGTAATCCCGCGGGGTGTCATGTGGCAAACCCAGTGCATACAGCACAAGAGTCAGGCTTTCATCCAGTGGGTTATCGGTTCCATGCCCGTACCAGACTGCAGAACCACTCAGTTGGCTATAGCCCCAACGCACAAAATCTTTTATAGTTGAGAGTTCATCGATAGCCTGTCTCGTATTCATCATTGTTTCCTGTGTTGATCAATGTCATATTCCGGGCAAGTTTAACCCGGACTGTGTA
>Ga0316206_1001582_pt1 | contig 19146 bp, 25 predicted proteins | sample 6monthpyrite_MG_FD_204942 | JGI IMG/M metagenome (GOLD analysis project Ga0316206, IMG submission 204942) | Microbial mat bacterial communities from mineral coupon in-situ incubated in ocean water Damariscotta River, Maine, United States -... | ecosystem: Environmental > Aquatic > Marine >... | reverse complement strand
AAATCTATTCCACAGTAGTAGGGATGCATGTTATTGTAGAAGTTCATTGGGTTTTCTCCTTTTGGTTTTGTCACCTTTGAGTTTAGTCATAATGACTAAACTTGGAGAAGGCTCAATGAGTATCAAGTGCATCTTGTCGGACTGGTTTTCCGCTGCGCTTCAAACCAACCACAAATGCGGGCGTTAAGCCTCACAAGGAATCAGAGTGAAGAAGGAAATTGAAGAAATTCTCGTAGCCTCTAAAGATCTTGCTTCGAGGTATAAAAAATTAACTGGTAAGCCGTTAGGAATTACTGGTGAAGTGGCTGAGTTTAGTGCAGCAAAATTATTAGGTTTAGAGCTTTCTGAGGCCCGAAAAGCTGGCTACGATGCAATTGGTTCTGATAAGAGAAAAATACAGATAAAAGGTCGCTGCCTTTCTGACAATCCTAAGCCAGGTCAGCGATTGGGCTCAATACGCCTAGATCATGAATGGGACTCGGTCTTGCTCGTTTTAATGAACGAGGCATTTGATGTAACCGAAATGTGGGAAGCTTTTCGCCCTGAAGTAGAGACAGCTTTATTGGCTCCCGGCTCGAAAGCTCGTAATGAGCGTGGTGCTTTGGCAGTCAGTAAATTCAAGCAAATAGGTCAACAAGTATGGCCAAAATAAAGGCCTAACAAGTTTATCAAACTCGTTCCGGCCAAAAACACGGCCTCCACTAATTTAAGCGTTGAAGGTCTGCTTTTCAAAATATATATTAATCGCTAATGACTGCTAATGATTGAACGGCGACCTAAAGTGACACTACAGGTAGGGTCTGCTTTAGTTTTCGACATTAGTATATATATTATAAAAAGGTATGATCAGTAAACCCGCATAAATTGCTTGTATCTAGTTTTCGACTTTAATAGGTAAGAATAGTAAGGTGGCTTATATACAAAAAACTTATAGAAGAATATGAGTTGAATGGTAATATCAGGCCATTCTAATGAATCTAATAAATAGCTAGATAAACCAAATGAAAATACAACGCCAACCCCTTCGTAAACTGACTAAAGTCTATCTGATTAAGTTTTTTAGAAAAAAAGATTTAGTCTATCAGGAATGGACAGTCACTACTGATGACATTAGTCGTGTAGTTAATAACTATTCTGTTATCGAGATGATCCTTAAAGCTGATTATGCAGAGCAAAGAGAACTGGCCGATGCACTTTGTGAGCTAGATTCCGCCAACAGAGATATTAATATGTTTCTTAAACATCTGGCTATTGAGTGTAATATTTCAGGGCAGGCTCAAGTAGTGGAATCAGAGGCATTATTAAAGGCAGGTTAATTTTTTTTGAATATGCATTAATGCTGAACGGCTAGAACACACTTAAACAAATGAATAATTATATGTGTTGTGCTTATATCGCGACGTCCTTGTCGTCGATACAGTTTGCAATTCGCTAAATAGTTGCCGGTTCAAAGTCAGTTAAGGTTTCAACTTCTGCATCATAGTCAATGCCCTCTATACCAAAGCCAAAGAGCTTTAAAAACTCGTCTTTATAGCCCTGATAATCGGTTAGCTCAAAAATATTATCGCTGTTTACCTGCGGCCAAAGTTCCTTAACTTTGTTTTGTACATCGTCACGTAGTTCCCAGTCATCCATACGAATTCGCGCGGTATCATCAAGTTCTGCACCACCCTCCTTATACAGCTGAGTGCGGAACATGCGATTGATTTGTTCAATGCAGCCTTCATGAATGTTCAGCTCTTTCATTACCTTAAAACCCATTGCAATATACAGTGGCATTACAGGTATGGCTGCGGAGGCCTGTGTAACTACGCTTTTTAATACGGCTACATTGGCTGTGCCATTGATGTCGGCGAGTGAATTACGTAATGCACCGGCGGCTCTGTCCATATCTTCTTTTGCCTTGCCTAATGCTCCATGCCAGTATATCGGCCAGGTAATGTCGGTACCAATGTAGCTGTAAGAAACGGTTTTAACGCCATCAGCTAAAACGCCTGCATCTTTCAATGCGCTCATCCATAATTCCCAGTCTTCACCACCCATTACAGTAATGGTGTTGTGGATTTCTTCTTCCGTTGCAGGCTCAACTTCCGCTTCTATGATGATGTCTTTGCTGGTATCTACGGCGGTGGCCTTGTATGTATTACCAATCGGTTTTAATACGGAGCGTATAACCTCACCAGAGTCTGGCATTTTACGTACAGGCGAGGCCAGTGAGTAAACCACAAGGTCTACTTGCCCCATGTCCTGCTTGATCATTTCAATGGCCTTGTCGCGCATTTCATTTGAGAAGGCATCGCCATTAATGCTTTTGGCATATAGGCCTTGTGCATGCGCCGCTTTTTCAAAGGCCGCAGAGTTATACCAGCCAGCAGAGCCCGGCTTTTTTTCAGTCGCCGGCTTTTCTAAAAACACACCCAGTGTGTCAGCCCCTGAGCCAAAGGCGGCGGTAATACGTGATGCCAGACCATAGCCAGTTGAGGCGCCTATGACTAAAACCTTTTTAGGCCCGTTAGCAACAACTCCATCGGCTTTTACGCGCGCTATTTGCTCGTTAACATTGGCTTCGCAGCCAGTAGGGTGAGTTGTTGTACAAATAAAACCGCGAGTTTTTGGTTTGATAATCACGTTAGATATTTCCGCTTTAGTTTAGTATGAGATGTATTGTTATTTTAAGCTTGCAGCAACACTTTTAAGTTTGCCTTGAACCACGGGTGCAACTTCAGCAACATGTGGATTGTCGACCATGCCCAGCACTGCAACAGGATCCATAAAGCCAACATGTACCTTGCCACCTTCTTCTTCGCGCAATAATACATTGCAGGGTAATAACAGGCCGATGTCTGGCTCGGCTTCAATGGCCTCTTTTGCCAGCTGAGGATTGCATGCGCCAAGTATTTTGTAGCCGCTGCGATCGTAGTCTAATTTGGCTTTCATTACCTTTTGCACATCTATTTCTGTGAGTACACCAAAGCCTTCTGCCATGAGTGCATCGCGTACTTTTGCTTCTACTTCTTCCATTGTTCCATCGACAGTGACACTAAAAGCGTACATAAGGTATCTCCCAAAATATAAAATTCGAAACTGATATTAGCATAATCTAATCTTTTTAAGGAGTGCTGAGCGTATGCGGGCATAACTTGTTTACCAAATAGTGCCGGCTAAACAGATCGATGTATGGAATAGCCGTGCCTATCGTGTAGTGAGTATTTATGTATTTGCAGGATTAATATTAGGTAATTTGTCTGATGTTAATTGAACGATTGAGGGCAGCTGTAATCACAGCAAAGCGAATATTCTGCATAACGTTTATTTACGGTATTTCAGGCGTTACTTTTTAAAGCTAAAGTTTATAATAATCATGGAAAAAATGGATCAGGCAATATATGACTTTCGGTCTAATAATTTTCTACCTGATCGAAAAGTATAAGGTATAACTATGCAATGGAAAAATAGCACAACCCATTTTGGCCTGATTGCTATCGCTCTGCACTGGCTGGTTGCGTTGACTGTTTTTGGGCTTTTTGGACTGGGTTTATGGATGACCGAGCTTGATTACTACGATAGCTGGTACAAACAGGGCCCATGGTTGCATAAGAGTATCGGCATTCTGCTTTTCTTTACGCTACTTTTCCGCATCTACTGGAGACTATTAACGCCACCCCCAGTGGGTTTAGCCAGTCACAAACAGTGGGAAGCTAAAATATCCTATGCAGTTCAATTGCTACTTTATTTATTACTCTTGTTAATTATGCTAAGTGGTTATCTTATTTCAACCGCGGATAATCGCTCAATTGATGTGTTCAACTGGTTTTCCATTCCGGCGAGTATTACTTCTATTCCCAATCAAGCCGATGTTGCTGGCTGGGTGCATTTAGTGCTAGCTTCTGGTGTAATTGGTTTGGTATCACTCCATGCAGCGGCGGCACTGAAACACCATTTTGTCGATAAAGATCAGACATTAAAGCGTATTATCGGAAAGTAAATTTAACCTATAAATTTGGAGATAAATTATGAAATCAAAAACATTAGCCACATCATTGCTTGTTGCGAGTTTAACGTTTGGTAGCTCTGCTCTTATGGCCGCTGATTATGTGGTAGATACAAAAGACGCACATGCCTTTATTCAGTTCCGCGTGCAGCATCTTGGCTATAGCTGGCTATATGGACGCTTTAACGATTTTAGTGGCAAGTTCAGTTACGATGAAGCCGCGCCAGAAAAATCATCCATTGAGGTAAACATTGAAACCAATAGCGTAGATTCAAATCATGCAGAACGTGATAAGCATTTAAGAGGCGAAGATTTTTTGAATGTTGATAAATACCCGCAGGCAAAATTTGTCAGCACAAGCTTTACACCGGGTAAAGATGGTAAGGCGGTTGTAAAAGGTGAACTGACATTACACGGTGTTACCAAAACGATAGAAATTGCAGTGGAATCTATCGGCGCGGGTAAAGACCCCTGGGGTGGATACCGTCATGGCTTCGAAGGCAAAACTCAATTTGCAATGGCCGACTTCGGTATTATGAAAGACCTTGGACCAAAATCAAAAAATGTTGAAATGATTCTGTCACTTGAAGGAATAAGGCAATGAAAATTGCCTTAACAAATCTGGATGATTCCATGAGTTTCTTTATTGTCCCAGTACGCTAGTTAAAACTATGCACTTTAGTGCAAGGCTTTAGCGGGTACACAGGTATTAATGATAGTTGAGCTCTTTTTAAGAAAAGTAGGCTGGATCAAGCGTAGCGGACCCACCTATATCACGACTCAATTCTGCTGGATCCGCTGCGCTTGATCCACCCTACAAATTGATTAAATTTTAGTGCAGATAATAAAATGTATTGTGAGTGGTATTGTATATGAGAGGACTTTTAGTCCATAGTCGTTGAGTCTGTCCGATATGGCTCTTTAATCTGCAGCAGACTGCTGCTTGCTGTGCGTAGTTCCGGCTGAAAAGTACAGTGGTCGATGTGGAATTGCTCATCGACCAGATCACGTGCTGCTAACAGATGCTGCTGCCAATGTGCCAAATCATCAATCACCAGATGTGCAGATAATGCAGTGCGCTCGGCCGATAGAGACCAGATGTGCAGATCGTGCACTTCCAGTATGCCATCAAGCCCAGCCAATGCATTGCCAACAGCTTGAAGATTGATGTTGTTGGGTACGCCATCGAGCAGCAGGTGCAGGCCATCACGTAACAGGCGCAGGCTGGAGAAAAGAATCAGCATGACAATCACCAATGAGAGGATAGGGTCGATTGGATTCCATCCGGTTACGGTGATTACAACGCCAGAGACTAGGGCAGCGATTGAGCCGAGCAGATCTCCAAGTACATGTAAAAATGCAGCGCGAACATTAATATTATTTTCCGAGCGCGTTAGCAGCCATGCTACTAAAATGTTAATGAGCAGGCCAATAAAGGCAACCAGTGTTACGGTCTCTCCCTTCACCGGCTGCGGGTTTACCAGTCGCTCAACTGCGGCAATACTAATTGCCACCACTACAGCGATCATGAACAGTGCGTTGAGTAGTGCGGCCAGCAACTCGACACGGCCGAGACCATAGCTATGACGTTTCGAAGGTGCACGTAGCGCCAGTGTAGCGGCAAAGGCGGCTATCCCCAGCGATAGCCCATCGGTTAGCATATGCCCAGCGTCACCCAGCAATGCAATGGAGCCCGAATACCAGCCAGCCAGTGCTTCGATGACCGCAAAGAGAAGTGTCAAACTCAGGGCCAGTAATAGTACCCGTCGGCTTGATGAAGCATGATGATGGTCGCTACTCATTTAAATATTTTACCTTTATCATTTCGTTCATTTGTTGAACGTCGGCGTATAGCGGGGTATGAAAACTGAATAAAAAATTGCAAATTAGCCAACTTTTATGATTTCTCTGCAATGATGATTATTCTGCAAGCCAGTCCTCGACTGTTTTACGGTCCGGTACACCACCCGCATGAACAACAGTGCCATCAATCACCACACCCGGTGTGCTCATTACACCGTAAGACATGATATCGCCGATGTCTTCGATTTTTTCAAGTTTGATTTCAGTGCCTGATTTTTTTGCGGTTTCATCAATCAGTTTTAATGTCGCTTTACAATTTGTGCAGCCTGAGCCCAGTACTTTAATATTTTTCATCATTGTTACCTTGTTAGTTTAATTTCACCTTGAATAAATTAATGCCATCACTAGCAACAGGATTGCCCACCCGGTGTTGGCGAACAACCGCAGCTTTCTTCTTCAGCAGCATCCGCTAAAGGTGCAACAGAACCACAGCAGTCAGTTGCTTGATTGTGTTTTGCTACTGCAGTTAAAGCGGTTTTTGCATCAAACAGGGTGTCCAGTTTTTGCGCTGCCTCATCTCGAATGTGGCGGGCGATTTCAATCACTGTGTTAATCTGATGTTCAGGAACGCCCGCACTGCGCAGGCGATCTAACTGACATAAACCCATGTCGGGGTGTCTAGCTGCGATGCCCGATGCCAGTGAAATCATCGCAACAATTGAAGAGTGTAGTTGGGGTTGTTCGGACATAATAAAAATCCTCAATAATCTATTTTTGGATAAAACGCGTGTTTATGTGACGGCATTAAAGGCGTAACCGACCAGGGTGAATGCCACGGCCAATACCGCTGCATAAATCGCCAGCGCAGGCCAGCGGATTACCTTGCGTAAAATCAGCATTTCCGGTAGTGACAAAGCGGCAATACTCATCATTAATGCCAGCGTGGTACCAATTGCCACCCCTTTACCGAGCATGGCCTCTGCCAGAGGGATAACCCCAGTCGCATTTGAGTAGAGTGGCACGCCAAGAATGACGGCGCCAGGTACTGCAAACCAGTTATCTTTTCCACCGAGGTACTCAACCACCCATGCTTCAGGTACATAACCATGGAACAGGGCGCCAAGTGCTACACCGGCAAAAACCCATTTCCAGATGCGCGTAACTATTTCTTTCACTTCACTCATGGCATAACGGTGACGTCCTGCCAGTGACGTATCCGGCTTAGCCATTTGTGCTTCACCCATGTGGATTTTCCACACATAACCCTCAACCCATCGTTCGGGTTTGAAGCGCTCCATAACAACGCCACCGACATAAGCCACTGTTAGACCAGCGAGAACATATAAGGCCGCAAGTTTCCAGCCCAGGATGCCTATAAGAATTACTACGGCAACTTCATTGATCATTGGGCTGGCAATTAAAAATGAAAAGGTGACACCCAGCGGAATGCCTGCTTCGACAAAGCCGATAAACAGGGGAACAGAAGAGCAGGAACAAAACGGCGTTACAGCACCCAGAAGAATAGCCAATACACGCGCTAGCCATTGCGGTTTATCGCGTACATATTTACGTACACGTTCAGGGCTGAGCATGGCACGTAGCAGCCCCATGACATAGATGATGATAAATAGCAGGAAGAAGATCTTTGTCGTATCCATGATAAAGAATTGCACAGCACTACCTGTCTGGCTGCTGGCATCAAGGCCAAGCCATTGATAGGCGATAATATTTGCTAATTGTTCAAACATATCAGCCCCCTTTGCCTGGGCAACATTCGTCATAACCTGGGATACCTTCACCTTGTTCATACCAGTTAGCGGTTGAGTTAACCACCCGAACTGCAAACAACATGACTGGCACCTCGATCAATACGCCGACCACCGTTGCCAGTGCTGCGCCGGATTCAAAACCAAATAAAGCAATGGCCGTTGCTACGGCTAGTTCGAAAAAATTACTGGCACCAATTAGTGCCGAAGGGCCAGCGACACAGTGGGGAGATTTCACTGCACGGTTGAGCAAATAGGCAAGGCTTGAATTGAATAACACCTGAATCAGTATCGGTATAGCCAGCAGTAAGATAACCAGCGGCTGTGTCAATATTTGCTCGCCCTGAAAACCGAAGAGTAATATTAATGTTGCAAGTAACGCACTGAGTGACCAGGGGTGTAACGTTTTCAGGTTGCGCTGCAGTTTCTGCGGACCATTGTTGGTACTAAGTAATATTTTGCGCCACAAACTGGCAATGATTAAAGGCACCACAATATAGAGTAATACGGAAAGCAATAATGTATCCCACGGCACGATGATGGAAGAGATACCAAGCAATAATGCGACGATTGGCGCAAACGCAAAAACCATGATGATGTCATTAAGCGCCACCTGTGAAAGTGTGAAATGGGGTTCACCTCTTGACAGGTTGCTCCAGACAAAAACCATTGCCGTGCACGGTGCCGCGGCAAGAATGATTAATCCTGCAATGTAACTATCGATCTGCTCTTCGGGTAACCAGTCACGGAACAGATAAGCAATAAAAAACCAGCCCAGTAACGCCATCGAAAAAGGTTTTACGCCCCAGTTTACGAACAAGGTAACGCCAATGCCACGCCAGTGTTCACCCACATGCTTAATCGCTTTCAAATCAATTTTGAGTAGCATGGGAACAATCATCAGCCAGAGCAAAACGGCAACAGGTAAATTAATCTGTGCTATTTCAAGACGCCCGATAGTTTGAAAAATCTGCGGTGATAAATGACCCAGTCCGATGCCTGCAACGATGCATAGTGTTACCCACAATGTCAGGTAACGCTCGAAAAAACCCATTGCTGCGCCGGCTGATTTTTTGGCTGTAGTCTCACATTGAATAGACATGATTAATCCTGTGGCAAAATATTTTCATGATTATTTTCTGGATTATTTGTCGTGACATTTGAATGGCGTGCCAGCAAGTCTTTTACACGTCGTTCGATATCGTCGCGGCTAGCGCGGAACTGATTGATGATTTCTTCTTCAGTGCCTTGTGCTTTGGCGGGATCATCCAGCGGCCAATGTTCTTTATTGGTGCCCGCAGGTAATACCGGACAGTGCTCATCGGCATGGCCGCACACGGTGACAACGAGGTCAGCAGCTTGCAGCATCTGGTCGGTGACTTTTGTTGATTCCTGTTCCGAAATATCTATGCCTGCCTGTTTCATCACGGTAATCGCACGCGGGTTTTTACCGTGCGCTTCAATACCGGCAGACTGGATTTCAAACAATGGTCTGCCCAGCCATTTGTGAGCGGCAAGAATTACCGGTGCATAAGAATAAAATATTGAATGGTTTTGTCATGGTGATTTCTCTTGATAAATTGCTTTAGGCACAGCAGGCCTGGCCAGGTCTATCTGACATGTTGTCGAGTATTTTTTTATCAGAAATAAAAGGCTCGATTTTGCTTACGCTAGCGAGTGTGGTTTGCAGGATACAAAGCGCCCAGTCTTGAAGATCGGGATTAATGCGATAGTTCATCCAGGTGCCGTTACGTCGGGCAATCAGCACACCGGCTTCACGCAGATGGGCCAGATGGCGTGAGATTTTTGGCTGGGATAGATTAAGCGCATGAGTGAGCTCGCAGACACATAGTTCGCCTTCGGCCTGCATTAATAACAGGCAACGCAGTCGTGTGCTGTCTGCCAGCATTTTAAAAAATATTTCGGTTTCATTTAACATATTCCATAATATATGCCTAAACATATATATGGTCAAACATATATATTATTGTGTGGAATAATGTAATGCACTCGATTTCAACAGTGCAATAAGTTAGCGGCGAGAAAAAAAAAGCTCTTAAAATACTAAATAGAATCAATTACTTAGAAAGGCATTAGTAGGGGGAAAACCTAAGATGTTGATAAATAAGCAGATTTTTGTTAGTATACCGACAGTTTCGTAGCCCAGAAGGTTAGTTTTATCATTTTTTCAGCTGTATTTAATACACTGTCACTTGCGTTTAGACGCCCCTCTTGTACAGACCTTTTATGGTCGAGTCTAATCCAAAGGAACCTTCCTGAGGAACCAATCGTACGGCAACAACAGACGTCTCGTATTATCCTGATTTGGCGTTGGTTAATGCCCGGCATAATTCATAGCGCTTATTTGCCGCTATGCCGAAGCGTTATCAGCTTGTGACTGGTTGAGCTTTTAAGTATTAACTTTAAAACAATTTAAATTATATTATGGAGAGCCAGATCCACACCGCTGATAAAAATATTACATTACGTAAACCGACATTGAAGGATGGCCTGGCCATTTATCAACTGATTAAATCCTCACCACCACTGGATTTAAATTCGAGTTACCTTTACTTTTTGCAGGCCTCACACTTTGCAGACACCTGCATTGTGGCTGAGCACGATAAACAGATTGTCGGTTTTGTATCCGGTTATATTCAACCGGACGATGCACAGGCGCTGTTTGTTTGGCAAGTGGCTGTCGCCGATAATATGCGTGGCTCAGGCCTCGGCAAGGCGATGTTGCTTGGCCTGCTGGAAAGCCAGTCCGATGACTCGGCAATCACTAAAATTACCCTCACTATAAGCCCCTCCAATAAGGCTTCTCAAGGGCTGTTTAAATCATTTGCTCAAGCACACAAGCTCACACTGTCCAGCACACCTTTTATTAGTGAATCTCACTTTGGTGATGAAGGCCATGAGGCGGAAGAGCTGTATACCCTGCAAATGCCAGACAATACTAAATTAATCCCTTATTTTTCTAAAAGGCATACAAGATGAATTTTGACATTTTTAATGAATACGAATCAGAAGTTCGTGGTTACATCCGTGCATTTCCAACTATTTTTGATAAATCAAAAATGGCTGAGATATGGGATGAATCAGGCAAACGCTATATTGATTTTTTCGCCGGTGCAGGCGCTTTAAATTACGGTCACAATAACCCTTTAATCAATTCAGCGGTTATCGAATACCTGCAAAATGATGGCATAGGCCATGCGCTGGATATGGGTACGGTTGCTAAACGCAGCTTCATGGAAAGCTTCGTTAACAATATTCTTAAACCGCGTGACCTGAATTACAAATTGCAATTTGTCGGCCCGACCGGCACCAATGCAATTGAAACGGCACTGAAAATTGCCCGTAAGGTAAAAGGCCGTAAGCAAATTATGTCTTTCACCAACGGCTTTCACGGCATGTCGATGGGTTCTTTAAGCATCACTGGCAACAGCTATTACCATGATGAAAGCTACGGCGTACCGGGTTATACCACGCAGGTTCCTTTCCATGATTATTTGGGTGATAAAGTCGATACCATCGCCTACCTGAGAAAAATTATAGGTGATGATTCCAGTGGTACCGAACTACCGGCCGCCATCGTTCTGGAAACCATTCAGGCCGAAGGTGGTATCAATGTTGCCGGTGAAACGTGGCTGCAGGCTTTACGGCAAATCTGCGATGATTTTGAGATCCTGCTGATTGTTGATGACATTCAGGTAGGTAATGGACGCTCTGGTGATTTCTTTAGTTTCGAAAGAGCAGGCATTAAGCCCGATATAGTTACCTTGTCGAAATCCATCGGTGGCGGTCATCCGATGTCACTGGTTTTACTAAAACCAGAGCTCGATAAATGGACCCCTGGCGAGCACTCCGGCACTTTTCGCGGTAATAACCTTGCGTTTGTGGCTTCCACAGTTGCCATCGACAATTACTGGTCGGACGATAGCTTCTCCAAAGAGATCAAAAACAAAGCCAGGCTCATTGAACAACGCATGCAAAAACTGGCATTAGGCTTTTCTGAGCATATTCGCGAAATACGCGGTCACGGCATGATATGGGGCGCTGAGTTCAAAAAACCGGAGATCACTTCAGCCATTTGTTCACAAGCCTTTAAAGATGGTCTGGTCATTGAAACCGCCGGTGCAGCTGGCGATGTGATTAAATTTTTAGGCCCGCTGATTATTACTGAAGACTTGATCAATGAGGGATTTGATATTTTGGAAAGTGCCATCGCCAAAGTGCTTAAACAACAGGCCACTGAAAGCAAATAAAGGAGATGAAATGTTAGTAAAAAATCTTTATGACGATGTAATAGGTACGCCGGATGATGTGGATGCTGAACAATGGACTAGCCGTCGCATACTGCTAGCAAAAGATGGCATGGGTTTTTCTCTGCATGACACGCTCATTAAAAAGGGCGAAGACCTGCACCTCTGGTACAAAAATCACCTGGAAGCCGTGTACTGCATTGAAGGCGAGGGTGAAATTGTTGAAAAGAAAAATGGCAAAATACACCCCATTCGCGAAGGTACGGTTTACGCCTTAAATGAAAATGACCAGCACATACTTCGCGCAAATAAAGGCGTTGGCATGCGCATGGTTTGTGTATTTAATCCGCCAGTAACAGGCAGAGAAACCCATGATAAAGATGGCTCGTACACGTTAGTTGAAAACGACTAAGTCGACATACGCTTTTATTTATTTGGTTTAATAATGGCCAGACCTGAACACTTTGAAACGTTTAACAAAAGAGAAATATACTCATAATCCTATGTTAATGACAGAATCTACAAAACTAAGTATCGAAAAAATCGGTGGCAGCTCAATGAGCAACTACGCTGCGGTTAGAGACAATATTGTTCTCTATGCAAAAAATCCTTATGGGCGAGTGCTTGTCGTTTCTGCCTATGGCGGCATTACCGATGACCTTTTAGAACACAAAAAGACCGGGCAGTCGGGTGTTTATGGTTTGTTCGCACATGATGATAGCAATAACGACTGGCGTATCGCCTTAGACCAACTGGGCGCAAAACTTAATCAAATCAACCAAACGTTGTTTACCAACAAGCCGCAACTGGACCAGGCAAATGCGTTTATTAATGATCGCCTCGATAAAACCAAACAATTATTAAATCATTTGCAAGACCTCTGTAGCCATGGTCACTTTTCATTGGAAGAGCACTTGCTGACCGTACGTGAATTGCTCGCCAGTGTAGGTGAAGCGCACAGCGCGTGGAACTTAAGTCAATTGCTGAAAAATGAAGGGGTCAATAGCCGCTTTATTGATTTAACTGGCTGGCAGACTGATGAAAAATATCCACTGGATGAAGTCATCGCACATCATCTCGACGACATTGACTTCAGTCAGGAGCTTCCGGTTGTTACTGGTTATGCGCATTGCAATGAAAACCTTATGGCCACCTTCGATCGTGGTTACAGCGAAATGACCTTTAGCCGTATTGCTGTACTTTTCAATGCCACAGAAGCGGTGATCCATAAAGAATACCATCTGAGTAGTGCAGACCCTACGCTGGTAGGTGAATCACTTGTCATTCCTCTCGGAAAAACCAACTACGACATTGCAGACCAACTGGCTAACCTGGATATGGAGGCTATTCATCCTCGTGCCGCCAAAGGATTACGTCAGGCGAAAATTCCGCTACGTATAAAAAATGCGTTTGAACCGGAACATCATGGCACATTGATAACAGCGGATTACATTAGCGAATCACCGCAAGTTGAGATTATTGCGGGAATGAAAAATTTAATAGCTCTGGAACTTTTTGATCAGGAAATGATGGGGCAGCAAGGCACCTATGAGAAAGTAGTAATTGAAACGGCATCACGATTAAAGTGTCAGGTTATTACCAAAGATTTTAACGCCAATACCATTACGGTTTTTTTAAACGCCTCACTTAAAAAAGCCAAACGACTCGCGGAACAATTACTACAACAACTTCCTACAGCAACCATCAATACCAGTAAAGTATCCCTGGTTTCAGTGATGGGTAGTGATATGCGCATCAAAGGTTTATTAGCAAAATCTGTACAGACGCTGTTTACTCAGGGCATCAGCGTAGAAGCCATCCATCAAAATATCCGCCAGGTGGAAATGCAGTTTTTTGTGAATGAACGTGATTATGAGAGAACCATAAAAGCACTACATGAGAATTTAATAGAAGTTCATAACCATGGGAAAGCTATATGCGTACATTAATTATTATAGCGGCGCTGTTTTTTTTGCCGCACGCCAGCTATGCCGCACAAATGCATGTTAAAGAAACGCAAAACGTCGAAACCCTTACAGAGCCAATGTACAATCCGTTTATAGAACGTTACGTAATGGACGAACTAAAACAATTGCGGGTAGATATGAATGCGCTGCACGTTGACCTGACCAAAGAAGTTGTTAACCGTGAACTTACCGCCACCACACGTGCGGTTGGTTATGCGACTGATACAGTGACTTATTTTTTCTATTTAATCGCCGGCATCAGTTCGGTTTTACTTCTGGTTGGCTGGAACTCGATACGGGAAATTAAGGATAAGGCGCTCAATATAGCCGATACAAAAGTCAATAAAGTCATCTCACAATATGAAGATCGGCTTGAGAAACTCGAAGAGGAATTACAGAATAAATCTGACGGTATTAGCACGGCTCAAAGACGTTTATCTCAACATCAGGATATTCACAGCCTGTGGCTGAAAGCTGCACAGGAACAGATTTTAAGTAATCGTCTAAATATATACGATCAGATTCTAGAGATAGATCCTGAAAATACAGAAGCGATGACCTATAAAGCGGATGTGGCTCTGGAAATGGATGAACCGCAATGGGCAATCAATCTGTGTCATCAGGCGCTGCTCTACGATGCAGAAAACAAGCACGCCTATTATCAGTTAGCGGGGGCTTATGCATTGCTTAAACAGCCGCATGATGCGCTTTTCTACCTGGAAAAATCCATTAAAGATTCCGAAGGTATAGCGGAAGAAGATATCATTAAAGATCCGATTTTTGAAAGCTTACTCAATAATCCAGAATTTCAGAAATTACTGCAGAGCTATCAAAGCAATCATCAGGCGGGTGAAGAGTAAGTAATAATCTCTCTGCTGTTTTTATTTGATCAGCAGTAGGGTGGTTTTAAAAGCTATATTTGCGCCAGCTGCCAAACATCGAAGGCGGGTTCTTCGTAAGGGTGGGCGAGCCTCATTGCCGCAACAACGGCGTGAATATGCTGATCCTCAACCACCAGCTCCACTTTGAATTCGTTGACGAGCTCAATTTTGCCCTGCTCACCCTTGTGCGGATGGCTATTGTCCATGGGTCTAAACTGGCCCTGTCCCAGTGTTTGCCAGCTGCAGTGGTCGTAATTTCCAATTTTTCCTCCACCTGCCTCAAACATCGCATTTTTAACGAGGTCCAGGTGATCATCTGGAATAAAGACACAAAGTTTATACATATCGTTTCCTGCTTATTTTTACGCGTGGTAATTCCTGACTATTTGGAATGATATAAGTGATGCGAATCGTGTAGAATATATCTCAAGATTTTCCCCCATTTTGAACCAATTTCAGGAATAGTTAAATGAGTGATGACGGTATTCAACTATCGCCCGCATTATTGCAAGATTTTCGTGATGCGATGCTTAAGCAAGATACACGTACTAGTGATGACATACTGGCTATGCAATATTTAGTTGCAGCCGCTGGTATGATGCTTTCAGAGTATAATAATCCACAGATGGATAAAGGCAATGCGCTAAATGACCTGTCAGGTTTTATGAAGCACGTGTTTGATTATATGGAAGACCAAAAGCCTAAAATGCCACCACCACAAGATGCCTTTGGGGTGTGGACGCCTAAGTAAGTACCCAGGTATATTCCAGATATATTCTTAGGTATTTCTTAAGTTTTAGTGTATTACAAGTTGCCAGTTAATTGACTGGCAACTTACCCTCCCCAGAAATACACCCTAGATAACACGATACATCAAAAGCGTATTTCAAACCCATTATGCCAACATTATTTCAACGAGCTGAGGCGTGTTTAGACGCCAGCGACCCTACGACTAAAGTGACTCTCACACAGGCTTTATACAAGGATTGGTGTGCCAATAAAGTTGATCTGGATCGAGACTTTAAGCCACAGGCAATTGGCGGGGTGGGGCGACCAGAAAAACCCAATTTAGTAGCGCCACGAGAAGTTGCTAAGCGCAGTATGCATACCGAAGAAGGGCGTATTATTTTGTGCCACGCAATAACGCATATAGAATTTAATGCGATTAATCTGGCTTTGGATGCGGTATACCGCTTTACTGACATGCCCAGCGAATATTATACAGACTGGTTAAAAGTGGCCAGTGAAGAGGCTTACCATTACACCCTGCTGGAGTCATACTTGCATAAGCGGGATGTGGCCTATGGTGATTTTGATGCACACAATGGTTTATGGGAAATGGCACAACTCACTGCGCATGATGTGATGATTCGCATGGCCCTGGTTCCCCGGGTTTTAGAGGCACGCGGCCTGGATGTAACACCCGGTATTCTGAAAAAGTTAGAACAGTCTAAAGATGAAGAGTTTATCGCGCACTTAAAAATAATTCATCGTGATGAAATAGGCCATGTGGCTATTGGTAGTCATTGGTTTAAAACTTTATGTGAGCAACGAGGCCTGGAATATCGCGCTGTCTTTAAGCAGTTAATACAGGATTATATGAAAGGTAGCTTACGCGGTCCGTTTGATGAAGTGGCGCGATTACAGGCCGGATTTAGCGCAGAAGAAATTGCCGATTTAAATGCACTTGAAATATAAGTACTGGGTTTGAGCTATGAAATTATTTAATCAATTTTTTTATTTTGGCGTATTGCTAATGTTGTCAACATCCGTGTTTTCAGCAAGCTTAAAAAGCCTGGTGCTGCAGTATGAAGAAACAGAGTCGGGTGTGGATGTTCAGTCTATGCGCTACATTATTAACGATAAATTTTTACGTATTGATAGTGGTAATGCAGATAGCGACTTTATTTTATTTGATAGAAATAAAAAAACAGTTTTCAGTGTTAATCACGAAGACCAGACTATTTTAAAAATTTTATACGTGCCATGGGAATCGCCAAATTATGATTTTCAGGTGTCTGTTGAAGAGCAAGCACTAAGTGATGCTCCAAAGGTTTTTGGCAAACAGGTATTTAGCTATCAAGTGAAGGCAAAAAATAAAGTGTGTACACGTGTTTTACTAGTAAAAGACATGTACATGAATCGTTTACAGGTGTTATATGAATTTCAAAATATAATGTCAGGCCAGCAGGTTGCCACACTGTACAATACGCCAAAAGAGTTTCATACGCCGTGTTTTTTGGTTGATCAGGTATTTCATAAAGCGGATTATTTAAAGCTGGGTTTACCGATTCAAATTTCCTATAGCCGGGATTATTCTAAGTTTTTAAAAGCCATGGATGAGGTCGAAGTTGACTCACAGTTATTTGTACTGCCAGCTAATTACGAGGAGTTTTTACCCTATATACAGTAACTCGCCAGTGTTGTTAATATTAAAACCGAGTTTGTTACTATAATTATTGTCTCCTAATGATGTATAAAACATACTTTTAATTTAAGGATATCAATATGCAAGTTAAACCGTTTTCTGCCTTATTACTTATAGTGAGTTTATTCAGCCTGGGTGCTTGTGCCAACCGACATAAAGTCATTATTGATCCGCAAGGCGTAGACATGCTGAAATATCAGAGTGACCTTGAAGCGTGCAAACAAATTTCAATGCAGGTTGAGTCACAGGCGGGTGAGCAAGCAGTGGGTGGCGCCGTTGTTGGTGGTGCTATTGGTGCAATTATAGGTGGTGGTGATTTTGCTAAAAAAACCGCCGGGGTTGGCTTTGTTTCGGGTTTAGCTAAGGGAGGAACTGCCAGTGAGCGTGAGCGTATGCTGGTAGTGAAAAATTGCCTAAGAAATCGTGGCTACCGGATTTTAAATTAAGCTTCGTTAAATGACGTGAGCTTAAAATGCTCGGCATCATCAAATTCCAGTACGCTACCCTGAGAGTACCAGTCACCTAAAACAACACGCTTAACCGGCTTTCCATTAACCTCAAGCTGGTGAATGCTTGGTCGATGTGTATGTCCATGAATCATCAATTTAACCCGGTGATCTACAAATGCCTGCGTAACCGCATCTGCATTTACATCCATAATATCAGCGGCCTTGCTTTGTGTTTCTTCTTTGCTTTGTTGGCGTAGTGCCAGGGCCATTGCTTCACGCTCCGCCAAAGGCTTGCTTAAGAAGTCCTGCTGCCATGCCGGGTTTCTAAGCATGAGACGCAATTCCTGATAGCGGGTATCATCTGTACACAAGATATCGCCATGCATTAATAACACGGGTATGTTATTAAAATGGGCGATATGAGGATCGTTAATGAGTATACAGCCCGCACGTTGTGCGAGTTGCTCACCCATTAAGAAATCACGGTTACCGTGCATTAAATATATTTTCAGGCCGTTGTCTGCAAGTTGCTTCATGCAGTCAAAAACGCTATTCAAGCCCTCGGCTTCATCATCGTCACCTAGCCAGTACTCAACCAGATCACCTAGTATATAAAGCGACTCCACATGAACGGCCTGATTATTTAAAAAATCAACAAACAGTTGAATAATATCTGGCCGTTCGGGCGCGAGATGTAAGTCCGATATAAATAAATGCCTGGGCATTAATTTTTAAACCAGGGTTGCGCTGTTAATTACAACGGCTTCAACAGGTACATCACCGTGACCCATTGTGTTACCAGTGGCTACCTGAGCAATGCTGTCTACTACGTCCATGCCTTCAACGACTTCACCAAATACCGCATAGCCCCAGCCCTGTGATGTAGGTGCTGTGTGGTTCAGGAAGTCATTGTCTTTCAGGTTAATGAAAAACTGTGAGCTTGCAGAATCAGGATCTGGTGTACGGGCCATCGCTAAGGTACCGCGTTTGTTACCCAGGCCATTATCCGCTTCATTTTTAATGTTTGCGTTAGTTGGCTTCTGTTCCATGCCTTCAACAAAACCCCCGCCCTGAATCATAAAACCAGGAATGACACGATGAAAAATTGTGCTGTTGAAAAACTCTTCTTTAACATAGGTTAAAAAGTTTTCAGTTGAAATGGGTGCTTTTTCAGCATTCAGTTCAATGATGATTTTTCCGTGGTTAGTGTCCAGGCATACTTTATCTGACATGATGGGTTCTCTTGGTTATTAAATTATGGCGTCCCCGAGATGATTCGAACATCCGGTTTAGCTTTCAATGAGATGAAAAAACTGAGTGTAATGGATCATTTTACAAAAAAACTATAACTAACACAATGGGTTATGTCGCTGTTGGATTATTTTAGGGGTTATTGATCACTGTATTTTAAATGGTGGTTCTTATCTACGACATCAAATTCAACCTAAGCTAATGCGTCGCTCTTAACATATTCGATGTTAAACACCGCACTGCGTTGATGTGATTTGAAATTTTTTGCTATTGAAGTTTATAGCCGTTGTTATGAGCTTTGTTATGAGGATACTGTGAGCTGTACTTATAAAGTGGTGAAAA
>Ga0316206_1001581_pt1 | contig 19171 bp, 19 predicted proteins | sample 6monthpyrite_MG_FD_204942 | JGI IMG/M metagenome (GOLD analysis project Ga0316206, IMG submission 204942) | Microbial mat bacterial communities from mineral coupon in-situ incubated in ocean water Damariscotta River, Maine, United States -... | ecosystem: Environmental > Aquatic > Marine >... | reverse complement strand
CGGTTTGCAAAGCAAATGTTTCTTGACAATGGAAAGAAGGCCCAGAATGAAATGTTATTGATAATGGTGTTATTTTTTCGGTCGGTTAGGATCTCCAAACCGTGATTCCCACCATTCGTGAGGATTGGCCGCCTTATCGAGTATGTCTTCTTCTTTAAAACTGTATTCATAATGCTTGCAATACTCTAATATGGTCTTATACGCTTCATTAATCTGTGCACTCATCTGTTGAGCACTCTTAATATCATCAGGATTCTTGTCGGGATGCCATTTTTGCATAAGGTTTCGGTAGCGCTGTTTTACTTCAGAGAGAGTGGCTTTATTGGAGAGGCCAAGGAGAGTCTTGGCCTTAAGGAGTGTTTCTAGAGAACTCATTTAGAAAGGTCTTTCACGTTTTAAACCTTAGATTGCCTTTTGGGACACTTTGGTCTAAAGGCGTATAAGACCTTAGTCTTTTTGCTGACGCATATAAGTCGGAACGTCAAGAAATTCATCACGTCCGTCAAAGTCTTCACCACCGACAACTTTAAGAAGAGGGCGTTGAATATGGACCTGCTTTTGTTCAGCAGGAACATCAAAGTTAGAATTATTTGATCCACCGCCTTGATTTAACTCTTTTTCAAAACCTGTCGCAACAAGGGTTACACGGATATAGTCTAAAGAAAGCGTATCATCTGTAGTCGTACCAAAGATAACATCTGCATCTTCATCTGCCGACTCTTCAATGACATTCATCGCCTCATTCATCTCAATAAGAGAAAAGTCCGGGTGCATATGGAAGTGTACTAAAACACCCATCGCACCATTGATAGACATGTTGTCTAAAAGAGGTGACTCAATAGCAGACTTAATCGCTTCATACGCAGCATTATCACCTTGATGTGTACCAACACCCATAAGTGCCATACCGCGATGAGACATAACCGTTTGAAGGTCAGCAAAGTCAAGGTTGATATCATTAGCCCCTGAGGCAAGGATAACACCCGAAGTTCCGCTAACGGCTTGAGAAAGAACAGAATCAACAAGTCTAAAACTGTCTTTGATTCCCATGTTTCTATCTACGATAGAAAGAAGTTTGTCATTAGGAATAACAACAATAGAGTCAGACTCTTTCTTCAGTTCCTCAAGACCTGCCATAGCAACTTTCATACGCTTGCGTTGTTCAAACATAAAAGGCTTAGTCACTACAGAAATTGTTAATGCACCAACTTCTTTTGCAATCTTTGCGATTACAGGCGCTGCACCTGTACCTGTTCCACCACCAAGACCGGCAGCAACAAAAACGATATCTGCACCTTCAAGTGCATTACGGATGTCATCATAAGACTCGATAGCAGACTCTCTACCGACGTCAGGTTTCATACCTGCACCAAGACCCTTAGTAAGCTTAGCCCCTAATTGTATCTTTGTACATGTTTGTGAATGATCCAACATCTGAGCATCGGTATTGGCAACGATCATGTCAATGCCTTCAATTCCCTCTGCAATCATATGCCCAATCATGTTTCCACCACCGCCGCCGACACCGACTACGATGATCTTTGCTCCTGAAACTGTTGTTGTCTCTTCTACACTAAATGCTTCCATTCTCTCTCCTTCTTTCTAAAATAACTGCGTTGCCCATTGCCAAACCTTACTGAAAAAGTTCGGTTCGTCTTTTTTCATCTGATTTGGTGTAATGGAGGCTAATTCATTTCTCACATCTGCCGGACTATCCATCGAACTTACATTATCTTCACCAAGACTTGGGGCAAGATCGGTGATGTCCGGTGCCAGTCTGTCTTCAATACTTTCATTCCTGTGACGCATGTGCTTGTTAACATCGATCTCATACGGTGCATATTCATTAGCAGCATATTTTAAAAGACCGATAGCACCTGAATAAGATGGATCTCTTAATGTGTCAAAAAGACCTTCCATCTCATTAGGTTTTGCCAAACGTACCGGCATGTTGTCAAAGATGGCAACGGCAAGCTCTCGAATACCATCCATCTTCGTAAATCCACCGGTGAGCACAATACCTGCACCAAGTTGGTCTTTTAGACCACTTTTTTCAATAGATTGGGCAATAATCATCAATGTCTCTTCAACGCGGGCATAGATAACATTATAAACCACTTCTAAAGAGACCTCATGGGTTGTTTCTTCATCCCCGATAACAGGAAGTTCAATCAGGTCATTTGATGGGGTGTGAAGACTTCCATAAGTCATCTTTACATTGTCTGCTGTGTTCAAAGGTGTATGCAAGGCCATAGACAGGTCATTGGTAATGTGGTTTGAACCTACACCCAAGAAGTCATTGTAGCGAATCGAGTTTCCTGAATGGATGACAAGGTTACAGGTTGAGCCACCCATATCGATAACAGCCGCACCTAACTCTTTCTCATCCGAGTTCAAGGTTGCAATAGCAGAAGCATAACCGCTTAATACAATGTTCTCAACGTCAATGCCCGCAGCTTTAACTGCTTTTCTCAGGTTATTTAGGTTTGACTTTTGCGTAGTGATAATATGCGTCTCTACTTCAAGTCTGGCTGCATTCATCCCAAGGGGGTCTTCAATAAAGTCCTGATCATCTACTTTAAAGTTATAAGGAAGGGTATGCAGGACCTCATACTCATTAGGGATGTTTGCATTATATAAAGAGGTTTGCATAACGCGGTTAATCTCTTTGAGACCAACTTCTTTGTTTGGGATATTAACGATACCACTTGAGTTTAAAGATTTTGTATACGCACCGGAGATTGAGACTATAGCCTTGGTGAAATTTGTTCCGGCTACACGTTTTGCGTCGTTAAGCGCATTTTTGATAGACTTGGAAGCCAATTCGATATTGGTGATACTTCCTTTTTTGAGTCCCTGCGCCTTACTTATACCAGCGCCCAGAATCTGTATTTTTCCGTCATCATCAATATCAGAGATGATAGCGCAGATCTTAGTCGAACCGATGTCAATGGCAAGTACTGTTCTGTCCAAGGTTATTTTCCTTCTAAATATGAAGTCACTGGGTATTGTGCTTCAAGTTTTTTGAGTAGTCCGTCATTTAAGAGAGATGTTTTAAGTCGTAACACATTTCTCTCTTGCATGTTATTTTCTTTCTTCAGCAACTTTTGTTCCAAAATATTAAATAATACGATTTTATTTTCTTTTAGTTCAATGAACCCACGTTTGCTTTGTTGGGCAAAGAGTGCTTCTAAAAACTCGGCTGCTTCGTACTCGTTGAGTGGTGCAAGTTTGTTGATGCTCTCACGTGTTAGAAAAGGAGATGTCTTTCCGCTGAATGTTTCAACAGAGTTTTCTGCTAGCTGTGTAAGCTTAAGTTTGGTTTGTTCAGTTATATAAGCTGTTTTGATTTCGGATGCTGCTTCTTCATAACTTTTTGGGGCACTCTGTGTAACCTTAAGAAGTTTAATGACGAAGAACTTTCCTTCGACTTCTTGAGGTTTCAAGTAAGGTTTATCCAGTGTAAGCTTTATGACTTTTTCAAGGACTTCCGGACCATAAGGATTTTGACTCTGAGAAATACTGACCTGTGTTTTTTTAACAGAAGGGTCCAGTTTTTCTTTTTTATAGTCGATATAGGTTCTAAGTGCTTCTTTATTTGTTGCTTGTGCATCTAAACTTGAGATTATATCTGTTTGCGCTTCTTCAAAAGATTTAATCTCTCCAGCTTCTTTCGTGTATGCATGTTTGTTTTTCTCATAATCAGCTACAAGTTCTTCTTCACTGTAGTCGTTTGTGACAGGTGCTTGTTCTATTATTTCAAGATTGTAGAAAGGTTCATTCATGTATTCAAGTTTATGTGCTTCCCAATAGGCTTTAAGCTTTTCTTCTTTTGGTTCGATGGTGATCATTGAACTGTCTAAGACCTTATAGGAAATCTTGTCATTGATATACAAGGCAGTAGAAACAGCTTCTTCTTCTATTGGTAGCGCTTTAGGCGAGACTATGCCTAAGACTTTAGCTAAAAGTAATGAACGGCGAACATCTGTCTCATAGATTGGCATAGTAAGTTGTGCCTGCTTTAAGACTTTTTGATAGGTCTCTTTATCAAATTTACCATCTTTAAAGAACGCATCTGTTGTCTCGATGTTCTTCGCAAGCTCTGCATCAGACACTTCAAGTTTAAATGTTTGTGCAAGATTAAGAAGAAAAGATTCATCAATAAGTTGTTTGAGCGCTTGCTGCTGAAGACCGAAGGCTTTTGCCTGCGCTTCATCAAACTTGCCTTGAAACATCTGGTTGTATTGTGTGAAGAGTTGGCGGTAAGCAGTATTTAGCTGGTGAACACTGACCTCTACATCTCCAACCTTGGCAACTGCATCAGCACTACGGCCTGAAAAGCTTCCACTGCCTATGGCAAACATCGGGCCGGCCGCGACAAAAGCGCCAACGCTGATCCATAAAGTGATGTTTAAATATTTGCGATGTCTTTGCATCCATGTAATCATATAACTTATCCTTAGAATTAATGTAGATATTTTAGTATGTTCACAGTTAAATGTATATAAATATGGCAGTGGATGGGGATAATACTCGTATGTGTAACATAAATGACACTAATGAAGCGCTTTTTTACTATACTTTCTTGTAATAAATTATATTTTAGAGGTAACACATGACTAACAAAACAATATCTGAGCGTGACCTTAGTGTATTATGGCACCCTTGTACCCAAATGAAAGATCACGAATTTTTACCAATGACACCCATAAAGTCAGCCAAAGGTGTCTGGCTTGAAGATTTTGACGGAAATAAATATATTGATGCGATCAGTTCGTGGTGGGTGAATATTTTTGGACATGTAAATCCTTATATCAATACCAAGGTAAAAGAGCAACTTGATACCATGGAACACGTTATTCTCGCAGGGTTTACGCATGAACCCATTGTCAGGCTTTCAGAACGTTTGATAGAACTCACTCCTAAGGGTCTTGACCGCTGTTTTTATGCGGACAATGGCTCTTCTGCAGTAGAGGTCGCCTTGAAGATGTCTTACCACTCGCACAAGAACAATGGTTTGGAAAAACCTTTGTTTGTCTCACTAACAAACAGTTATCACGGTGAAACACTTGGCGCCTTGTCCGTGGGGGACGTTGAACTATACAAAAAGACGTATGGACCGCTTCTTATTCCCTGTGTTCAGACACTTGTACCCAAAGATATAAGTGAGGCATCGGCTAAAGAAGCAGCAGAAGCTTTGGAGGTTCTTTTCAAAGAAAAAGCAGAAGGAATCTCTGCTCTTATCCTGGAACCACTTGTTCAAGGGGCGGGGTACATGCATATGTACCATCCTCTTTATCTTACACTGGCCAAGGCTTTGTGTGTGAAATACAATGTCCACCTCATTGCAGACGAGGTGATGGTCGGATTTGGTCGAACAGGGACTCTTTTCGCTTGTGAACAGGGCAATATCACCCCTGACTTTATTGTCTTGTCAAAGGGACTGACGGGAGGGTATTTACCCTTGTCTGTTGTTTTGACAAGTGATGCGATATATCAGTCTTTTTATTGTGATTACGGCCTGCATAAGGCTTTTTTACACTCACACTCGTATACAGGAAATGCCTTGGCTTGTGCTGCTGCAAATGCAACACTGGATATTTTTGAAAATGAGAATATTATTGAAAAGAACAGAGAAACAGCTGAATATATGACTCAAAAATTAAAAGCCTTTGAGTCTTTTGATAATGTAGAAAATATACGTCAAACAGGCATGATAGCTGCACTTGATTTAAAAGGCTATGCTGCTGAAGATCGCATAGGGTTGAAGATTTATGAATATGGCTTGACAAAAGGTGTTTTACTTCGTCCTTTAGGGCATGTCGTTTATTTTATGCCACCTTATGTCATCAACAAAGAAGAGATGGATCTCATGTTTGATACGGCTTTTGAAGCGATTAAGAGCTTATAATGGAAGTATTTGACGGGGATACTCAGCAGCTAGGGTCTGCTGCAGGCCTGATCATCATGATGGCCTATCTCGGGTGGCAGCTTTTTATTAAGAAAAAGTAGCGCCTTTACACGCTTATTTGAGTCGTGTGAGAGTAAGATTAAAACTCCATATCCTGGTGTCTGGTGACTTCACTTAACATCAGTAGTCTGCAGGATTTTTCCACGATGGCAAGCTTTCGTGTCATGGAATGCAGATCCCTTGAAAAAGCATAAATACCGTAACCCTTTATAACGATAATATTTGTCTCATTTTGAATAAAGTGCTGAGGGATCTCAGAACTGGCTCGGTCATACCAGTCATCAAAAATTTTCGGATTATAAATAGGAATGCTCTTGCACTCTTTTTGTCCAAAGTAGTCTTTGGGCGAGATCACACTGTGATTAAAACTGTATGCAAGTGTGTAAGGAGGCATAGTGAAACTAATAAACTTTGCATCGGATATCTGCGAGTAGATCTGTGCATGGATAGGTGTGTCTATGCTGGCTTCTTTCCAGCGGTAATCTTTTTGATGTCCAAGTTCCAAAAGATCATTGTTTTGCAGATCATGAAAAACGGCTTCTTTTTTATTAATTATAAAACGATTACTGTCTGTTTTAGCTGATATAGAACCGTGATACAGTCCAAAAAAGTCATCTTGAAACATCGAATGTGAAAGCTTTGCAAGTTCGGATTTTAAATAATTTACCATAAATGGCCTTGTGGATAAAGTCTTTGTGAGTATAACGTATTGAAAATAAAATAGGTTTGTTTTTGGATAAATAATGGATGATTATTCTTAATATAAGAGCTATTTCGCTATTATTAAGTAAAATTTATGTCCAAGGTCGTGTGTTTGCAAAATATTCCCCATATTCCGGTTCTGTACCGCGAAGTCGAAGCCACCTTTAAAGATATCTCCGAAGGTATTGTAATTGACTGTACTATGGGATATGCGGGACACAGCTCACTGATACTTGGCAGTAATGAAAATATCAAACTGATCGGTATAGACCAAGACCAAACTGCTATTGACTTTTCGACTAAAAGGCTTGAAGCCTTTGGTGATCGTGTCCAGATTAAAAAAGGGCGTTTTTCTGAGATGGCGGCAGAGATATTTGAAGAAAATGACAAAGACAGCATTCAGGGTCTTTTGGCCGATATCGGTGTTTCGTCTTTGCAGTTGGATGAAAAAGACAGGGGCTTTGGTTTTGAGAGTGAGAGTCTTGATATGCGTATGGACCCGACACGTGACTTTAGTGCGGCAGATGTAATCAACGGCTATACGCAGCATGAACTTGAGCGCATCTTGTTTGATTACGGTGAGATCCGAAATGCCAAACACATTGCTGCTGAGATCTTAAAAGCGCGCCCGCTCCATTCTGCAAAAGAACTTTCTGCACTTGTGCGTCCTTTCGCGCCTCGTGGCAAGAAGATACATCCGGCAACATTGGTCTTTCAAGCTATCCGTATTGAGGTCAATAATGAGCTTGGCGAATTGGTAGGGCTTTTAGACGAAATAGAAAAAGCAGGACTTACGCAGGCCAAAATCGCTATTATTTCTTTTCATTCTTTAGAAGACCGTATTGTAAAACAGCGTTTCAAAAGATGGTCACAATCGTGTATTTGTGATGTACAGGCGATGCGCTGTACCTGCGGAAATGATCATGCCTTGGGTAAGGTTATTACACGTAAACCTTATGAGGCAAAACCGGACGAGGTCAAAGAAAATGCCCGAAGCCGTTCAGCAAAGATGAGGGTGTTTAAATTTGGACTATAACGACAAACATGAGATCTTATGTGAGATAGATTCGGTTATCGGGGTAAAAAGCGAATTGAGTCTGGCCTATCTCTTAACAGTACTTATGGCCGTGGTATTGGTCTTACTGTTGGCCTTTCCTAAGATTTTTTTGCACAGCAGTATTTATTACAAAAGCCGTTCTATCTCGGCTTTGGAACGTGAATATAAGAGTCTAAAAGAAGAACACAAGATCATAAGCAATGAAGTAGAACAAAAAAAGTTTAAAAATCAGATACTAGATACACTCTTTTAAAAGGTCCCTCCTTGTTACGAAAATTTATAGAATTTGCCATTGATAAACCGCTTTTAAACCATATCTTTTTGGCCTTTATCGTTCTTTTGTCAATACTCTCTTATACTAATATCCCTAAAGAGATCTTTCCTCCTATTCAGATGGACAAAGTTGTTATCACAGGTTATTACCCTGGTACAAGCGCAGATGTTATGGACAAGATGGCGGTGAAGAACATTGAAGATGAACTAAAGAACATCAATGCTCTGGATACCTTAGAAACTGAGGTGAAAAACGGCACGTTCAAGATCACGGTAGATATCAAGTCCGGCGCAGATAATATTTCAGCCTTAAATGATGTAAAAGACGTTATTGCCAAAACGAAACGTGACCTTCCTGCCGATATGGATGAGCCTATTGCGCGTCTTTTTGAAGAGTCCATCCCTTTGACGCAGATAGCGATATCAGGAGAGCTAGAGACCAAAGAACTTCTACGAATGGCAGAAGAGTTGAAATCTGAGATATCACTTTTCAAGGATCTTAATGAGATTAGCATCCGCGGTGATGCGGATGAAGAGCTTTTGGTTAAGCTTAATCTTTCCAAGATAGAAGCCTTCGGTTTGAAAAGTGATGATGTTATTGGAGCACTTTCTTCTATCAGTTCTATTTTTCCCATCGGAACGATTAAAGAGCGGGGTAAACACCTTTACATAAGTACGAATAATGGAGAAAAAGAGCTTGCAAAACTGCAAAATATGATCTTGCATGTTTCAGGGAAAAAAGTACGTTTGGCAGATGTGGCTGATTTGGATTTCAGGGTCTCTGAACAGAGCGAACTTTCGCATTATGACGGACTTCCAAGTATCTCGATCAATATTACGAAATCAAAATCAGGCAATGCTATTACCCTGGTGAAAGATTTGCGTGTGCTGCTTCAAAGGTACAAGGAGAAGTACCCGAAGTTCAACTTTAATGTGTATGGAGATACTTCAGTCTGGATCAAAAACCGTTTAAATACGGTCTTTTCAAATATCATGTTTGGTCTCTTTCTTGTCTTCGTTGCGATGATGCTGACGGTCAACAGAGGGATTGCCTTTGTTGTGGCCTTGGGAATCCCGCTGTCTTTTATGATCGGTCTGATTGTAACGGAGAAGATAGGTTATTCCTTGAATATGCTCTCGCTTTTGGGGGGTCTAATTGCCTTGGGTATGTTAGTTGATGAGGCGATTGTTGTTGCTGAGAACATCTACCGGCATTTGGAAATGGGAAAAGATAGGCGTGAAGCAGTGGTAGAAGGGACGATAGAGATGTTTCCTGCTGTGCTTGCCGCAACCTTGACTACCGTATTTGCTTTTATTCCTCTTTTGATGATGACGGGTGAGATGGGCTCGTTCATACGGATACTTCCTATTATGATCTCTGTGCTCTTGATATCTTCTTTATTTGAGGCCTTTTACTTTCTTCCCCTTCACGCTAAAGATTTCTTGCGCATACGCAGAGAAGACCATGTGAGTCATGATATGTGGGCAAAGCTTTATGCCGCTTATGAAAGAGTATTGCGTGTGTTGGTGAAAAACAGGATTAGAACACTTGTCTTAATGGTGAGTTCTATCATAGCAGCAACTCTATTGTTAGGGTCGCAGACCCGTTTTCAGCTTTTCCCGGATTTTGACGTGACGCAAGTCTTTGTCACGGGCAAACTTGAGATTAATCATGATCTGCACGATACAGAAAAGATTATTACTCAGATCGAAAAAGAGATACTAAAGTATAAGAAAGAAGGTGAGATGGTCTCGATCACTTCCATCGTGGGTATGCGTCTTGATGCCAAGAACCATGCCCAAATAGGAGAGAACCTTTTTCATATCTTTATGGACCTCAATGAAAGGGCCCCCAGCAATGTGTTTGAAAAATACATTAACCCTTATATCTCTGTTGAGTATGACAAAGACCTTTTGACACGTGAACGAGAGGCAAGAGCTATTGCTGAGGATATTAAAAAGATTGTTAAAAATTTTGAGCAGATGGAAGAAAAGGGCGTTAAGGTCTTTGAAGAGATCTCCGTTGTCGTTCCGGGGACGGGTGTGGTAAAAAACGATGTTGAAGTCTCACTCTCGGGAAAATCAGACGAGCTACTACTCAAAGGACTCAAGCGTTTGGAAGATGAACTGAGTAAGCATGAGGGTATTTATAATATTAGCAATGATGCAACTGAGGGTGAAGAAGAGTTGAAACTTCGACTCAATAGTTATGGTCAAAAACTTGGTTTTAATGAAGAGATACTTAACAGAGAACTTCGAGCCTACTACCTTCAGGGAGAGTATGGAAAGATGTTTAATGAAGAAGGACTTGTACGTATCAAAGTCGAAAGCAGCAGAAGAGACTCTTATGATAACCTGCCAAATATTGAGCTCAATATCCCCGGTACATCTCAGCGTGTGCGTTTAAGTGAAATAGCTGACTTTATTTTACAAAAAGCCTATGTAAGCATCGACAAAGAAGACGGTAAACGAATTCGATCCGTTTTTGCATCGATAAATAAGAATCTCATCACTGCCGGAGAGGTATCCGCGCGTTTAGAACCTGTGATAGAAGCCCTACGAGCTAAAGGGTACGGGGTTGATATCAAAGGTGAACAGGAAGAAAATGCCAAGACTATGAGAGAACTGTCGCAGGCCTTCTTGGTTGCACTCTTTCTGATCTTCATCAGTCTGGTTTGGCTCTTTGACTCCTTGGTTAACTCGCTTATCGTCTTGTCAAATGTCTTGCTTATTGGTCTTGGTGTACTGGTCGGGCATATGGTGATGGGTCTGAATATGACAATGCCAAGCCTTATCGGGGCTATCGGTCTGGTGGGTGTTGTTGTCAATGACGGTATTTTGATGGTGTTGTTCATACGAAAGGCAAACGATATGCAACAGCTCATTAAGCTGGCACGAACCCGTCTGCGACCTATTGTCTTGACTTCCATCACAACAGTCTTAGGTCTATCTACGCTTATCTTCTTTGCCTCAGGTCAGGCTATGATTCTGCAACCTATGGCTATTTCTTTGGGCTTTGGTATTGCCTGGGCAACGGTTTTGAATCTTTTGTATATACCGCTTTTGTACAGTGTGGTTAAACGCGTACCCGAGACAGAGGCTTTAAAAGACTGAAGCACCCTTAAACCTGTTGGTCTGTAGCGCTTTTAGAGCAGGCTTACATTTAACATGCCGTGTGGAAAGTGTCAGCGTATCTTTTCGATGATAGCGTCTTTAATACGTCCGTTTGACGCTACGATAACGCGTTCATCCAGCGTATAGACTCCGCCGTCAGGACGGCTGACGCTTCCTCCTGCTTCTATGACCATTAAGATACCTGCGGCAACATCCCATGGTTTGAGGTTGATCTCAAAATAACCTTCGAAGGTCCCTCTCGCCACGTAGCACAGATCAAGCGCTGCCGAACCAAGCCGGCGTATATCACGGGTGTAAGGCAGTACGGCTTCGATACTTTTCATCGCCCAGCGGAAGTCTTCTCCTTGTTCGATCTTGGTGTAGGGAAAGCCTGTGGCTATGAGCGATTTTTCAAGTGTCTGCGTCTCACTTACGCTTAGAGTCTCACTGTTGCAGGTTGCTCCTTTGCCTTTTTCAGCGTAGAAGAGTTCATCTAGAATTGGGTTGTAAACCACACCGGCAACGGGTTCACCGTCCTCCCATATGCCGATTGAAATAGCGCAAAAGGGAATACCGTGTACAAAGTTGGTCGTACCGTCAATGGGGTCGATGTAGATCGCTTTGTCGGGATGGGTGATACGCTCGCTGGTCTCCTCGCCTACTAAAGTATACTCAGGAAAGGCGGCAGCCAACTTCTCTTTGAGAAAGAGTTCGATTTTGACGTCATAATCTGTCACAAGGTCGACAGCACTTTTATACGTGATGGTCTTAGCCTGAGTATAGCCCTCTATAAAAAGCGGGCCTGCAGATGTGGAGATGGTTTTAATGAGTTCATACACGAGGCGGATCCTTTTTTTGTAATGGAAGATTATAACAGGTATTAGGGAGTGATGCAATTGCTTATTCAAAAGTCTGCTGTGCACCAAACTGCGCATTTTGACTTGATATGTGGTCGGTCTGTAGTGAAGGCCTACACCTAATGATTTCATTTCAAAACTATTAGTTTTTACGAGAAATCCAAAGGACTCTTGACGCTGTCTTTGTTCATCTCTTTAACTACATGAGTGTAGATCATTGTCGTTTCTATACTCTTATGTCCCAATAGTTCCTGAATAGAACGTAAGTCCACGCCTGCTTGCAAAAGATGGGTCGCATAGGAATGACGAAATATATGGGAAGTTACTCGTTTGTTAATATTTGACTTAGTCGTAGCTACCTTAATATTTCTGCCTAAAGTCTTCTCATGGATATGATGTCGTCTTATAATGCCTGTTCTCGGGTCTTTTGAGATATTATTCATAGGAAACAAAAATTTCCATTTTAATTCATCTTGTGCATGTGGGTATTTTTTCTGTATAGCATAAGGTAAATATACACTTCCGACACCATTTTTTAAATCTAGTGTATGAGACTCTGAAACTTTTTTTACCTGCAGAAGAAGTTCTTCTTTTAACGTTAAAGGCAAAGGTATTGTTCTGTCCTTTAAAGACTTACTGTCCCAGATATAGACCTTATTGAAACCAAAATCTATATCTTTAATACGTATATTTAAAACCTCACTCATTCTAAGACCACATCCATACATTAGACTGACTACAAGTTTATAAATACCATTGAGATTATCTATAATTATTTTAACTTCTTCTTTTGTTAAAACAGCTGGGATATGTTTTCTTTCTTGAGCTCTTAACGCTTGTATATTCCAATCGCTCATGTCTATGCCCAAGACTTCTTTGTATAAGAAAAGGATAGCTGAAAAAGCTTGATTCTGTGTCGTGGGCGATACTTTTTTATGTATGGCTAAATGTGTGAGAAACGCTTCTATTTCTACTTTTTGCATCTCTAAAGGATGGCGTTTGTTATGAAAAAGAATATAATGCTTGATCCAAAAGACATAAGTTTTTTCAGTTGAATAACTATAATGTTTAAAGCGTATTTTCTCTCGAACAATATCGAGCAATTTTTTCTTCTCTTGCATAATTCACTCCTCACACTTAAGGGACATAGTGTCCATTTAACGGATTTACGAACAATTAACTCAACACTTTGTCCTTTTATTGTCCAAATACAGGGTAAAAAGGACATTTTATCTTTAAGTATAATCTCCAAATTTAATGAATATTGGGGTATTTATTTCATTCTGTCATATTTTTGTCAATTAAACGGACATATTTAATGTCGTTTAATTTTGATATTTAACGTAAATAATGATAAAGTGTTCCTTGAATAAAGAGTTAGATAAAGGTGAAATATGACTAGACATGTTGACGAAAACTATCCTATCCCCTCAACTCAAGATAAGTTTAATGAAGCTGATTATTTTTTAATGAAAATGATGGAACATTATCAAAATCCATGGGAATTTCAATTTAATCTAAATGCTTTTATTCAAGCATTTAGAAACATTACATTTATGCTACAAGCAGAACCAAATAAGCCAAAAGAATTTGAAGAATGGTATTTGAAAAAACAAGAAGATATGAAAGCTAATAAACTTCTAAAAAATTTCGTCCAAGCACGCAATATTGTTGTCAAAAGAAGTTCGCTATCTTCAAAAAGTAAAGCACAACTTGGACTTTTTAGAAATCGTTCATTGAAACTAAGCATAGGTACTGAAGTTCACCCATTTTCTGACAGCAAACAACTATTAAAAAAAACTCAAGAAATAATGATTGGTTCATTACTTGATGAAGAGCATATGGCGATAGGAGAACAACTTGGTGTAGAAAGAAGTTGGATTGTTGAAGAGATTGGAGAAGATGAAGTTGTTTTACTATGCTTAGAGGCATTAAATTATATGGGAAATTTAATTTCTGAAGCAAAAAAACTATTTGGATTAAATGAAGAGTTTCAAAATATTAAACTTGATTTACCATCAGTACAAGTTTTATTAGAGTCAGATGTTGACCCAACTTTAATTAAAAAATGGGATTGGTAACTATCTAACAAAACATTGGAGAGAAATATTTGACCCTGCGGCTCAAATATTTCTCAACTCAACCGTTGTACTGGCGCTGTGCGCCAGTACAACGGGGGCGCGGATTGAACATCCGCTAGTCGTACCGTGCTCGCACGGCACAACAAGCGGAAGGAGCGAACACCCCACGAGAAAATTAAAATTTTCACGAGGGCCGTCACTCATCCGCGCCCCCGTTATATCTCAAGGAACGTAATATATGAAAGATGAAATAATTATCAAAATAATCAACTTTATTGATCCAAAGAATAAATTACATATAAATCCAGTTCATACACTTTTATTTTTAATGATTTTATCTCCAATTGTTTTCATGTACTGGAGTATATATCCCGTTGCAATAAGTATTTTATTAGTAATTGTATCAATACAATTACTATTATTCTTTTTGAAACTATTAGTAAAAGATAAATATCAGAATGAAGTAAATGATGTCAAAAGTAGTATTCCTACTCTGGGACTAATAAAAGGATTTAATTTATTTCATCTTATAATGTTTTCATTAATAGCAGCACCATTTTTATTTATGATATATGGGATTATCCTTGCTATTTTTGAGTAACAGTATAAAAGATATAACAAAACCTTGGAGAGAAATAGTTGACCCTACGGGTACAACTATTTCTCAAGTCCAACGTTATGTACAAAGGAATAAGATGTATTACTTAGCTGCAGATCCAAATGATTTTATGTTTGCAAACAATTTAGATGTTTGCAAAGGTGTCTTTCCCTCACCATCGTTTGTTCGAGAAAAACACCCAGAATTAAAAGGTGCGGTATCACATTATGAAGTTATGCATAGTGATAAAGAAAAAGAATCAACTTTTGAAAAGGTAAGAGCTGAATACTATCCATCTTGTCCAAGTAGAATGGGCGCCATATATCTTTTTAACAATCTAGATACTGCTATTCATGCCAATCAAGAATGGTGGAAAAATCAGAGAACCATATACGAAGCTACAATAGAAAAAAACTCTAATGTTTTAATTACTGATTCTCAATGGTTAAACTGTGCTCAATCAGAATATGAAAAAAATGCTCATAATTACTTTCAAGAAAAGTACACAGACAACCCAATACTAGAGGTTGTTGTTATGGGAGTAATCCAAGTTGCATCTGAGCCTGTCTTAAAAGAGATATAAAAGTGGAAATTGTATAACATACATAACAAATTCGAGGAGCCAATACTAAACCCAAGAGCGGGTTTAGTATTGGCTCACGATGAACGTTATACTCAGACCACTATTTCAAGTAAAAATATTGTTTTAGCTATAATTGTATTTAGATACTAAAATAAGGAAGATAGATGAATAATGTAGAAATATTACAAGAAGCATTACAATTAAATCCTCAAGAACGATATTTAGTGGTAGAGAGCCTCCTTGAAAGTCTTGACCAACCGGATAAAGATATCGATGAAACATGGGCTAATGAAGCAGAAAGACGTCTTCAAGACTATAGTAAAAACAAGGTGGAAACAATTCCATTTAATAAAATATTCGATTAATGAATATTGAATTTTTACCACTTGCAAAGCTTGAATTGGATGATGCCATAGAATACTATGAACTTCAACTAGAAGGGCTAGGAAAAAGGTTTAAAGAAGAAGTCAGAAACTCAATTAACCGTATATCCATTTTTCCAAAGGCATGGACTGTTATCCGCCCCAATATTAGAAAATGTGTTATGCATAAATTCCCATATAATATTTTATATTCCATCCAAAAAAATACTATTTTAATCATTGCAATCTCTCACCATCATAGACAGCCTGAGTATTGGATAGATAGATAAAAGTATAACAGAAGCGAAGCGGACTTTAGAAAGCATGGAAGAGAAATAGTTTTCCCTATGGGAAAAACTATTTCTTGATTAGAACGTTAGCGGGAATAATGATGTGAAAATATAAAATAGTTTTCATAAAGGTATTCTTTTTATTAATTTTATCTATGACAATGTTTATGACGGTTTTTTTACTTACAATCTGGTATTTGAAGACTCACTTCTTAGTTTTAATGCCTTTTAGAAGTACTCACTGTTAACAAATGTCTGGTAGAAGGTATTTACTTTAGAAGCCATAAGCACAATTTTGATAAAATGCACTTCATATAACATCAAAAGGTTTAGCCATAATGAGTGAGAGCAAAGATTTTTTACGTACTATCGTTGAAGAGGATTTAAAATCAGGTAAGTATAAAGAAGTCACTACACGATTTCCTCCAGAGCCTAATGGCTTTCCTCACATTGGACATGCTAAATCTATCTGTATAAACTTTGGTATCGCAGCTGACTATAATGGTCATTGTAACCTTAGAATGGATGATACTAACCCAAGCACTGAAGACACTAAGTACGTTGAAGCGCTTAAAGATGCAGTAGAGTGGCTTGGTTTTGATTGGGGTGGTAATGTACGTTTTACTTCGGACTATTTTCCTAAGATATATGCTTATGCCATTGAGCTTATCAAGATGGGTAAAGCCTATGTGGATAGTCTGAACGAAGAAGAGATACGCGAATATCGAGGTACTGTTACCGAACCTGGAAGACGCAGTAAATATGCTGATCGAAGTGTTGAAGAGAATCTAGACCTTTTTGAAAGAATGAAAAAAGGTGAATTTAAAGACGGCGAGCATGTACTAAGAGCCAAGATCGATATGTCGGCTGCAAACATGAAGATGAGAGACCCGCTTTTGTATCGTATCAGACATGCCCATCATTACAGAGCAGGGGATGAGTGGAGCGTTTACCCTATGTATGATTTTGCCCACTGCCTGTCTGACTATATTGAAGGGGTGTCCCACTCTATCTGTACACTGGAGTTTGAAAATAACCGCGATATTTATGACTGGGTATTGAATACACTGGGGCTGACGACAGCACGTCCTTACCAGCACGAGTTCGCAAGGCTAGGCATCAACTACACCGTTATGAGTAAAAGAAAGCTTTTAGAGCTGGTTGAAGGTGCTCAGGTGAATGGATGGGATGATCCACGTATGCCTACGATTGCCGGGTACAAAAGAAGAGGGTATACCCCAGAATCTATCTTGAACTTTTGTGATCAGATAGGTATAGCAAAAGCAAACTCAATGGTCGATGTCGCACAGCTTGAGTTTTGCATTAGGGATGATCTAAACACAAAGGTGCCCCGTGTATTGGCCGTGCTTGACCCACTCAAGGTGACCATTGAGAATTATGAAGGGTCTGAAGAGATCGACGCTCCATACTATCCGCATGATGTACCTAAAGAGGGGACAAGAAAGATACCATTTTCAAAAGAGATCTATATTGAGCGTGATGACTTTATGGAAAATCCTTCAAAGGACTACTTCCGTCTGACACCTGAGCAAGGCGTGCGACTTAGACACGGTTACATCATCACGTGTAAGGAAGTCATCAAAGACGCTGATGGCAAGATCGTAGAGATAAAAGCAGAGTATTACCCTGAATCTAAAAGCGGTTCAGAGGACAGCAGCGGTATCAAAGTCAAAAGCGCTATTCAGTGGGTAGATGCTAAGACTGCTAAAGCGGTAGAAGTACGAGTTTATGACCGACTCTTTAAAGATGAAGCGCCTGAGGGACTGGAAGATATAAATCCGGACTCGTTAAAGATCATCAAAAATGCGCTGATTGAACCGGCTGTGATCACAGACAAGCCTGATGAGCGGTTCCAGTTTGAAAGACAAGGGTACTTTTATGCTGACCCTGTTGACTACACAGACGAAAAACCTGTATTTAACAAAATTGTAGGTCTTAAAGACTCTTGGGGTAAAAAGAAAAAATCAACAACGCAAGCACCGAAAGCTCAGGCTAAAAAAGTGCAAGTAGATGGTGAAGTGGCAGCTATGAGTGAGCGCGAACAAGCGCTGTTTGATAAGTATACAAATGTACTAAAGCTTAACAGTGAAGTAGCCAATACATTAGCGCGTGATGAACAACTCTCATCATTTTATGAAGCATCTCTAGCTGTACTAAACAGCCCAGTAAATCTTGCTAACATTGTGACAAATGAGGTTGCTAGAGAGCTAAAGCAGATGCAAGTATCTGAGCTTAAGTTCAATGCAGCGCAGATAGCAGAACTTGTCAAGATGGTTGATGATGAGACGATCTCAAATAAGATTGCGAAGCAGGTCTTTGAAGAGATGGTCAAGAGCGGAGATGATCCAAGCCAAATCGTTGAAGCCAAAGGGCTTGTGCAGATAAGTGATCCTTCTGCTATCTTACCGATTATCGATGAGGTCATTGAAAAAAACCCGGATAATGTTGAAAAGTTCAAGGCGGGTAACACCAAACTACTGGGCTTCTTTGTCGGGCAGGTTTTAAAAGCTACCGGGGGCAAAGCCAATCCTCAAGTGGTAAATCAACTTGTAGCTGAGAAATTAAAATAACTATACACTACAAAGAGTTTCGACTTTGAAACTTAAGATGAAGGACTAAAATGGCAGTTCGTATTACTGACTTGTGTATTTCGTGTGATGTTTGCCTGGGCGAATGTCCTACAAAGTCCATTGTTGACGCGAAGGAAAATCCGACAGGTGAAAATTATTATTATGTTCATCCGGAAACATGTACTGAATGTATAGGTGATCATAACAGTCCCGCTTGTCAGGCCGCTTGCCCGATAAGTGATTGTATCGTCTGGGACTTACCCTATGATAATGCTAACAAAGAACATTTTGAAGATAACACCATGTATAAGATAAGTGAAGATGAAGAAAATGCAAATCAGCCTTTTCTCGCTGAAATATCGATGGAAGATAGAACATTGGGAACCGTTGAGTGTATTATAAAATAAAGAAAAAACCCTACTAGTATTGCATATATAGTAGCTGAACTTTAAGTGGCATTGCCTACTCATAAGTATATGCCAACGTGTTTGCTATTACAAGATCTCCTGAACTTCATAGTGCTGTTTGTCATTCTTTTCAAATATCCAGCGTTTAGTACTTAAGTTTTCTAGAAAAGTCTTATCATGGGTAATGAAGACTAAGACGCCTTCATACTCTTTTAAGGCAGTCTCCAAAGATTCAATGGAGTCCAAGTCCATATGGTTGGTAGGCTCATCCAAAATAATGAGTGA
>Ga0316206_1001580_pt1 | contig 19178 bp, 19 predicted proteins | sample 6monthpyrite_MG_FD_204942 | JGI IMG/M metagenome (GOLD analysis project Ga0316206, IMG submission 204942) | Microbial mat bacterial communities from mineral coupon in-situ incubated in ocean water Damariscotta River, Maine, United States -... | ecosystem: Environmental > Aquatic > Marine >... | reverse complement strand
AAGCAGGCGCAAAAGGCACGTGAGACGATGGATATCTTTGCCCCGCTGGCGGGCCGCATGGGTATGCAATGGATGCGGGACGAGCTGGAAGATCTGGCGTTTTCCGTGCTCAACCCCGAGGGGCGCAATTCGATCATGCGCCGCTTTATCACCCTGCAAAAGGAAACCGGCGACGCGATCGAAAAGATCACCGTCGATATAAAGGCCGAACTGCGCAAAGCGGGGATCGAGGCAGAGGTTATGGGCCGCGCCAAGAAACCCTATTCGATCTGGCGCAAGATGCAGGAAAAAGAACTCAGCTTTGCACGGCTGTCCGATATTTACGGCTTTCGCGTTCTGACCCGCGACGAGGGCGACTGTTACCGCGTGCTGGGGGCGATCCACCAACGGTGGCGGGCCGTGCCGGGGCGGTTCAAGGATTATATCAGCCAGCCGAAATCGAACGGCTACCGTTCATTGCACACCACGGTGTCAGGGCGCGATGGCAAGCGGGTCGAGGTGCAGATTCGCACCGTCGTGATGCATGACGTCGCCGAGGCCGGGGTCGCCGCGCATTGGTCGTATCGCGATGGTGTGCCGTCGCAAAACCCGTTTGCTGTGGATCCAACGAAATGGGTGACCAGCCTGACCGAACGGCTGGTCAACGCCGACAGCCATGACGAGTTTCTTGAACACGTCAAACTGGAAATGTACGCCGACCAGGTGTTCTGCTTTTCGCCGCGCGGCGATGTTGTGAAACTGCCGCGCGGGGCAACGCCGCTGGATTTCGCCTATGCGATCCACACGCGAATTGGCGACAGCTGTGTTGGCGCCAAGGTTGATCATATGCGCGTGCCGCTATGGACACGGGTCAAGAACGGCCAGATGGTCGAAATCATCACTGCCGACGGCCAGCGCCCGCAGGCCAGTTGGCTGGATATCGTCATCACCGGTCGCGCCAAGGCCGCGATCCGCAGATCACTGCGCGAAGAAGACCGGGAACGTTTTGTAAAGCTGGGCAGCGAGTTGGCGCGCGTGGCGTTTGACCATGTCGGCAAACCTGCCACCGACAAGGCGCTGTCGACCGCCGCCAAACAGTTGGGCCTGCCCAGCAGCCAGGAGTTGTTGGCCCGCCTCGGCTCTGCCGAGATCAGCGCCCGCGAGGTTGTGAGACTGCTTTACCCGAAGCTGGATGAAAGCAACGGAGATGAGATCGATGCCTCTAGCGCGGTGATCGGGCTGGACCAGGATCAGCGGTTTGAACGCGCGCAATGTTGTCAGCCGGTGCCGGGCGAACGCATTGTCGGCATTTCCTATCGCGGCAAAGGTGTGTTGGTTCACGCGATTGAATGCCCCGCGCTGGGCGAGCTAGAGGACGAGTCAGATCGTTGGGTCGATCTGCACTGGCATTCCGGCCCGCATCCGGCGGTGCATACCGTCAGCCTTGATATCACCATCAGCAATGATTCCGGCGTTCTGGGCCGGATCTGCACCCTGATTGGCGAACAGCAGGCCAATATCTCGGATTTGCTATTTGTTGACCGGAAACCGGACTTTTATCGCCTTATTGTTGATGTCGATCTAAAGGACGCAGAGCATTTACATTCGGTGATGCTTGCTGTCGAAGCTGAAAGTGATGTTGCCTCGGTTGGGCGGCACCGGGATCTGGGGCGCAAGCCGTAACTTAACGTCGGGAAACACGGTGGTCTTCAAACGAAGAGACGCACGAAGCTGGCTGCAGGTTGTAGGCCACTTCTTTTACCCGAAAGGCGGGTGGAGCCGTGCCGCCTATTATGTGCTGCACCGCCTGCGCCGTCTGCCTGATCCGCCGCATAAAATCGCCCGTGGCGTGGCGGTTGGTGTCTATGTCAGCTTTTCACCACTTTTCGGCTTTCATTTTCTGTTCGCCGCGCTTTTGAACTTTTTCATGCAGGGCAATTTGCTGGCGGCCCTTTTGGCAACTTTCTTTGGCAACCCGCTGACCTTTCCGTTTATCGCGGCGTCCAGTCTGGAACTTGGCCATTGGATGTTGGGTCAGCCGGGCGGTGTGCATCTGCCGCAGATCTTCGCCGAGTTCAGCCGCGCCTCGATCGAGGTATGGCAAAATATGACCGCCATATTCACCGGCCGTGTGGCGCATTGGGATGGGCTGTATGGGTTTTTTGAAAATGTCTTTCTGCCCTATCTGGTGGGCGGCATGGTACCCGGCACGATCCTGGGGATCGTCGGTTATATGGTCACCCTGCCTGTCGTCAGCGCCTATCAGAAGCGCCGGGTGAAAAAGCTGAAAGAACGCTACGAAAAGCGCCGCCTGACGATGGAACAGGGGCAGGCCGACACCCCCCGCGAGTAGGTCCAGCGACTTTAGGTTGGACTCATTGACCTGTCCTGCAGGCGGGCTACAGTGACGGTCTCGAAACCTGTGCATGAAAAAAATGGAGTGGCGCAGATGGCCCCTTTGACCCCGCTTGGCAAGCTTCGGCTTGGTGTGAATATCGACCACGTGGCGACGGTGCGCAACGCGCGTGGGGGCGATTATCCCGACCCGATCCGTGCCGCCAAGATCGCCGAGGCGGCTGGCGCCGATGGCATCACCGCGCATCTGCGCGAAGATCGCCGCCATATCTCGGACCGCGATATCGACCGGCTGATGGAACATCTGACCGTACCGCTGAATTTCGAAATGGCCGCCACGCCGGAAATGCAGGCGATTGCCCTGCGCCACAAACCGCACGCCGTCTGCCTTGTCCCCGAAAAACGCGAGGAGCGCACAACCGAGGGCGGGCTGGAAGTTGCGCGGGAGGAAAACCACCTGGCGCATTTCATCGCGCCCCTGGCCGAGGTCGGCTGCCGTGTGTCGATCTTTATCGCGGCCGACCGCGCCCAGATAGAGGCCGCCAACAGAATTGGCGCGGCGGTGATCGAATTGCACACCGGCGCCTATTGCGATGCCCATGCCGAGGGTCGGTTCACCGAGGCCGACACCCAGCTGCAAAAGCTGCGCGAAATGTCCGCCTTTGCGCATTCGCTGGGGCTAGAGGTGCATGCAGGCCACGGGCTGACCTATGACACCGTGAAACCGGTTGCGGCCTTCCCCGAGGTGGTGGAACTGAATATCGGCCATTTCCTGATTGGCGAGGCGATGTTCATGGGGCTGGAACCCGCGATCCATCAAATGCGCGATCTGATGGATCAGGCCCGCGACGAAAGCGCCGTGGCCTGATCTGCACGGGTCTTTTACATACCGGGAATACGCTCTAGCTGGGTGAGGCTCCAGTATTGGCCGCTATAGTTGCCAGTCTCGCCCATGAAGGGCTTGTTCCCGGCATTCGAATATGTGTCCAATGAGCGACCGGCGCCAAGGAAGCTGTTGGTCAACCGGTATCGGTCGCCCCCCAGCGGAGTCAGCGTCCAGAATTGCCCGCTATAATTGCCGGTTTCTCCCATGAAGGGTTTGTTGCCCGCATTCGAATATGTGTCCAGCGACCGGCCGGCGCCAAGGAAGCTGTTGGTCAGTCGGTATGAGCCATCGCTCATGGGTGAAAACTGCCAGCGCTGGCCAGAGTAACCGCCCGTTTCGCCCATGAAGGGTTCGTTCTTGTCATTCGAATATGTATCCAGCGAGCGACCAGCACCTAGAAAATCATTGGTCAGCCGATAATAATACCGGGTGTCGACCTGCGCCGACGCCGCGCTTGCGGCGAACAGACCTAAGGCAACCAAAAGAGAGGCAACAAGCCCCTGAAGACGAAATTTCATTTTCTTATTCCTTTCCAGAAATTCAAAGTGCCGGTATCAAACGCGACCGGCAACGTGCAAAGCGTAGGTCCGTTTGATATCTGGATCAACACACAACGCCCTCCACGGCCCCTGGCGCGCCGCAAAAGAAAATCCCGGACCGAAGCCCGGGATTACGTCCGTTTTTCTCTGGCCGACAGGCCTTAGCCCTTTTCGACGGTCTTCAGCTTGTTGATGCCCAGCATCTTCAGCGCGGCCTTTTCATACATCGGCTCGCTGGTGCCTTTGCGCACCTTGCGGATGAAATACTTTTCAAAGCCGACCTTGGCCGCATGCACCCATTTGCCCTGCGACGCCCAATTGACGTTGCGTGGCGGAATTTGCGGCTGCGCGACAAAGGCCACGCCGCCATCGCCAAAGTCCGCCAGACAGACGGCATTCCAGCTGCCCACGTTGTCGGGTTCCTGTCCGCGCAACACCTGACCGATGTTCATCGCCGTCGCCGTCACCATCGATTCGATCATGAAGCCGGTTTTCGGCACACCGCAGGGCACCGGCGTTGGCCCGGTTGGCGGGATTGCCACGCAAACGCCGACCGCAAAGATGTTGGGGTATTTCGGGTTGCGCTGATGATTGTCGACAATGGTAAAGCCGCGCGGGTTCGACAGACCTTCGATGTTCAGCACCGGCTCTACCCCGCGGAAGGCAGGCAGCATCATCGAAAAGCCGAACGGCAGTTCTGTCTCGGCCTTGACCGATCCGTCATCGGCAATCTCTTCGACGGTCATTTTGCCGTCTTCGACCTTTTTGACCTTGGCAGAAGTGATCCACTTGATGTGCTTGCTGCGCATCTCGGATTCCAACATGCCCTTGGTGTCGCCAACCCCGTCCAGCCCAAGATGGCCGATGTACGGCTCTGCGGTGACAAAGGTCATCGGCACCTTGTCGCGAATTTTGCGGCGGCGCAGTTCGGTTTCCAGAATGAACAGGAACTCATAGGCAGGGCCAAAACACGACGCACCCTGCACAGCCCCCACCACAATCGGGCCGGGGTTCTTGCAAAATTCCTCAAACGCGACACCGGCCTTTTCGGCATGATCGACATGGCAGATCGATTGGGTAAAGCCATCATGCGGCCCCAACCCCTCAATCTCGTCAAAGGCCAGCTCGGGGCCGGTCGCGATCACGATAAAGTCGTAATCCAGCGAGGTGCCGTCGATCAGTTCCAGGCGGTTTTCGTCGGCATGCAGCTTTTTCGCCGCGACGGGTTTGAAATCAATTCCCTTCTTGGCCAGCGGCGGCGCCAGATCGACAGAGATGTCGTCGCGCCCGCGCCACCCGACGGCGACCCATGGATTAGACGGCACGAAATGATACTTCGGGTCTTTGGTGACAACCGTAATGTGGTCTTCCTTGCGGATCTGCTCTTGCAGTTCATAGGCCATGATCGACCCGCCCAGACCGGCGCCAAGCACGATGATATGTGCCATGTAATCTCCCCCAAACTCGGCGAACCAGCTCCGCCATTCGATCTCATATATAGTAATATGAGAATATACGAAACTAAATGACCTGTGGGCAAGTGCCGCAGGACAGATCGTTGCGCGGTGAAGCCCTGTAGGCGTCCTATACGGCACCGCATCACGGGCCGCCCCGCACACCCTGAAGACGATATCACCCGGCGAAACACGCCACATTGAGCAAGATCAAACCGGTCTAGCCCGGACCGCAGCGGTGCAATGGCCCGTTTACCAGCGCCTCGTCCCAGATCAGCCGCAGTGCGTCGTCCTGCAGGGTGAAATCCAGCCGAAAACCGCGCGCGCTATCCTCGCCACACAGGGCACGGGTCGACACGAACAGCCCGCCGGGGTGGGGCTGCACCGGGAACCATGTCAACCGGCACCAGGTTTGCCCATGACGCAGCCAGCCCGCGTCAATCACGAACGGCGCGGCGCGCAAGGTGCCGCCCGGTTGCAGCATCGCGCCCGTGCATTGCCGCGTATCCCCCCATGTGCCGTAAAGCAACGTGCGCTCATCCGCCGCCGCCAGGGACGGCAACAGGACCAAAAGGATCACGCGAAGCGGTTTCATGCCCCAGCCCTAGCGAATTGCCCGCCCCGGGAACACTCACAATTGCGCGCGCTGTATTACGCCCGGTACCGCACCCTGTGGATTTGCCAAACAGCGCGGCCCGTGCGACACCTTGCTCTCTCACTATTTGAGGAAGACCCATGTTTCGATCTATCATGACAGCGCTCCCCATCGTGCTTGCCATCGGGCTTGCCGTGCCCGCCGCCGCGCAAGGCACCCTCGAATGTGACGGCTGGCAGGCCTCGGCCCGCAATATCCCGGAACTGGTTTCGGCCAACACCACGACCTTCGCCAACGGCGAGATCCGGGTCACGCTACTGGACACAGTCGAACCCGCCGCCGCCGCGTTTTACCTGATGGTGATCGCGCCGCCCTATGACGAATTGGGCAGCCGCAACTGCGCCATCGTTGCGGGCGACGGCGGCATGGGGCTTGCGGCGGTGATTTTCGCCCAGATAGGCGCGTCTTATAACCCGGCCTCTGGCCTGACCGTACGCGTGCCGGTCCACCTGTTTGCCCCTGCCACCGGCGGCTTTGATCCGGCGATATTGGCGGTGACGATCAACCAAGCGACAGGTACAATTGTCCCGCGCTATGAAATCCCCTGATCCGCTGATCAAGATGATGTGTGCCCGACACGTGCCCGACACAAGTCCGACAGCTGTCCGACGCTTATCCGACACCGCATTTGAGGGTTGCAAATGATCCTGGGGATTGGCACCGATCTGGCCAATATCGAACGGATAGAACGTACGCTTGACCGGTTCGGAGACCGCTTTCGCGACCGCGTGTTCACCGAGGCAGAGCAGACCAAGGCCGAACGTCGGCGTGACACGGCGGGCACCTATGCCAAACGCTGGGCCGCGAAAGAGGCCTGTTCAAAGGCGCTGGGCACCGGGTTGCGCATGGGCATCGCATGGAAGGACATGGCGGTCACAAATCTGCGCACGGGTCAACCGGTGATGGCGGTGACCGGTTGGGCAGAGAAGCGATTAAAGGACATGACGCCAGACGGTTACGAGGCCGTGATCCATGTCACCCTGACCGATGACCACCCCTGGGCGCAGGCCTTTGTGGTGATCGAGGCGCGCCCTGTTACTTGACTCCGTTGGCGCGCGCGCCCATGACAACCCCAAATCATCGCGAGGCAGGATATGAGCATGGCAACCAAGGCAGAAAAGAAGGACGGTATCCTGGAAACGGTGAAAACCGTTGTCTACGCGCTGTTGATCGCAGGCGTCTTTCGGACCCTGTTTTTTCAGCCCTTCTGGATCCCGTCAGGGTCGATGAAAGACACCCTGCTGATCGGCGATTTCCTGTTCGTCAACAAGATGGCCTATGGCTATTCTCAGCACTCCTGCCCGTTCTCTATCTGCCCGTTTTCAGGGCGTATTTTCGGCAATGAGCCGCAGCGCGGCGATGTCGTTGTGTTTCGCCATCCGGTTTCTGGTGCCGACTTTATCAAGCGCGCAATCGGCCTGCCGGGCGATAAAATTCAGGTGAAAGACAGCGTGTTGTTCATCAACGGCCAAGAGGCCAAACAGACCCCCGATGGCCTTTTTAACGAGACCTTTGAAAAGCAGGGGCCCATCGGCAGCACCCCACGGTGTTCCAACCGGGCGGTCGGCCTTGGCGCGGTCTGCGAAAAAGAGAAATTCACCGAGACACTGCCCAGCGGCAGATCGCATTCGATTTTGAATATCAGCAAGGGGCAACCCGCCGACGATACCGGGGTCTTCACGGTCCCCGAGGGGTATTTCTTTTTCATGGGTGACAACCGCGACAACTCGACCGACAGCCGGTTCAATCAGAACGTCGGCGGTGTCGGCATGGTGCCTTTCGAAAACCTGGTCGGTCGTGCGGATCGCATCATGTTCAGCTCTGCCGGGCGGTCACTGTTCTATTTCTGGACATGGCGATCTGATCGGTTTTTCAAGGCGGTAGAGTGAAGCTTTCGGCCGAGATCAACGCCTTTTGCGATCGCCTTGGCCACCGCTTTGCCCGACCGGATCTGCTGATCGAGGCGCTGACGCATCCGTCAATGTCATCCCCCACGCGGCCTGACAATCAGCGGCTGGAGTTTTTGGGCGACCGGGTGCTGGGGCTGGTGATGTCCGAGACTTTGCTTGCCGCCGACCCCCTGGCAGCCGAGGGCAAGCTGGCGCCACGCTTCAACGCGCTGGTGCGCAAGGAAACCTGCGCCGATGTCGCCCGTGATCTGGATATCGGCGCGGTGTTGCGGCTGGGGCGCTCAGAGATGTTATCCGGCGGGCGTCGCAAGGCGGCCCTGTTGGGTGACGCAATGGAGGCGGTGATCGCCGCCATTTACCTTGATGCGGGGTTAGAGGCCGCGAAGTCCGTGATCCTGGCGGGGTGGGGCCAGCGCATCGACGGTGTCGAGGATGACGCCCGTGACCCCAAAACCGCCCTTCAGGAATGGGCGCAGGCCCAGGGCCAGCCGCCACCCAGCTACACCGAAACCGGCCGCACAGGTCCAGACCACGCGCCGGTTTTCACGATCAACGCCCAGCTTGCATCGGGCCAGTCGGCACAGGCCCAGGCACCATCGAAACGTCGCGCCGAACAGTCAGCGGCCCAGGCCCTGTTGCAGCAAGTGATGGCAGAATGACCGATCCGCTGGCGGGCGGTGCCAAAATCTTTTAAAAGACGTTTTCCTTCTGATTTTTCCGCAAAAAATCGGTGCCCTCGGAGATGACAATGACCACCCACGCCGGATTCGTCGCCCTGATCGGAGAGCCCAATGCGGGCAAATCCACCCTGCTGAACCGTATGGTCGGCAGCAAGGTCAGCATTGTCACCCATAAGGTGCAAACCACCCGCGCCCGCATTCGCGGCGTCGCAATGGAGGGCGAGGCGCAGTTGATTTTCGTCGACACGCCCGGCCTGTTCCGCCCGCGCCGCCATCTTGACCGCGCCATGGTTGCCGCCGCCTGGAGCGGCGCTGCGGATGCCGATATTGTCGTGCTGTTGATCGAGGCGCAGCGCGGCGTGACCGAGGGCGTCGAGACGATCCTTGAAGGGTTGGCAGAACGGACCGCGGGCCGCAAAGTTGCGCTGGCGATCAACAAGATCGACCGGGTGAAATCCGACGTGTTGCTGGGTTTGACAAAAGACCTGAACGACCGGTTTCCCTTTACCGAGACCTTCATGATCTCTGCCGAAAAGGGCCATGGCGTGGACGCGCTGCGCAAATGGCTGGCCGGCGAAGTGCCCGAGGGGCCGTGGCTGTACCCCGAAGACCAGATTGCCGATCTGCCGATGCGGATGATCGCCGCCGAAATCACCCGCGAAAAGCTGACCCTGCGCCTGCATCAGGAACTGCCCTATCAGTTGACGGTCGAGACCGACGAATGGGAAGAACGCAAGGACGGCTCTGCCAAGATCGACCAGATCATTTATGTGCTGCGCGACGGCCACAAGGGCATCGTGCTGGGCAATAAGGGCGAAACCATCAAGGCTGTGGGGCAGGCGGCGCGGGCTGATCTGGAAGAGATGCTGGACCGCAAGATCCATCTGTTTTTGCAGGTAAAGGTCCGTCCGGGGTGGCAGGACGAGGCCGCGCGCTATTCGGCCATTGGCCTTGATTATTCCGATGGCAAAAGCTGAGGCCATGCCGCGGCGCGGTGTCCTTGGCCCGCAAAGCCGGGCGGGTACCTGTCGGAAGGCGGCACCATGGTGCGCCTGACCGCCGAACTGTGGGTGCAGGCCTATCTGACCCGCCTGCGACTGGCCAATATCCCGGCTTTTGTCACCTCCAGGGGCGATGCGAATGCCGGTGCGGTTCTGGTCAAACAGAACCCGCTTAACGGGGCGGCCAAGCTGTTCCAGCGCAGCGTCGATATCTTCACCGGCGACCGCATGTGGGTTCTGCTTGCCGAGGGGCCGGACGGCGAGGTCGAGGCCACCATCGCCAAACAGCGCAGTTTTGACCCTGACCTTTGGGTGATCGAGGTCGAAGACCGTGACGGGCGGCATTTGCTGGATGAACCGGGGCTTAGCAGCTAGGGTCGCCGCTCTTTCGTGATTTTGGCCAAGAAAACCGTGGGGCGCTGGGTTGGCGTTGCCCGCCTTGTCTGGCCATATCTGATTGATGCTGCCGCGCCCTCAAATGCCGGGTTTGCAGTTGAACGATCAACGCGCGTTCCTGCTCATCATCTCTCGGTGAAAGATGTAGGCCGATGATCCAATGATGATCGCTGCGCCAATTAAAGTGTAGGCATCGGGGATTTCGCTGAACAAGGCGTATCCAAGGATCGCCGCATAGATCAGCTTGGAATACTCCATGTTGCCGACCACGCTCGCTTCGCCCAATCTGAGGGCTTTGACGCCGATCCATTGGCCAATCGTGGCGAGAATTCCCATAGCCAAAAGCAATAACAGGCCCAGCAAGTCGGGGGTTCTCCAGAGCCAGATTAACGGAACGCCTGCCAGTGTCCCGACGACAATAGACTGATACACAAGCAAGGTAGCTGTGGTTTCTGTCTGGGAAAGTTTGCGAACACAAGTGACGGCCACGGCGGCCCCGAATGCGCCAAATACGGGGATCAATGCATATAGGTTTATGAAGCCATCAACGCCGGGGCGCATCACGACGATGACGCCCAGGAAGCCCACGATAACGGCAGATACCCGGTGTAGCCCAACCGGCTCTTTCAGGAACCATAGTGCCAGCAGTGCGACAAAGAACACTTGCGCGAATGCAAGCGTTGTCGCTGTCGTCAAAGGAAGGACAGCCACGGCCCAGATACCAGATGAAAGTGCAATGAATGCGCCGATCAGCCGTAAAGCATGGATACCGGGCCGCTGTGATTTGAGACTTTCTGGAAATGCCCTCGCGGTGGTAGGAAGCGATGACAGAAACACGACGACCTGCCTGAAGAATAGGATTTGCATGACGTGGTAGTCGTTCACGGCGACCTTCGCCATGGCGATCACAACTGAAAATAGCGCCGCCGCAACCAGCGCCCAAAGGATACCTTGCGTGTTGTTGGACATTTCCAATTCCGCGTCTTGATTCTGTTCCGCAAGTTTGGTACCAAGTTACCAATATTTCGTTTAGACCAAACTGAGGGGAAAACGTTATGGCGGCCAAAAACAAAACGATCGAGCGGGTTCAGACCGGGGTGCGAATTGAGAAACGTGTTTTGAAGATCCTGAAGGCTGTTGCGGCACGCAATGAGATTGGGCTAGGCGATTTGATCGAGGGGATCGTGTTGCACAGTTTTGAAGGCAAACCGCCCTTCGGCGATGAATCTCTGGAATTTATCAAGCAGATGCGCGTGGCCTACGGCCTCGACCTAAGCGCAGCCGATAGCCACGGGCTTGTGGAAGAGGGTTAGGGTTGGCGGTGACTTTGATCGGGTGAGGTTACGTCACAGCGGCCATTCGGAACCCAGAGTGCAAAGGCCCGTTTTGTCTAAGGATTGTGGCTGCTGTCATCGCGAGATGCAGCGGCGACAAATCTGACAACGAGGAAAGCGCGGGCTGATTTCATTGCCATGCGGATTATGGGTGACGGCCAGGCCAGTCGACGCTTCGAGCGACGGTCGCGATGGCCTTTTAGCTATCCTGCGCCGGTTGATTTTCCGTCTGATGTCGTTGGTCGCTGTGTCGTGCCGCCTTCATTGGCGAGAATTGGCACCGGTTTGACAAGGCAGGCCGTAGTGATCTGACCGGCGCATATTCCTCTTCGTCTCCGGGCGCGGGCGGAGTGTCGCAAAGACGACGCTCAACACTGTCCGTTGTTGTTGAACGCCGGCGCGCCAACATCGTGATCCTTCATATCAAGCTGAAATGCGCGCAGATCTTCGGCTGGGGCGCTATCCGGCGAGCGCCCAAGAAACCGTATGAACCCTCGCATCGCGCGCAGTTACATCATCTGCGGCTTTGGCAGCAGCCCTTGATCTGTATGTCTTCGATAATCGCTGGCACAACGGCGGAATGTGTAGATCGGTCATGAAAACCTTCTGTCATCAAACGGAGAAGGTGCCAATCGCCTGACAGGTCTGCCCATCTCCCAGATCCACGTTCGAAATGGCGCATCCGCGCATCGCCGCATCACTGTGGAATTAGTTGTCGACCCGCGCCCCACCTTGCACCCGGCCCCTTTCCGCACTACCTCGAAATAACCCAACCCGCCGAGGCCCCATGTCCGACCGTTTGCATTCATTGACCACCCGCCTTCTGGACGCTGCCAAAGCCGCCGGGGCCGGGGCCGCCGACGCGGTTGCCGTCGATGGCACCTCGGTTGCGATTGATGTGCGCGACGGCAAGCTGGAACAGGCCGAACGGTCCGAAGGCATCGACATCGGGTTGCGGGTGCTGGTCGGGCAACGGCAGGCCTGTGTCTCGGCGTCAGATATTTCTGACAGTACCATAACGGCGATGGCCGAACGCGCCGTCGCCATGGCCCGCGAGGCACCCGAAGATCCCTATATTGGCCTCGCAGATCCGGCCCAACTGGCGCAGAACTGGGATATCGCCGCGCTTGATCTGCATGACCCCAGCCCCGAACCCTCGCCCGCCACATTGCAAGGCGACGCTCAGCGGGCAGAGGCCGCCGCCATGGCGGTACCCGGGATCTCCAAGATCGACGCGGCCGCCTCGGCCTATGGCCGTCGCAACATCCACGTTGCCGCCAGCAACGGCTTTTCCGGCGGTTATACCCGCACCAGCCACTCGATTTCTTGTGTCGCCATCACCGGTGACGGGGCCGGGATGGAGCGGGATTATTACGGCGACATGCGCATCCATGGCAGTGATATGGACAGCCCTGATTACATTGGCGCCAAGGCCGCCGAACGTACCCTGGCCCGTGCAGGCGCGCGCAGACCGCCCTCTGGTGGCTTTCCGGTGCTGTTTGACGAACGCATCGCCAGCAGCCTGATTGGCCATTTGATAAGCGCTGTGAATGGCGCGATGATCGCACGCGGGTCCAGCTGGTTGCGCGACGCCCTGGGCGAGCTGGTGCTGCCCGAAACGCTGACGATTACCGAAAACCCGCTGCGCCCCCGCACCTCTGGCTCGCGCCCTTTTGACGCCGAGGGTCTGCCAAGCACGCCCCGCAACATCGTCGAGAACGGGGTGCTGCAGGGCTGGACGCTTGACCTTGCCACGGCGCGTCAACTGGGTCTGTCCAGCACCGGTAATGCCGGGCGCGGCACCTCGGCCCCGCCCAGCCCCGGTGTGACCAACATCGCGCTGACCCAAGGCACCCAGACCCGCGAGGACATAATCCGCGACATTGGCACTGGGCTGCTGGTGACCTCGATGATCGGCAGCTCGATCAACGCCACCACCGGCGATTATTCCCGCGGCGCCTCGGGGTTCTGGATTGAGAACGGCGAAATCACCTATCCGGTCAACGAATGCACCATCGCGGGCAACCTGCGTGACATGCTGAAAACCCTGCGCCCGGCCAATGACGCCCGCCAGCATTTGTCTCGCGTCGTGCCGTCGCTGTTGGTCGAGGGGTTGACGCTTGCCGGTAACTGACCTTCCGCTGCTGATTGACGCCGCTTATGCATCGGCGAAAATCGCCCTGAAATACTGGAAAACTGACCAGCGCGTCGACACCAAGGACGGCGGCAGCCCGGTATCCGAGGCAGATTATGCCGTCGACACCTACCTGCGCGAAACCCTGTTGGCGGCACGGCCCGACTATGGCTGGCTGTCCGAAGAAACCGACGATGACAAGGTTCGCCTGGGCCACGACACCGTGTTTGTCGTCGACCCGATCGACGGCACCCGCGCCTTTGTCGGGCATGAATCCACCTGGGCGCATTCCATCGCCGTGGTGCAAAACGGCCAGCCCACCGCCGGGGTCGTCTTCCTTCCGGCGCGCGACAAGATTTACTCTGCAGCGCTGGGGCAGGGCGCCCGGCTGAACGGCGCGCCGATCACCGCCGGCACCAATCAAACGCTTCACGGTGCCACCGCGCTGTGCCCCAAGCCCAGCCTTGATCCGCAATGGTGGGCGAAAACTCCGCCAAAGCTTGAACGCCATTTTCGCCCCTCGCTCGCCTATCGGTTTTGTCTGGTGGCAGAGGGTCGTTTCGACATCATGCTGACCCTGCGCGACGCGTGGGAATGGGACATCGCCGCCGGCACCCTGATCGCCACCGAGGCTGGCGCGAACGTCACCGACCGCAACGGGGCCGCGCTTAACTTTAACAGCGATGCGGCGAAATCCAAAGGTGTCTTCACTGCCAACCCGACGCTGCACCGGGCGTTGCTGGGGCAGTATTTGTAACCTCTGGTCTGCGGGCTTGTGCGGGTTCATGCACATACGGCAGAGCCGAGCAAAGGGATCCGAAGTCAACGTCGCACGCTCTGCAAAACACGCGCCGCGAATCTCCCCGCATAGGCCTTTCACGGCAGGCAATTTGACGAGGGTTGAGCTCGCCGGACGCTGCATCTATTTCGGGGCCCTAGATGCGGACAAACCGATCTGACGCGATTGCGGCGCAGACTTCTGCGCCCGTTGCCAGATGGGTTTTGCCAACATCTTGTCCGGTGGTTATTGAGATCAAGGCGGCAATCCCATTATGGTTCAGGCAACGCCCAAACCTGGGCCAGCCGCAAAAATCCCTGACATAGCGATGAAACCGGGTATCCTTTTGACCCGATCTGTCCAACGTCGAATGGCCGGGTAATCCTGAAGCGAAATGCCTCCCTCCAGCGACAGCATGATGTATGGGAAACAGGCGATATCCGCGATCGTCGGTTCATCGCCCTGGCAAATCCAGGTTCGCCCCTCATGTTCTGCGAACCAAAGGTGCTCATCAAGGATGCGAAATAACCGATGTGCGCCGTTTCGCGCGGCTTCGACGTCTATCTGTCGATAGGACAAGCCGTCATGCAAACGCGCGGCAGAGGACGTTACGGTGATCATGTCGCCAAACGCCATCCACTGGTTCACCTCTCCCAGCCGCTCGGGGTCTGACGCGGGATACCATGTGCCACCGGAATCGTATTTGGCGGCCAGATAGCTCAAGATCGCCTGCGCGTCCCTGAGCTGAAAACCTCCGTGATCCAGAACCGGCAATTGACCCAACGGATTGATCGCCAGAAACGCTGCCGACTTGTGCTCATTGCCCGGGAAAAAATCTATCGGATGGCGCTCGTATTCCACACCGAGGATATTCAGGAACATGCGTATCTTGTAGCAATTGCCCGAGAGTTCGAAATCATAGAGTTTCATCGGTATCGTTCCCTTAGATATCCAGAACCAAACGGTTCGATTTGGCGCGTGAAACGCAGGTCATGATGAAGGCATTTTGACGTTTTTCGCTGTCCGTCAGATGCACATCCTGATGATCGACATCGCCCTCGATCACAGCCACCTTGCAGGTGCCACACGCCCCCTGGCTGCAACAGGACGCAATGCTGATGCCATTTGTGCGCAGAACGTCCAATACTGTCTCACCGGCATTCACCTGCAATGTTCGCCCCGAACGAGCCAGAGCAATTTCAAAACTGGAACTGGCGTCGACTTCATTGGTGTTCTTGAAATATTCAAAGTGCACTGCATCCTCGCGCCAGCCACATTCCGCCGCCGCCGTGCGCGCCGCGTCCAGCATTGGGCCCGGACCGCAGATATATGTGTGGTTGGCGTTTGCCGGACCCTGGTAGATGTCGCGCAGAGCCTTGCCGGTGTTTTCCACTGACAGACCTTTGTGCAAGGTAACGTTTCCCGATAGCGCGGCAATTTGTTCGGCAAAAGCAACATGGTCATCATCGCGCACAAAGTAGTGCAGGTCATAATCCAGCCGTTGGTTTTCGATGGTCTTTGCCATTGAGAGCAGCGGCGTGATCCCGATCCCACCGGCGACAAAAACCGAACGCACGGCATCGCGCCGCAGCGGGAAATTGTTGCGCGGTGCGGACACCATCAGTATGTCGCCTTCACGCACGGTGTCATGCAGGCATTGCGATCCGCCGGTCGAGCCGGGCTCGCGTTTGACGCCAATCACATAGCTGTCCGTCTCTGTTGGACCATTGGTCAGTGAATACTGCCGGATCAGCCCATTGGGCAGATGCACATCGATATGCGCACCGGCCTGTCCGGTGGGTAGCTCTTCGCCCAGTCCCACCAATTCAAACCGCGCGGTGTCGTTGGCGGTCATGGTTTTATGGGCGACACGGACCCGGTGGCCGACAGCGCCTGTATCGCTGCGGTCTGGCATCGTGGCGAGTTCGGCGTCAACTTGTGTATAAACCGGAGCAATCGGGTCGGCGCGCTTTTGGTGCGCGGCACGGGTCTCGATTGCCCTGCGCAGAACCGACAGACACGCGTTGAGATGCCTCAGCTCGTCAATATCGCCGTCGCTGATCCCGGTCGCCACGCCGCGCACAACAGAGCGAGTGGAATCGACGGGCTGAACGAAAAACACCAGATTGAATGTCGCGATACCGTTGAACAGGATTGCGCCAGAACTGTCGGTTTCTGCCGTCAGGCCCGACCAGCGATCATTGTCATCCCTCTTAAAAGATGCACCCTTCAGCATCTCTTCGACCAGTGCGGCCGATGCATTCATTGGCATCGCGCGAAGCGGCATGTGCGCGGTATCGTCAAGCAGCGAGATGGGCGGAACGTCACCACTTGACTCGATTGCGGTCCAGACCAGCCCGTATTTTTCGCGGGTGGTGTATTTGCGATTACATACGGTCCGCGCAGGTGCGTCCGCGGGATGCGCCGGAATATACGTGCAATTGGCCGAACGGTTGGAGTAGCGCCAACCGTGATACTGGCATTTCAGTTCGCTACCGTCATTGATGCCAATGCTTAGACGTACCCCCCGATGCAAACAGCGGTTTTCCCAGACATTGGCAAAGCCATCGTCGGCCCGCCACGCTGCTATTTCCTGCCCAAGCAGTTGGGCATCAAACACGTGGCGCGGGGCCAGGTCGTCAGAGGCGGCGATCGGATACCATTTCAGGTGTGTGTCGGTCATTTCCGTATCCTTCGGTTTTACGCGGCTTGGCGAATGACGCCATATTGCAGCTCAAGCTCGCGCAACCATCGGCGGTACATGATCGATACCTTGTCGGCCCGAATGGGGGTTTCTGCACGAGGGTCCAGTGGCAATCGGCGTGGCATCTGATTTTCCAGAATGGGCTTGTCCTGCCCAAGGATGGTTTGCTGAAACAGACGGATGTGCTTGTCGAGTTCGTTTTGGTGGTCAATGACGCTAAGCATCAGATGCGCCCGGACATGGGTTTCATCCAACGGCTGTACGAATACCGCGATGGCATCCAGCCGGGTCTCGTCATCGGGGCTCGTCTTATAAAGAACCGCGCAAAATGGATGCGGCACTCGGTATTTGTACTCGGCCATGACCCCCTCATCAGAAGCGGCCGATGCCTTGGGTTGATAGAACCAACAGTTGGTTGCCCAGATTTCGCAATTCTCCGGGTTATACGCAACATCGTACTCGGCGACTTCGGTATGGGGTTCTTCGCCCAACAGGTCGGTGTGAACGAATGGGAAATGCGCCATATCAAGGAAGTTTTCGACAACTCGCGGTGCCGATGTGTGCAGACCAACAGAGATCGCGTTCATGTTGCGGCGACCGCTTTCGGCATATTCCGGGATCTCAAAGATATCGAACTCCGGCTCGCCAAGGGCCGCCCAGATATAGCCATAGCCAAGTTGCGAACGCACCCGCGTGTCCGGATTGTCGCCGCTACGATCCTTGAGCGTGCCTTTCCAGACCACAGGCTTGCCAGACTCTGTCAGAACAAAGCAAAGCGCCTCGCCAAGCAAAGCGGTTTCGTCGGCAACCCCGGGCGTAAGGTCGTCGATGGCCGAGATCACATGCCACAGGTTGTAGACAACCGGATCGGTCAGATTCGCGTGCTGCACCACCAGGCATTCCTCCTTTAAGGTCATAATTTTGTTAGCAAAAGACTCTGGTCGGGAAACCCCTCACATGAAGGGGTGTTGCGATCAGACTATCGTAATCTCCATTTTGTTAGTCAATTTAAATTTATTGACTTTCAATATTTAAGTCTTGTAGGAAAAAATTGAAAATCAAATATGCATATCGGTGATACGAATTAACAATCGCATCGAATCGGCCTACATTCAGGCCCGGAAAATGTGGAAGGATAGACATTTGAAAAACAAAGCGAGCAAAATCGTTTCGATCGTCACAAAGGCGGTTCTCGATCGCCGTTTGCTTCCGGGAACCAAGCTGGGCGAGCGCGAAATCGCTGAGGTGTTCGGGTCAAGCCGTGTGATCGTCCGGCAGGCCTTGATCGAATTGGCGGACGGAGGGTTGATCAACCTTCAACATCACAAGGGGGCCTACGTTGCGTCCCCCAGCCTGGGCGAAGCGTTGGAAATCTACGAAGCGCTGACCATGGTTGAAACTGCCGTCGCCGAAAGCCTGATCGAACGCGGCGCTGCGGCGCGGATGGGCGAGCTTCGCCATTTGAACGAGCGTCAAAGGAAAGCGCTGGAAGATGGAAATCAGGAACTGGCAGACGATCTGGGGCGCGATTTCCATTCGTTGCTGGTTCGGCTGGGCCGCAACCGAACGATCGAAGAGTTCCACATAAAGCTTACACGGAAGGCCGCGCTTCTGTCGAGCCTGTACACCAGCGAGCCCGATTCCTGCGGGTTTGCCGCAGACCACGAACAAATCATGGATCTGATCGAACGAGGCGAAGTCGCCGCCGTCAAGCGCTGCATTCAGACCCACAACAGCCTGGTCGCACGCAGCTTCAACTATGACGAGGTGCGTGCGCAAACGCTGACATTGACCGAGGCATTGCAGCCTTATCTCGATATCGATCGACAAACGGCCTGACCGGGAGTGAGTAAACCATGATGACCTCTGCCGCAAAAATCGAGCTTCTGCGAAAGTTGCCAAAAATCGAGCTGCATATCCACCTTGAAGGGTCGATCCAGCCGACGACGGCGTTGGAGCTAGCCCGGAAAAACGACGTTGACCTTCCGCCCTGCAACTCTCCCGAAGAGTTGTATTCCTATACCGATCTCAATGCCTTCCTTGGCGTCTACACCGCGATTTCTCAAAGCGTTGTCAAAATCGATGATTTCCGCCGCATCACCTATGAAATGCTTGAAAATGCAGCCCAAAGCGGCGCGCGTTATGTGGAATTCTTCATCAGCCCGCACGCGCACAAAGATGTGCCCTTTGCCGATCAGTTCGAAGGTATCCGGGCAGGAATGCGCGATGCGCTGGCCGATTATCGCATTCGCTCGGCGATTATTTCGGGCATGAATCGCCAGTTGGGCGCGGACGCGGGCGAAGAGTATCTGGACGAGATTCTGGCCAACCGGGCCGACGATCTGATCGGTCTGGGGCTGGATTACTACGAGG
>Ga0316206_1001579_pt1 | contig 19187 bp, 16 predicted proteins | sample 6monthpyrite_MG_FD_204942 | JGI IMG/M metagenome (GOLD analysis project Ga0316206, IMG submission 204942) | Microbial mat bacterial communities from mineral coupon in-situ incubated in ocean water Damariscotta River, Maine, United States -... | ecosystem: Environmental > Aquatic > Marine >... | reverse complement strand
TATTCTATAGGGCGTCAGCAGGAGCTTTCAGAATTATTATGTGAAAAAGCAGGCATGGATAAAGTGTTTTTTGCTAATTCTGGTGCAGAAGCCAATGAAGCGGCGATTAAGCTGGCTCGTTTATATGGACACGGTAATGAGATCGATGAACCTTGCATCGTTGTCATGGATCACAGTTTCCATGGCCGTACTCTGGCCACTTTATCTGCGACTGGCAACCGTAAGGTTCAGGCTGGTTTTGAACCGCTGGTCAGAGGTTTTATCCGCGCGCCGTATAATAATATCGATGCCCTGAAGAACATTGCTCAAAACAACATGAATGTGGTTGCCGTCATGCTCGAACCTGTACAAGGTGAAGGCGGTGTTCATATTCCGGATGATGATTATCTGACTCAGGTCCGTGAAATTTGTCATCAAAATAACTGGTTAATGATTCTGGATGAGATTCAGACCGGCATGGGCCGAACAGGCCACTGGTTTGCCTATCAACAGCATCACATCAAACCTGATATTGTTACTTCTGCCAAAGCATTGGGCAATGGTGTACCGATTGGTGCCTGTCTGGCTCACGGTATGGCTGCCGATCTTTTCCATCCTGGCAACCATGGCTCAACGTTTGGTGGTAATCCACTTGCCTGCGCCGCAGCCATTGCTGTCATTGAAAGTATTGAAAAAGATCATTTATTAGAACGTTGCTCAGCACTTAGTCAGTCTCTCCTTGATCAATTTAGCAGCCAGCTAAACGGACTGCAGGGGATCAAAGATATTCGAGCAGCAGGTTTATTAATTGGTATTGAATTAGAAGATGACTGTGGAGAGTTAGTTTCACAGGCACTTGATAACGGGCTTTTAATTAACGTAACGGCAGGTAATGTCATACGCTTATTGCCTCCATTTGTTATGACAGACGATCAAGCAACGAAACTGGTTACTGAACTAAGTAGCCTGATTAAAAACTTTTTACGTCAAAAACAAGCCGCATAAGCGGAGCAAAATTATGACTACCAGACATTTTTTATCATTAATGGATTTGAGCAGTGAAGAACTTAAAAATTTACTGCAACGAGGCATCGAACTTAAAAAAATGCAGCACGCCGGTGAGATTTTTGAACCGTTGAAAAATAAAGTACTGGCGATGATTTTTGATAAATCATCGACCCGTACCCGTGTTTCATTTGAAACAGGCATGGCGCAATTTGGCGGCCACGCTGTTTTTCTTTCGCCACGTGATACTCAGCTGGGTCGTGGTGAGCCTATCGAAGATACTGCACGTGTAATCTCCAGCATGGTTGACGGCATTATGGTCAGAACATTTGCCCATTCATCACTGGAGACACTGGCAGAATATTCAAAAGTGCCTGTCATTAATGGCCTGACTGATTTTGTACATCCCTGTCAGTTACTGGCAGATATGCAGTGTTACTTAGAACACCGTGAAACCATTGAAGGCCGCACCGTCACTTATATTGGTGACGGTAATAATATGTGTCACTCTTATATCAATGCTGCACGTCTGCTTGATTTCAAACTGAATGTTGCCTGCCCTGCCGGTTATGAGCCTGATGCTGATTTAGTGAAACTGGCCGGTGATTGTGTCGAGATTACTAACGACCCGGCTGCTGCTTCAGAAAACAGTGATCTTCTGGTAACTGATGTCTGGGCCAGCATGGGTCAGGAAGAAGAACAGAAAATTCGTGAACGTGACTTTGCAGATTTTCAGATCAACGAAAAATTAATGAAGCACGCCAATAATGATGCTTTATTTATGCACTGTTTACCGGCTCACCGGGGTGAAGAGGTTTCTGCTGGCGTGATTGACGGACCACAGAGCGTTGTCTGGGATGCCGCTGAAAACAGACTTCATGCACAAAAAGCCCTGCTTGAATTCTTAATGGCGTAGGTTTTCGCCATTACAAATTCCGCATTTATTTAGCATGATTAAGCGCTCATCTCTGCACTCATTGATTACCGGCATGATGCTAACAACATCCGTCATACCGGTTCTGGCAGAAGATGAGAATGAGTTTGATCTCTGGAGCATGTGTACGGACAGTCGTTCGGTATTCAACCAGAAACCTGTCTTGCCACAACTCAGCAATCCTGAACAACTTGATATCAGTGCCAACTCGATTCAGTCAATTGCAAACGGTATTTCTTTATTCGAAAACAATGTACTGGTTGAGAAACATGGCTTTCGACTAACGACAGACAAATTAATATACGATAAAAACACCTCAAATATATCGCTACCTCACACTACCCATATCGAAAATGAAACACTCATTATCAATAGCGAAAAAGGTGAGATGAATAGCAACACTGACAGCAGTTCGTTCTCAAATGTTCACTTCGTCATTCAATCGAGCCACATGCAGGGATCTTCACCGGAGATCAAGTTACTCAGTAAAGACTTGACCTATTTAAGTCAGGTGAATTTTTCATCTTGCGAACCGGGTAATGAATCCTGGGTATTTAGCGCAAGCGACCTGAAACTTGATCATGTTGATGAATCCGGAACCGCCAAACACGTTGTTATCCGTGTTAAAGATGTACCCATCTTTTATTTACCTTACATATCATTTCCACTCGGCGACAGAAGACGTTCCGGCATACTCACACCAGAGCTCAAGTTTTCAAGTAGTCGTAATGGTGATGAATTCAGCCTGCCTTACTACTGGAACATTGCACCGAATCAGGATGCCATCATCACACCAGTTTATTTAGAAAAACGCGGTGTTCAATTAAAAACCAATTACCGTTACCTGACGACAGGTAGTAATGGTGAACTTGATATTGAATATTTAGATGATGACAAAATAACCGGCGAAGAACGCTATCTCAGCAAGCTGGTGCATCATACAAAACTGACTGATCATCTAGATTTTAATATTGATGCGACAGCCGCATCCGACAGTCATTATCTGGATGATTTTGGTCAGAGCCTGGAATTATCCAGTACCAGTCATTTGCAACAGTCGGCTTATTTTCAATATAACCGTGGCAACTGGCGCAGTAAATTACTGGAACAGAACTACCAGACAACGGATGACACCATCGCACTTGGATCACGGCCCTATCGTCGTCGCCCGCAGCTCACGGTAAGCGGAACAGAATCCCTCAGCGATAACGGCTTAAAATTCCAGCTCGCTAGTGAATGGGTCAACTTTTCCCATCAAAGCGATGCACGGGAACAAGGCTACCGCACTGACCTCTATCCAAAACTAAGCTGGCCCACTCAGGGAAGCTACTGGTTTTTTACACCCACCATCGGCCACCGCTTTACCGCCTATGATGTGAACGATAAAACCGGGTCAGAGCTTGTTTTAGATGACAGAAGTTTATCCATTTTTCAGATGGACAGCGGCTTGTTCTTTGAACGCCAGTTTTCTGATAAATACACACAAACGCTTGAACCAAGACTTTATTACCTGAATGTTCCATCGGCCGATCAGTCGTTAATTCCTTTGTTTGACAGCTCTGAACCGGATTTTAGCTTCGCGCAATTATTTCGTGATAATCGATTCAATGGTGCCGACCGGGTTGCAGATGCCAACCAGCTGACGACAGCAATAACCACACGACTAATCAATGACAACAATGGTAATGAACGTTTCTCTGCCAGCATCGGTCAAATACATTATTTTGATGACAGAGAAGTCAGCATAAAGCCAAATTACGACAGTTCAGATACCCAGACCGTTTCATCGTCTGATATAGCTGCCGAATTTGTACTGCGCGATGAAAACTGGTCATACCGATTATCTGCCTTGCAAGACACTGAAACCAATGATGTTGAAGGCAGCTTCCTCTACCATTATCAGACCGATAACCGTCATATTTTTAATCTCGGTTATCGCTATCGTCGGGATGAGCTGGCGGACAATCAGATTGACCAGTCTGATCTTTCATTTAAATGGCCACTGTCAGATCACTGGTCAATGCTGGCTCGCTGGAATTATTCATTGAAAGATAAGCGCGATCTTGAAAACATTGCCGGCTTTGAATACAACACCTGCTGCTGGGCCTTCCGGGTCATTGGCAGAGGACATCTGACTCAGGACGAAAACAACGAGGATGTATTTGACCGATCAGTCATCTTTACGCTGGTTCTGAAGGGATTTGGCAGCACCGGCAAGGCGAATCAGGAGCTGGAACGTGCTATCCTAGGCTTTAAACCAGAGTATTAAAAACCATTAGTTTTCTTAACAAATTTGTAAGAGATAAGTTTTATGCGTTTTAGACAGTTATTATCCATTTTATTTTTATTCAGCTCATTATTAGCGCTCAGTTCACACACTCAGGCAGCTGATGTTCTTGATAAAATCATTGTTGAAATTAACAACAAGATCATTACTGAGTCTGAATTACAAAAACGCATCAGTGATATTCGAAAGCAGATTCTAAAGAAGAAATCGAGCGCGCCATCTCATCAACAATTGCGTACCAGAGTACTCGATCGTATGGTGATTGATATGTTGCAAATGGATCGCGCCGCTCAGTTCGGTATCAAGTTGAGTAAATCAGGCCTCAATAAAAGAATTGAAGGTTTTGCCCGTCAGAACAAAATCAGCGTGCCACAGTTACGTAATGCTTTGCTAAAAGATGGTGTTGATTTTAAAGACTTCAGAGAACAGATGCGACGCAACACCATTATCCAACGCGCCCAGAAGACACTTGTTTTTGATAAAATCAAAATATCGGATCACGAAATTAACCAGTTTATTGCCAGTCAGAAAAAGTCAGGCTCTACTGACAGCCAGTATAAACTGTCGCACATTTTAATTTCTGTTCCTGAAGAAGCTGACAGCAAAACACTAAAACAAGCTAAAACACGTGCCGAAAAAGTACTGGCAAAATTACGTTCTGGTCAGAGTTTTGATCAACTGGCTGTTGAATTTTCAACCGGCCAGAAAGCACTTGAAGGTGGTGACCTTGGCTGGCGTAAAGCGTCTGAACTGCCCGCTTTATTTCTTTCGGCTGTTAAAAACCTAAAAAAAGGTGATGTTTCTAAACTGATTCAAAGCCCTTCAGGTTTTCACCTGCTAACACTTCAGGATAAAAAAGGCGCAGAACAAGTTATTGTCAATGAAACACTGGTGCGTCATATTTTAATTAAAGTAGATGCGCTGACAAAAGATGATGCTGCCCGTGAAAAGCTCGAATCATTACGAAAAGAAATCACTGCTGGTGCAGACTTCGGTGAACTGGCAAAAAAACATTCTCAGGATATTGGCTCTAAAGGTACTGGTGGTAGCCTGGGCTGGTCAGTCTCCGGATCTTTTGTACCTCAATTCGAAGCGGTCATGAAAAGTTTAAAGAAAAAACAAATCAGTCGACCATTCAAGTCTCAATTTGGCTGGCATTTAATGCAGGTCCTCGACAGACGCCAGTCAGATAAAACCGGTATCGTTGAACGCAACAAAGCATTTCAGTCAATCAAATCATCTAAAGCTGATGAAGCACTGGAACTCTGGTTAAGAAGACTCAGAGATGAAGCTTATATTAAATATCATAACGCTGAAGATGCACCCGGCTAACGTCCTGCGTTAATCCCCTGACGAAACCTTAGCAACATGCCTTCAACAACAGTTTCAAGACTCGCCATCACACCGGGGGAACCCGGTGGTATTGGTCCGGATTTGCTACTCTCATTAGCGAATCAGGCACATGACTTTCAAATGGTCGCCATTGCTGACATGGAGATGCTTGCTGATCGTGCCCGTATTTTAAATATCAGCATAAACTTCAAAACTTTTGACACCAGCATTCCCAGAGTAGCCCACAAGCCTGGTGAACTAACTGTCATCGATACTAAACTTGCGGCTAGCGCTTCTTGTGGAACACTCAATCCATCCAATGCCTTATACATCCTTGAGACATTACAGATTGCGACCAGTGGTTGTCTCGACAAAACTTTTGATGCGCTGGTCACCGGCCCAATTCATAAAGGCATAATCAACGATGCAGGCATTCCATTTACCGGTCATACCGAGTACCTCGCAGAACTCTGTGGCAACAGTACCCCGGTAATGATGTTAGCTACTGAAAAAATGCGTGTAGCACTGGTCACTACCCATTTGCCATTAGCAGAAGTCAGTCAGGCGATTACTAAAGAAACCTTAGAAAACGTGATTACGATTCTTAACAACGATTTAGTCAACCGGTTTGGACTCAGTAATCCTGCAATTTATATTTGCGGATTAAATCCGCATGCTGGTGAAAACGGATATCTTGGCCGAGAAGAAATTGAAACCATACAACCGGTGATAGAAAATTTAAGAAGTAACGGTTTAAATCTTTCAGACGCATTACCAGCCGACACACTGTTTACTGAGCGTTATTTAAAAAATGCCGATGCTATACTTGCGATGTATCATGATCAGGGACTGCCGGTACTCAAACACAGCGGTTTTGGTAAGGCGGTTAATATCACGCTGGGTCTGCCAATTATTCGTACATCGGTTGATCATGGCACGGCACTTGAATTATCAGGCACTGGAAAAGCTGACCCGGGCAGTTTTATTTATGCCTGTGAAGTTGCCAGCCGATTATCTCACCATCAGCGACAACATAATGAATCATAAAGCCCGTAAACGTTTTGGTCAGAACTTTCTCATTGATAATAATATTATTGATCTGATCGTCCAGACTATTCACCCTGAAGCTGATCAGACACTGATCGAAATAGGCCCGGGTCTTGGTGCATTAACTTACCCGCTATTAAAAAAAGCAGGTAAGTTACAGGTCATTGAGCTAGACCGTGATGTGATCCCACTTTTAGAAAAAAAATGTGCGGATGCCGGTGAACTTACAGTTCATAACATTGATGTATTGCAGTTTGATTTCTCAACGCTGGTCAATGAAAATAATAAACTGCGTATTGTCGGTAACCTGCCATACAACATATCAACACCGATTCTGTTTAAGCTACTTGATTATTCTGAACACATTCAGGATATGTTTTTCATGTTACAAAAAGAAGTCGTTAAGCGTATGGCTGCTGAACCGGATAGTGGCGCGTATGGCAGGCTCAGCATCATGCTGCAATACCATTGCAAAGTAACGGATTTATTTGGCGTACCACCTGAAGCATTTGATCCGATGCCAAGAGTTGATTCTGCAATTGTTAACCTGCAGCCACGTAAACCTGAAATTGAGGTTAGCAATTACCCGTTGCTTGAAGCGATCGTCAAACAGGCATTCAGTATGCGTCGCAAAACTATTCGTAACACATTAAAGAAAACATGCTCTGCCGAAGACCTGGAAGCAGTAGGTATCAATCCGAAACACCGACCAGAGAATATTCCGCCGGCACTGTACTACAAACTATGTAATCACCTTGACCAGAAAACAACTGATAAAACCAGTTAACAAAACATAGGAACACCAATGACTCACGACTTTTTTCTGAACCTGATGTCTGTATTTTTTCCGGTACTGTGTCTTATTCTGGCACTGGTACCTGATGACTTTAATTATTTTATTAATGTATGCGCCCGCTGGTTCTATCGACGCTTTAATGTCGCTGAAGAAAAGCAACAGGAATTCCGGCTCAACCCGGTAGCTCTCAGGTTTTTTGGAGGCATCGGCATCATTTTTTCTTTAGCCATGATTCTGTTAATGTTTTACCGCCCCGCAGCCTGATATAATAGTCTGATACCACTTTGCACCGATATTCTCTACAGGCCACACAATGACAACCGATCCAAAACATGACATACAGGTCTCTGTTCAAAGCTACTACATCAAGGAGCAGTCCAGTCCTGATAATGACCACTACGTCTTTGCTTACACGGTAAATATCCACAATAAAGGCACTGTCGCAGCCAAGTTACTCAGCCGTCACTGGATTATTACTGATTCCGACGGTAACACTCAGGAAGTAACCGGTGAAGGCGTTATTGGTGAACAACCGCATTTAAACCCCGGTGATAGTTTTGAATACACCAGTGGCACACATATGGATACACCTGTCGGCAGCATGTACGGCACTTATCAAATGATCGCTGACGATGGCGTTAATTTTGATGCTGAGATACCAGTTTTCACACTTGCTCAGCCTTCATCACTGCATTAATTCTGACGATGTCACTCAAGCTCAGTTACACATTACTGGCACCTATTTATGACCCATTAATTCAAAAAGCGACGGCTCACTGGCGGCAACACAGCCTTGCGTTAATTCAGCCAGAAACAGATAAAAAAATTCTCATCAATGGTATCGGTAGCGGACTGGATATTCCTTTTCTACCTGAAGGCTGTGAGTACACTGGCACGGATATCACGCCTGCCATGCTAAGGAAAGCCGAAAAACGATCTCTGGCAAGTCGCTGCGACATTTCACTACAACAAGCGGATAGTATGAAGCTACCATTTAAAGACAACAGCTTTGATGTTGTCATCATGCATTTGATCCTTGCTGTCGTTCCTGACCCGGCCAAAGCATTAAGTGAAGCTAATCGTGTTCTTAAACCTCGAGGACGCATTCACGTTTTTGATAAATTTTTAAAGCAGGGACAGTTCGCACCCTGCCGGCGTTTAATAAATATTTTTAGCCGACATATTGCTACCCATACCGATGTTGTACTGGAAACTTTATTATCTGCACAACCTGAATTAAGATTAACTCATGAAGAACCTGCGCTTGCCAGAGGCTGGTTCAGGTTTTTAATCATAGAAAAACAGGATAACTCTTAAAAGGACAAATAAATGGCTACCTATGCCATCGGTGATATTCAGGGTTGTTATGACGACTTGCTCAGGCTGCTCGAAAAAATCAAGTTTGATTCTGTCACTGACACGCTTTGGTTCTGTGGCGATATTATTAATCGCGGCCCTAAATCACTCGAAACCATTCGATATATAAAAGAGCTGGGCAACAATGCGGTCACCATCCTCGGCAATCATGACCTGCATTTTTTAGCTGTTGCCTATGTCACAGACAAACCCTCCAGACACGATACCTTTTCTGACATTTTAAAAGCACCGGACAGAGAAGAACTGGTTAACTGGCTGCGCTCTCAAAAACTATTTCACTATGATACCGAACTCAATATCTCAATGGTTCATGCAGGCATACCCCCTGACTGGACAGTTCAAGATTCAATCGGGTATTCCGCTGAAATGGAGTCAGTACTTCAGCAGAATAATCCTTTTGATTTTTTTAAGCACATGTATGGTAATCAACCTCATGAATGGAACGACACATTAACAGGGTGGGATCGTTACCGCTATATAACCAATGTATTCACTCGTATGCGGTTTTGTGATTTAGCTGGCCGGCCTGACTTTAAATATAAAAATGATATTGGCACTCAACCAGAGCATCTAACGCCCTGGTTTATGCATGACAATCGATTAACTAAAAATGATGAAATTATATTTGGTCACTGGTCAACCTTAACAAATATAAAAACAGAAAATATCTATGCTCTGGATACCGGTTGTCTGTGGGGTGGTCAGTTAACAGCTTTAAAAATAGAAGCAGATGACAGACAACTTATTCAGGTTGAATGCCCTAATGGAATTAAGACTTACTGATACGATCAAAAACCTGAAATGAATAATCGGTTTCATTTTTTTCATCAGCGAGATGATCTTCTTTTTCTGACAACTGCCATTCACTGAAATTTATTTCAGGAAACCAGGCATCACCATCAAACTCACCGGCTACTTTAGTCAGATACAAACGATCAGCACTTGGTATTAATTGCTGGTAGATATTAGCTCCACCAATAACCATCGCTTCATCAACATTGCTTACAGCATCCACTGCAGACTCAGGACTAAAAACAACTTCACAACCATCTGCCCTAAATGACTGGTCCCTGGTAATAATAATATTTCTTCGACCGGGTAATGGACGACCAATCGATTCGAAGGTTTTTCGCCCCATGATAATGGGCTTACTCATCGTTACTTTTTTGAAAAACTGTAAGTCAGCAGGCAGCTTCCATGGCAAGCCATTTTCTTTTCCAATTAACCGGTTTTCATCCATTGCAGTAATAATTGAAAGTATCATAACGTTTAAACTGAAAAAGGATATGAGATAGGATCGTGATGCTGATAACCCGTCACTTCAAAGTCATCCATCGTCACCCAGGTTTCGAGATCTTCCAGCGATTTAATATCAGGATTAATATTCAGCTGAGGCGGATCAAATGGCTCACGTCTTAGTTGCACGTCTCGCATTAACTCCAGCTGATCTTCATAGATATGAGCATTGATAATTTTATGATATGCCAGACCCGGTTTATTGCCTGTGATTTGCGCCATGATGTTAAGGAAGAAATAAACCTGAACCATATTGAAGTTTAAACCCAGCGGCACATCACAGGAGCGCTGATAAGAAGTCAGGTATAAGGTATCACCAAGCAGCGAAAATGTGTGTGTATGCATACAAGGGCGCAGACAGCCCATATGAAACTCACCTGGATTATAAAACGTTAAAATCTCACCCCGGTCATCAATACCCTTTGATAAATCATCAACAATTTTTCTAAGCTGATCAATATGTCCGCCATCCGGTTTATTCCAGCTACGTCCCTGCACACCATAAACGCGACCCATATCATCTTCACCTTTGCGGTACGGATTATTTAACCAGGCATCGTTCTCATTGGCATTTGCATCCCAGGTTTTTGTACCCAGTGCGCGAAAGTCAGCGGCATTATCGTAACCACGAAGATAACCGATAAACTCAGCAATAGCCGACTTCCAGTAACTTTTACGCGTGGTCACCATTGGCAGTTCATTTCCTGCCACATTATAAGTGAGGTCTGCATTGACCACGGTCAGGCATCTCTTACCAGTACGTTTGTTTTCAATCCAGTGACCGTCATCAATAATGCGGTTACATAAATCAAGATATTGTTTCATGAGACCTTAGCCTCATTTTTGTTCTGTGTTTTATAGGCCCAGGCGATTAAAGTTATACCGCCAAGTATCATCGGTATTGATAAAGCTTGCCCCTGACTCATCCAGTCAAACGCAACAAAGCCCATATGCGCATCGGGTTCTCTGAAAAATTCAGTCGTAAAGCGGAAACTACCGTAACCTAATAAAAATAAACCAGAAACGGCTGCTCTCGGTTTTTTCTTTGCAGAGAAAAACCAGAGTATTAAGAATAACAACAACCCTTCTGTAAGAGCCTGATATAAAGAAGAAGGATGACGAGGTAGATTATCAACATGTGGGTAAATAAAGGCCCATGGTAAATCAGCATCAGCTACCCGTCCCGGTAACTCGGCATTAATAAAATTACCCATTCTGCCAGCCATCAAGCCCGGAGGTGCCAGTGGCAACATAAAGTCTGTGATAGAAAAATAATGTTTATTATATTTACGACGAAAAAGAATCATCGCCACCATGACGCCCAAAGCACCACCATGAAATGACATACCACCTTGCCAGACCTTAAATAAAATGACCGGGTCCGCAATAAAATTAGAGAAGTTATAAAACAGGATATAACCAAAACGCGCACCCAGAATCAGACCGATCGCACCGTAAAACACCAGATCTTCTACCTGTTGTTTGGTCCAGCCAGAATCCGGCTGTTTTGCCCGGTGCATGCCCAAAATCCACATCAGGGCAAAACCGGTTAAATACATCAGGCCATACCAGTGAATGGTTAAAGGGCCGATACTTAGTGCTACAGGGTCAATCTCAGGATATACAATCATTGTTAGTGTTTTATATAAAAATAAGTAGCCGAATTAGAGCATATTTTGGACTTAAACGACACACCCTTATCAGACCAGATACTTAAAACAAGGCGGCAATACTCAGACTATTTAGCCTTATGCGTACTCTTGCTGTGGAAATATTTATAACGATAGAGACCATCCTGACCATGGCAATCAGCACAGACGATATTCCGGCTATCTTCATTTCTGAGGAAACTATTTAGCACATTACCCTCTTTATTCTCACCCTTGTTAACTTGCTGATGTAATGCTTGCCACTGATGTGGATTATGACAGCTGGCACACGTTACCGCGCCGAATGCAGTCTGCCGGCCCTCGTCGTCAAATGCTCGTATATCTGCCAGCTCTTTATCCTCGTGTATCTGTTGTCGTAATTCAGTCGACCAGATATTGATTTGTTTAGGGTGTTGTCCAGCCTCAGGATTTTTATCAGCCGCCTGTTTAAATTCAGCGTGGCAACTTCGGCAACGCTGTTCAACCGGGTCCTGCCCTTTACCTAATGGCTGCGCCCACAGATATAAATCTGATACACCATGATGTGGCACATGGCACTGGCCACAGACACCTGATACATCACGTTTTTGACTTAACGTATTGACGGCGGCTTTACTAAAGTCATGATCCGTACCAACAATCATTTTCTTATCGCTATGACAACGGACACACAGTTCACTGTTTTTATTTGCCGATGCCCTTAAAAAGCTATTCGTCGTATCACCTTCTTCTTTCGCTAAAGATGAACGTTTGTTCTGGTTATTATTAGGGTCCCACTGGTGTGCATTGTGACAGCTTGCGCAATCAATCAGACTAGCATATTCAGTGCGGTTACCCTCATCATCAAACAATGGTATTGCTTTATGATTTTCTAAATCACCGATATCAACACCAACTGGATGTGTGTGATTACCAGGTAATTTTTTACCCGCAATATTATCTTTTTGATGGCAACTGCCACACATTTTTCCAACCGGTGTTTCTGCCTCGGATAATGGACGAGACCAGAGTGCATTTTCACCAGCATTATGCGGTCGATGACAGTGTAGACAAGCGCCCTTCACATTTTCTTTTATTACCGGCTCTGCTGATTTATTTTTATCGCCAACACTGTGTTTAATCGTTTGCTCAGTCAAATCATGCTTTGTTAAAAACACCGTCTTTTTATCCTGATGACAGTTAACACATAACTGGCTCTGTCCATTATCTGCAATCCTTAGAAAACTACTGTTTGCATCGCCGTCAATATCCTTCACATTTTCATTTTCGTTCTTTTTATCCGCCAATACACTCCAGTTATGTGGATCATGACATGTACCACAACCGACATGACCGTCCTGATCAGCAGGATATCCTTTTTTATCGTACAAAGGTAAGGCAATTATATTTTCATTTAAATCGGATTTATCTTTTGATGATTGTTTTGTGGATCGCCATTTATCGCGACTGGCTTTTATACCCAGTTTGTTAACCTCAACATTAAGCGGATGTGAATGGGTTCCAAGTGTTTTCTTTTTAGCCAGCCCATTTTCATTATGGCATCCTATACAGGCAACATAACCTGTACCTTCACCTTCTAGATTAGAGCGCGCCCATAATTTACTTCCATTCGCATTATGCACAAGATGACAGGCACCACATAAACTGGATTCAAAAACAGTCTGCCCCTGACTGTTTTTAGAGCGTGGAGCCATTAGCCTCATATCATGTTTGCTGCCGGTAATATTCCATTTATCAATGTGACATGTTTTACACAACTCGGCACCGGCTCCATTAGCCACTCTTAAAAAACGATTTGTATTGTCGCCCTTATCACCAGGTTTAGCTTTAAGGTGTTTATTATTTGCATCCCACTGATGAGGATCATGGCAACTGGCGCAACTGACTTTTCCTTCCATCACATCCGTCCATTTCAGGCCATCTTTACCAAAGGTCGGCAATGAAACTTTATGACCAAGATTTTTAACATCAACGCCTACCGGGTGACTAAATTGCCCTACGGTATGCTTTTCTGCCAGGCCTTTTTCTACATGGCAACTTAAACATAAGGCGGCCATCGGGCCATTTTTATCTTCGATATTTTTATCAAGTGTTCTTGACCACATCTTTGGTCCATTACCTTTATGCGGAACATGGCATGCACTGCATGCGCCATTATCTTTTACTTTTTCTCCACGACTATTTTCTGAATCTTTGTCAACCAGATTCATATCGTGCTTGCTATTCAGTACAGTTTTTTTATCCTGGTGACAACTCTGACATAGCAATCCATTATCATTCTTTTTAACCAGCAGACCCTGCTTACTTTTTGCATCATGTGGTCGGTGACAGCTTTGACAAACAACCTCACCGTCACCACCATGCTTTGCACCAGCTTTTAATAAAGACTCTGGAATATGAGCATTCTCCGGTTTGATATTCACCGGATGCGTTTTCATACGAGCTGCATCTGCCATCGTCTCGCCGTATCGATCGTCATGGCACTGACCACATAATTCCGATTTTGAATTCTTGAGCCTTAGTAATTTCTTTTCGGGTGCAGCATGCGGTTTATGGCAGGTCCGACAAAGTACTTCATCTTTCTTTCCAAACTTAGCCCCCGCTTTTACTAGCTCCTCTGGTTTATGATGTACTTTTTTTAATACCGGATGAGAACCAGATTCTGGTCCGTTTGTTTTTTCTTTATGGCATGCCATGCATAACTGCCCATCGACATCACTCACACGCATAAATATTGTTGACTCTTTATCGTCCCAGTCAACACCGTGTGCTGAGTGACAAGTACCACAATACACACGGCCCTCATCATTTAGCGGGAACAGATTTTTACCATCCACAATAGGAATACTTATTTTTTCCGATGGCTTTTGTCCGACCGGATGAGCATGTTTACCCGACTCCCATAAAGAGCGCGATTCCAGCACAAAACCGTCATGACATGAAAAGCACATAGCTTCTGTACTGGCCACATCTTGCTTACCTGTTTTAACAACAGGTTTAGGCTCATACGGTACTAACGTTTCAATATCATTCCGCTTAAAATCTTTTAACCACATAATGTGGCAGGTAGCACACTCACGATTTTCAGAAGGTAAACGTGGCGCAGAATAAACTTGCTGTGACAAAAACAATGTAACGACTAATAAGAAAAGGCTAAATATTTTGTTTATCATCACAACAACCTAAGGATTCACGTTAAAAACGCTGATACGATTTTTTCGCATCTCAGTGATGTATAAACGATTTTTTTTATCGATACTCATACCAACAGGTGTAACCAGTTGATGACCCTCTTTAATTTTCAAAACATGCAACAGCTGCCCTGAATCTTCAAAAACCTGTACCAGATTCAGATAACTATCAGATATAAAAACATGACCTTTACTATTAACGGCGATACCTTTCGGTCTGAACACCTGACCTGAGGTTACTCCCCAGCCAGATATTTGAGTAGAATACTCACCATTTTTATTAAACACCTGCACCCGAGAATTAAGCACATCAACAACAGCTATCCGACCATCCTTTAAATGCGCCAGTGTTGCCGGGTATCTAAACTCTCCTTCATTGACACCATTACCTCCCCACTTTCTTTTCGGCTTTCCTTTTAATGAAAACACCAACACCTCGTGTGTCTCATTACCGGTAACGTAAAGTTCTTTATTTTTTTCATCAATTAATACATCGACAGGTCGTATCCGGTATCGACCACTCGTAACTTTAAACTGCCTGATATATTTACCTTTACTATCAAAAACCTGAATTCTTTTATTGCCTGAATCAGCAACATATACCCGGCCATTAGCAGCCACATCTATACCAACAGGATAGTCAAATTCAGATTTTCCTTTTCCAGGACCTCCAAAGCTAAACTGAAACTCCCCTCTCAAATCAAAAACCGAGATTCGGTGATTACCACCATCAACCACATAGACGTACTGACGGCCTATAGCCACATCACTTGGAAGCGACAAAGTTTTCGCCTGAGGTGTTTTCAGATCATACAAAAAATCAGCAGGTACATAAGGAATCGTGCCTGCCTGCGCAGACACTGATAAATACAAGCTTAAATATGAAAGAGAAAGAAATTTGAGAACGTATGAATCAGTACGCATTTGATTTGACCACTTAAGATATCTTTCACACAATAAGAATGACTAATAGTATACCATCAGTCATTCTGAACTGAATGAAGCTATCTATTCCTTATCCACTTCAGGTAACTTACTTCTGATGAGCTGTGGCATATAGAACTTTTTATACTTTTCGACGATACCAATTATATTTAGATTAGTTAAGTCTGAAATACGTTGCTCAGAAAAACCCAGCTCTCTGAATGGTAACAGGCTTTTATCTTCTTCAGCGTGACAGCGTGAACAGAAGCGCCCCTTAGGTCTGACTATACGATGAAAACGTTTTTTCAGTGCTTCTTTATCGCGATCATTTAACTGGTCTTTAACTTTTAGAAACTCCTGCACTTCAGGATTATCTTCTGTGACCTCGAGCAACTCTTCCTGTCCTGATTGATTTGAATACACAACAATCTTCGAATACAAATCATCTGTATCTTGTAAATAGCCTGTATCTGTATTTACATCAGTACCGAAAGGCTTACCTTTAACTTCTATCCCTGAATAATTGAGCCATTTGAAAGAATACGTTTTTTCCGCCACTTTTTTCTCATTCACATGACAGGTCATACAACCGGCAAACTGAGTATGCATATTCATCAATGTACGAATCATTGGCTCTTTAGAATGCGGGTAATCACCGTGACACTGGAAGCATACCGGTTTAGCACCGAGATTAACCTTGTCATTTTTTAGTTCATGATGAAAGTGTCTTTTCTTTTCCGAAAACCGGTCAAGTCGCAAGGTTTGTAATATTTCAGGCTTACTTTCTTCCTCATCCTGAAATAAACCTGCGTGTGAACCCAGAGCAATAAATACTTCAAAGAACAGAATTAATATAATGCAACCTAAAATCGTCGCTGTCAGGAAAGATATAACCGGATGCTCACGTCGCATACCTGAAATACTGAACGGGTCATGCGTAAAATGTCCCGGTATTTTTGACTTGTGATCAATTAAGACAACCAGTGCTACGCCCAGCAGCATAAACAGCAATACTGTCAGTACGATATAGGTGGTTAATTGATTACTAAAGTCATGCATAACGCTTCATCCAATCAATATTCAGTTAATAAAAGGTAAATTGTAAAAAATCCAAATAACGTCCAGAAAAAAATCATAGCAAGCGTTGCATACGCAAAAACCTTCTGAACTGGTGTCATTTTCTTAATCATGACGTACTCTCATCCTGAACTATATTCCGGCCCTGCTTTTCATCGATATACTCATCTTCATAAACACCAGATAATTCCCGAGCATCTTCCATATCAAGCAAATATTCACGTTCGGATTTCATTTCTACCAGGTTCCTCAAATACTCAAGGAAATGTTCTTCTATCTGATGTTCTCGCGTTATCTTCCCGGTTAGAAATGTCCATTGCATCGGGAATCTTCCTGGAGCCAGATGCACGTTATACCAGTGCCAGAATGCAATAACTAATAATGCCAGTAATGCTTCATGTGGATGAGACAGTCTCATCATTTCCTGAAAGTATGAGGCATACTCCGCAGGTAGAATAGCGGCCCAAAATTCCGGGAACAAAAATGATGAGCCCGAAACAACCATCACCAAATTACCAAACGCAGCGGCAAAGTAATGGATTTTTTGCTTGTACATAAACTTATCCATTTCTGGTCGCTGATCTCTTTTACCCGCGTGATAAAGCATGTCGTCTTTAAAATCACGAACATCTTTAAACGTTGGTATAAGCGTTCGCTGTAAAATAAAACGCCCCTGCATAATATCTTTAATAACCAGCCAGAAAAGATAAATAATGTGATAGACCATACTAAACACCATCACACTTGCCAGTGTGCGATGAATAATACGCGAAACATCAACACCGCCTACAAAATCATTTAACGGAACAGCCCAAAAATGATCAATAAAAGCAATCGGCAAACCTGTAAAAGCCAGTGTCAAAAAGGTAACAAACGTCAGCATATGTTGCAGACGAATATGAATATCATAACGAGGCAAATCCCCAATCGGATTTGATACCACATTTTTATATAACAAAACCCGGTCATCCGGCATGCTTTCAACAACACGCTCTATATCATTTCGCTCTGCATCACTGACTTTGTTCATGCGCATTGTTGATTCAAGAACTTCGCGTGCTTCAGCCGATAGTTTCATGATTGCCTGTTCCTGTTATTAAGTAACTTATTTCTAAGCTTTTGTTTGTTACTTTTTATCATTCTTTACGATCTCTTCCACGTTTTGACTTTCTCCACCAGGTCGAGCCTTTACGCAAACGCCAGCCCACACCATCGCGTCTACGTCCAATGGTTTCAAACAGTGCCAGACCAACCAGTAGCACAAGAACCACATCACCAATCCAGCCATAGATCAGGTTAGAGTAAAAACGGAAGTTATTATTTTCCGCTTCTGTTGTGGGTGTAGGATGCGGATCAAGTTGAGCATAATTTTCATCTGCTCTGGTATGACAACGTTTACATGTTTCAAGAACTTTACTTTCATGTACAGATGACAATGGATCGCGTGATGGTCTTATATCATGCACATTCATATAATAGTTATCATTGTCTGCATGGCAGTCCAGACAACTTGCTGCTTTAGAGAAACCATACTTAACCACTTTTCCGTGAAAGCTTTGCTTGTATGATTCAGCTGCATATTGGTATTTTTCGCCCAGCTCCCGGCCATCTTTCTCAGCATCTTTCATATGCCTTTCAATCAGCCGTTTATCACCATGACAACTTGTACAGAGTTCCATCACTTCTTTTGGTGAACGTTTCACTTCTTTGATTCGACGACTGGTATGTTTGTACCAGTTAGTTACAAAGTCTTCGTCTTCATGGCATACCACACAACGCTGCGTAATTCGCTTAGGAGGCTTATCTTCATTCGGATTGTAAATAGGGTTTGTGTGGCAGGTCACGCAATAAGGTTTGTCCTGATCATGACCTTCCGCTTTCTTATCTCGGCCATGAGCGCTGCCCATGTATTTATCATAAATAGATTTATGGCTGAAATTCTTGCCTGTTGCAGGATTCTTTATAGAATGACATTCGCTATTACAGGTAACCCCCGTATCAACTTCACGATGAGGCAACTCTTTAATATAAGAATGACAGTCTTTGCAGGGAACATTGCGGTGAACCGTTGATCCAAACACATGAGGGATTACATAATATGAACGACGAGCACCATCTTCTGTGATTCGGCCCATCTTTGGATATTTGTGACACAACAAACAACCATCATCATCATCAAACGCAAATGTCTCTCCTATCCCGGTTACAGATAGTAAAAACACAGTACTTAAATAACCACAGATTCTTTTTATATTCATCAAGGTATTCTTGTTGTTATATTCACGTTTAAACT
>Ga0316206_1001578_pt1 | contig 19191 bp, 19 predicted proteins | sample 6monthpyrite_MG_FD_204942 | JGI IMG/M metagenome (GOLD analysis project Ga0316206, IMG submission 204942) | Microbial mat bacterial communities from mineral coupon in-situ incubated in ocean water Damariscotta River, Maine, United States -... | ecosystem: Environmental > Aquatic > Marine >... | reverse complement strand
GTCAGTCATGACCGCGAATTTGTATCATCGCTTGCAACCCGGATTGTTGAAATGACACCAACCGGAGTGGTTGACTTTAATGGTAGTTATGAAGATTATTTACACAGTCAGTCCATAGAATAAAAAAATCTAATGAGTATTCTTTATGAATAAAAGCCTGTTAACCAATATTCTCGCAGTGCTGGTTATTGCTGCGAGCTATTTTATCCCGGTTGCTACAGAACAATTTTTTAATATGGGTATCTTTGCATTGTCAGGCGCAGTAACAAACTGGCTGGCTGTGCATATGTTGTTTGAACGTGTACCTTTTCTGTATGGTTCGGGTGTTATTCCCAATCAATTTGAGCAGTTCCGCCATGTGATCAAGTCCATGATGATGGAGCAGTTCTTTAATAGTGATAACCTGAATCGACTGATCAGTTCCGAGCAGGAATCGTCAGATGATTTCATCGATCTTGAGCCTGTGCTGGATAAAATTGATTACGACAAGGTCTTTCAGCGTCTGCTGGATGCAATTATGGCATCTTCGTTTGGTGGTATGCTTGGGATGTTCGGTGGTGTTGAAGCACTGGAACCTTTAAGAGAACCGTTTGCAGCAAAAATTCGTGAGTCATTATCTGAACTGGTTCATTCAGAAACATTCCGTTCATCCCTGTCAGAAAGTCTTAATACAAAGGCTCTGGGTGATGACATGCTGGTTCATATCGAGCAGATGGTTGATACCAGGCTGGCAGAATTAACACCGGAGATGGTCAAACAGATCGTTCAGGACATGATTCATAAGCATCTTGGTTGGCTGGTAGTTTGGGGTGGAGTGTTTGGTGGCCTGATCGGTCTGGGTGTCAGTTTTCTATAAGATGGTAATGCTCTACCGTTGGGAAGGGTTCATAAAAATGGTGCAGTAATGCTTTCCATTGCTGGTAATCTGCAGATTTCCTGAACCCCTCCGTATGCTCTTCCAGTTTTTCCCAGTTTATTAATAATATATAGCGATTCTCTGTTTCCATGCATTTCTGTAACTGGTGTGACAGATGGCCATTTGTTTTAGTAATAATGGCCTGCGCCTCCTGAAATGCACTTTCAAATGCGTTCTGCATTCCAGGTTTAATATCAAGAACAGCGACTTCCAGTATCATATTTGCAAGTACAGAATAATTACTTTACGCCCAGTTCTTTCTTGAGCTGATTGGGTTCGATGTAATTATCGAGTCCGGAAATATACTTTTTAACCTGAGGGTCCTTGATTAAACCTTTCATCGCAACCTGACCGAGAACACCGAAGCTGGTTTTAAAGGCAATACTGCCTTCGTATTCTATTGCTGATTTGGTTTCTTTTTTACATCGTTTGGTTAGCAGAGTTACAAATAAATCAGCTGTTTTTTTGTTAAGCGCATTCCCCTCCCTGACAGAAATATTACTCATGGATTTTACTTTCGGGTGTGATGACATTGCAGCGTAGATCCATTGTACTAATGTGTCTTTATCGGCAGGACTGGTGTTGTTAACAAGGCAAATGGATAACTTATCTGTAAACGGACCAGCAAATGAAGCTTGTGTGATCGTGGCGAGTAGCAGAATAATTAATATTTTTGTTTTCATGATATGTCCTTTTAATAGAGACTGGATTTGTCCGGTTCTGAAAGTAGCGGAACTACATATGAATATACTATACATCAGCTAATTTCAGGTAAACAAATTAATAGGCATCTGGTGTTTTACGCAATTGTTTCTTCCTGCCATGTCTGACCTTGGTATCAACACGTTTTTTTCGTGCGTTTTTTCCGGGGCGGGTCGGTTTACGTTGTTTTCTGACCTGTGTGGTAGTTAATATAAGCTGTTTGAGGCGATCAAGTGCGGCTTCACGGTTCTGGGCTTGTGTGCGGTATTCCTGTGCCTTGAGTATAATGACGCCGTCGCGCGTGAGCCGATTGTCATGCAGCGCAAGCAAACGTTGCTTGTAAAATTCCGGCAGAGAGGACGCACGTACATCAAAGCGTAAATGTATCGCACTCGAGACCTTATTGACGTTTTGACCTCCCGCACCCTGCGCACGGATAGGTGTAAGTTCAATGTCATCCAGCGGTATCGAGATATTACTGGAAACAAGTAAGTGGTTGATCATTAGCCGTACAGGCAGAGGTAGGCAGTTTCACAATTGACAATGACATTGAATGCACTGTTTGCTGCAACATCAAATGATTCACCGGCAACATAGGTTTGCGCATTATTTTCGCCAGGCAGAGTGACGGTAAGTGAGCCACTGACAACCGTCATTTTTTCTTTATCAGCTGTATTAAATGTATATTCACCTGCAGCCATCACACCGATTGTTGCGGGTAAGGTTTTTGTCTGGAAAGCAATGGATTTAACCTTGCCATCAAAATATTCGTTTGTTTTAAACATGTTGAAACCTTCATGATTATTGAGTCATGCATTTTATCTTATGTGGTTCGGTTGCGTAAGAATAAATTGATTACTTATATTGAGATGCAGTTATTGCAGAAAATCTGAACCAGGTCACAGATTGATATATTCTGGCCTTGTCGGGATAGTTTACTCATATAGAAAAGGTCAGTCTGGCCGTTATCCTATATATTGCGCAAGCTGAAACAGGAGGCATGATATGTCTGATGGCGTACTTTCCACAAGCGCTCCCTCGCTCGCAGGCCAGATACTGGCAACGCAGCAAGAGGTGAAGGTGTTACAAAAGAACAAGGAAATACAGGAAGAAGTTGGAGAAGGGCAGCAAAAATTGCTTGATTCATTACCTGCTGCTCAGCCTGAAGGAGATCCTTTGTCTCCGGTAGGTTATAACCTGAATGTAAAAGCCTGAGTTGTTCCCCGGAAGTAACGAATAGCCATCTGCCAGCCGGCAGGTGGTTTTTTATAAGTGTCTGATTTTTCAATAGTAGCTTACCCTGTATAATAATACCCTAATATATAAAAACAGCTGTTTATTCCAAATTATCAGCTAAAAGCAGTGTTTTTCATAAAAAAGCAGCGCCTACAAGGCAAAATTGAAAGAGATTAATGCTAAATATTCGCCAGGTGGCTGATCCATTATCATAGCTATTTTAGTTATACAAGCTATTTTCAATGTAATTTATACACATAAAATTTAAAAACTTCAGAATATATAATTAGAAATTCCCGGATAATGTTTTTATACTATACTTCAAGCATAACTAATTGTTATTTAATGATTATTACAATTGTGTAATAAATATACAATTTAATAGACAGTCAGATTTAATGCGGGTTTGAGGGTGCTTTTATTATGATATCCACAAAGTTATCCACAGGAAATGTGGAAAACTTTTACTACCTGTAACTTCAATACCTTAGCGAAATATCTAAATAATTTACTTTTAGCCTTATTTGCACCAAAACAGGTTATTTTTACAAGTAAAAGCGCCAATTTTCCAGCACTTCATATAAAATAACTAATGATTTCAATAATTTTGTTCTACAGGCGTCTGGCAATAGGGACTTCAGGTGCAAACAATAACCCGGCTTGCGTCCAGTCTGAGTGTCAGTGATTCAAGCAGTTGTTGCTGGGTTTCCCATTCTGTTTCAAAGAAGTGGATTTCGCTATTGCGTACGTTAGGGTTGATTTGTTGAAGTGCTTTCAAGCGATTAATTTCTCTGAACAAATCATGGCGTGCGGATATCAGTGCTTTTTGAGCGAGTTCTGGCAATTGTTGATGTGCGATTTGTTCGCTTTGATCGGTCATGCTTCGAATCTGGTCTGTAAAGCTGGTAATAATTTTCAGGGCGGTTTCCTTGTTAACCGGTATAGCATTCAGGTTAATGATCTCAGGTGTAATTTGAGCGTTATGGTCATTGGCTTGCAGGTCCAGAAGAATGCGAATCATACTGGCTGGCAGATAGCGTTGTTCACTGGAGCTGGACTGACTACCCGCTTCAATAATGTACAGATTTTCCAGTAGCAGGGTGCCGGGTTTAATACCCTCAACTTTGATCGCTGTAACAGCACTGTTACCTGATTCGGAAGACAGGATCATGTCCCGGATCCCGGTCAGCATAGGATGTTCCCAGGTGATGAAGTGGAGATCGTCATTACTCAGGGCCGTTTCCCTGTCAGTGGTAAAACCGATGCCATCCTCATTCAATGACGGAAAGTGGCCGCTGTGCATGTGTTCGCCGGGCCTTGCAACATAACGATGTTTGCCGGTTTCTTCAAAATCGACACCATAGCAGTCAAATGCTTGTTCCAGATATGGAAGCAGGCGTTTATCCTGATCATATTGTTCAGCCTGTTTCTGTATGGCAGCTGCAATGTGAGGTCGACATGAGTTAAATTCCAGCAGCAGGTCGCGGCCGCGATGCAATGCCTGGTTGAGTTCCTGATTAAGTGTCTGGCTGGTTGCAATCAGTTCAGGTAAATCTTTCAGGCCATCATCAATCTGGTGGATGGACTCGATCAAGGTATCTTTGATTTGGGAGAAGATCGTATGTCCGGCCGGGCAGGTTTGTTCAAACGCATTCAGTCCTTCATGATACCAGTGGAACATGATTTCCTGCCCGCAGTCATTGAGAAAGGGTACATGAATCTGAATGGTTTCCGTCTGACCAATTCGATCAAGGCGGCCGATACGCTGCTCAAGCAGGTCGGGGTTAAGTGGCAGGTCAAACATCACCAAATGATGTGCGAACTGGAAATTGCGCCCTTCGCTGCCGATTTCCGAGCTGATTAATAACTGGCAGCCATATTCGGTATCTGCAAAAAATGCCGCTGCGCGGTCACGGTCGAGCAGACTCAGTCCTTCATGGAAAACCGCTGCATGTACGCCTTGTTGGACACGCAGACTTTCGGCAAGATCCAGGGCGGTTTCGGCGCTGGCTGTGATGACCAGTAATTTTTCCTTGCCACACTGTTTAAGCAGTTCAGCCAGCCAGTTAACCCGGGGGTCAAACCGGGTCCAGTGTTCTTTTTCTGTCTCCTGTGCATCGTAAAGCCTTTCCGGGCAAAGCAGTGCTTGTGGGTTGACATGGCCAACCGTTTGAAATTCCTTGTAGACATTCTGATATTGAACGGGCAGTGGCAAGGCCTTGCGGATTAGTTTGCGTTGAGGAAACCCTTTGATAGCAGCCCGGGTATTGCGGAACAAAACACGGCCAGTTCCGTGGCGATCTAGCAAATGCTCGATCAGGTCCTGTCTGGCCTGATGTTTCTGTTCAGGCGCTGCATCAGGGTTCTGAAGGAGCATTAGTAGTTGCTGATTGTCGCTTTCCTGAATGATGCTGCCGAGATAGTCCAGCTGTTTTTGCTCAGGGGTATCCTGCTCCATAATCTGGCGTACGGCATCGGCAATTGGTTCAAATGAGGATTCTTCTTTTATAAATTTATCAAAATCAGGGAAGCGTTCTGCATCGAGCAGGCGCAGGCGGGCAAAATGGCTTTCTTTGCCCAGTTGTTCAGGGGTGGCGGTTAACAGCAATACGCCTGGTGTGAGATTGGCAAGCTTTTCAATACACTGATACCCGATGCTGGCGAAATCAGGAGACCATTGCAGGTGATGGGCTTCATCCACGATCAACAGATCCCATTCCCCCTGTAGTGCCTGATTGAAGCGGTGTTCATTTTGCGTCAGAAAACCGAGGGTGCAGATAACCAGTTGTTCGGTATGGAACGGATTGTCCTGCTCGGTGCTTTCTTCTGCAGCGAGGCAACGTTCTTCATCAAATATACTGAAAGTCAGGTTAAAACGTCGCAACATCTCGACCAGCCACTGATGCATCAGGCTTTCCGGAATAACTATCAGAACACGCTTTGCACGCTCACTTAATAATTGCTGATGCAGGATCATGCCGGCTTCAATTGTTTTGCCCAGCCCGACTTCGTCAGCCAGCAAAACACGAGGTGCAAAACGGGATGCAACTTCGTGTGCGATATAGAGCTGGTGAGGAATCAGGCTGGTACGTCCACCGGTCAGCCCCGGTATTTCAGACTGTTTGAGCTGCTGGAAGTACTGACGCGTTTTATATCGGAGTTCAAACCATTTGTTGGCATCGATCTGACCGCTATGTAAACGGTCAGTTGGCTTGTTTAACTGGATAAAGTTATCCAGATGGCCTTCTTCGAGCGTGGCGACACTGCCGTCATCACGTTTTCCATGGTAGGTAAGCAGGCCATCCTGCTCGGTGACTGATTCGATATACAGTGACCAGCCTTCATGACTCAGGGTTGTATCGCCTGCAGCGAACCTGACACGTGAAAGCGGTGCAGTCTGTTTAGCATATGTACGTGTTTCTCCACAGGAGAGAAATACAATATCAATAGTACGAAAGTCGACATTGACGATGGTGCCAAGCCCTAGTTGAAGCTCAGCGTTGCTGATCCAGCGTTGTCCGGGAGTAAAGTCGTGCACAGGTCGTTACCGTGTTTTTTCAGGGTGCCAATCATACCTGAAATTGGATATTTCTTGAAGTACTCAGCGTGACTCCTGTGGCTGGCATTCTGCAGGGTCAGGTTGATGGCGACTGGAAAAATATTGCGGGCTGTCCATCTCAATCAGGCGACTGATGGTGCGGTCAAATGCAAACTTAAGGTTATGCCCTGTATAGAGTTCATTCGGACTGGCCGCGGCCGTGATAATGACTTTGACATGATGATCATACAATGCATCTATTAAATGTATAAAACGCTTGCAGGTATTATCATGGTCTTCATCAATAACCGGAATATTAGCGAGCAGAACGGTACTAAACTGTTTTGCGATCTTGATGTAATCGCTGTCAGCACGCGATGTCTCGCAAATAGCTGAATATTCAAGCCAGATAATATCATCGGCCATAGCAATGTAATCGATGGGGCGGTGATTGATTGTGATCTGACGGTGAGTCTTAGGTGTGCAGGGTGACAGACGCTGCATTTGTTGTTGCAGAAAAATATCACCTTGTTTTTTATCAATTACCCGATACCGATGCAGGCTGTCGATAGCCTGAAAGCGAAAATCGGTACCTTGCTCAAGATCCAGTTCCAGCGTGTTTTCCTTGAGCAGAGCCAGCGTTGGTAAGAATAAATCACGTTGTAGTCCATTCAGGTACAGATCGTTTATTGCGATATTGGAAGTGGTAACCAGCGTAATGCCACGTTCAAACATGGCTTCCAGTAGCCCCGCCATCACCATGGCATCACCAATATCGTGGACATGAAATTCATCCAGACAGAGCAGACGAAATTTATCGGAAAGATTGTCGGCAATGATCTTTAACGGATTCGGTGTTTTTGGCAGTTGCTGAAGCTGATGGTGGATATCATCCATAAATGCATGAAAGTGACAACGAAACTTATCAGGAAAAGGCAGGCAGGCGTAAAAACTGTCGACCAGCCAGGTTTTTCCACGGCCTGTTCCACCAAAAAGGTACAGGCCTTTAATAGTTTGTTTTTTGCGAGAAAATCGAGCAAAAAAGCCTCTGGATTGATTGCTCGCCAGCAAGTGTTCGTAGAGTCGCTGTGTTTCTTTGACGACCTGTAATTGTGCGGTGTCAGGTTTGAATTGCTGTGTTTCTATTGCAGCCTGATAGTGTTCCAGTGGCATCAATGTAGCGCTACTCCGGTACTTTAATATTAGTCAGATATCCCTTAACTATATAGCATGAATAGCAAGAATCATCTTGTTAAAAAGATAAAAATCAGAGCTTTTCAAGGATTTGTTATACAATATCGACCAGTTAGAGCATAAATAAAATGGTGTGGCATGAAGGCAAATGAAATTAAGAAAGGCATGGTTATACTGGTCGATGGTCGTAACATCATCATAAAGGCTGTACAGGTCCAGTCACCCTCTTCGCGTAGTGGCAGTACACTGTATAAAGCACGTGGTCAGGATATCGTTTCTCGCCAGAAGTTTGAACGCAGTTTCAAGGGTGATGAAATCATTCATCCCGTAGATCTGGAGCGGCGTGATGTGCAGTTGTTGTTTCGTGATGCTGATGGTTGTACCTTTATGGATACCGAGAGTTATGAGCAGTACACACTCACAGACGATGCATTGGAAGAAGAGCTTTCCTATATGGTTGAAGGGATAGAAGGTATTCGTGCGTTAATTACCGATGGTTCCATGCTGGGTTTGGAGTTACCAGCAACCGTTTCAATGGAAATTGTTGAATGTGCACCTGGCATGAAAGCCGCATCTGCTTCAGCTAGAAACAAGCCCGCAACATTATCGACAGGGCTGGTTGTGCAGGTTCCCGAGTATCTGACGCCGGGTGAAAAGATCAAGATTAATACAGATACAGGCGAGTTTATTTCGCGTGCCTGATTCATTTGAATTGCATGAGCGGCTGGACAAAGACAGCCGTTTGCTGGGCTATTTTCCGCTGTCGCAGTTAAGGTTGATACTGGATGCTAACTACCCCTGGTTTATTCTGGTGCCACAGCGCGCAGCGATTGAAGAAATTCACCAGCTATCAGATCAGGATCAGCAACAGCTCATGCGTGAATCCAGTCAATTATCATTAGAATTATCGAGAGTGTTCTGTGCAGATAAAATGAATATTGCTGCAATAGGAAATATTGTGCCACAGTTGCATGTACACCATATTGTTCGCTATGAAAATGATATCGCCTGGCCTTCACCAGTATGGGGAAAAGTACCCGCTACAATTTATAATGATAAAGCGCTGCAAAGCATTTTAAATAAAATCAGGCAGTGCTGGATGTGTGACTTCAGTCCTTTATAAAATAAAATAACACGGGATGTTTACCTGCTGCTGGTATTTGTATATCAACAGTGTTAGGATTTTCACGATTATTACAAAAAGCAGGTACCAGAGGGTTTTAATTTATACGTTCAAGTGTGCGGGTTATAGCTCATTTGGACAGAGAATCCGATGTAATTCCAACTAAAGGAGATATCAATCCAATGGCAACAAAAAAAGCTGTAGTAAAAAGTGCCGCCATGGCAAAAACGCTGGATTCAGCATTAGCTGGTCTGGCAACTATCTGTGACAGTGGCTCAAAAGCAATTGATAGCCGTTCAAAAGATGCTAAAAAATTTGCAGCAGCGTTCAAGCGTTTAAGTAAAAAACGCCTGACACTTAATAAACGTAAAAAAGCACTGGCTGCAAAAATCAGGAAGGATGCTTCTGCTGATAACAAGAAGGCGTTGAAGGCTACCGAAAAGGAACTGGTAACAGTTGGACGTGAAATTGCAAGTTGCAAGAAAAGTCGTGACGCGAACAATCTAGAGTTATCAGGCCTGCGTGATTCAGTTAAGCGTGCATCTGCATATGCCAAAGGTGTGGCAGCAGCTGACAAGAAACTGAATAAGCCAAAGAAAAAACGTAGAGCACGTAAAAAAGCAAAAAAATAAGCGCTTCTTTTTGTGAAATAAAAAACCCGGTTATTAAAACCGGGTTTTTTTAGTGAAGAATTACCTTATTCTTCTTCAATCTCATCCACATCAACCTGACCACTAATGCGACGTCTGATATGTGACCAGGAAATACCGATCGCGAGTACTGCACAGAGTACGAGCAGTATTAAATATGACATCATTTTAAAGTTGTCGGTCGGGATTAGCCCCCAGTCAATAACCAGCCAGATCAAGGTGCCAAAGAAGGCACTTGCCAGAACAAGTCCGATTGCTCCGAGTGAGCGCAAGGTTGCACGGATATAGATAATCCAGCCAATGAGAAGTACCAGCCCAGAGAGAACTTTCATAGGTGTAATCTGGGAAAAATCCTTGATAACCCAGTGATAAAATGAATAACCCTCGGGATTATAGGTGCAGAAAACCAGAGCAACGGCAAATAAAAAGCGGATAAGTACACCTTGAGCGGTGATCGGTTTCATAGGGAGCTCCTGTGTTTTTCTCTAGAGGAGAAATATAACATAAAGAGTGTGCTTCAGTTAACTATACGATTGACATAAAGTGCAAGCTAAACCCCGGGTTCATATCAAGCCCGCTGGATACCGGCCTGCACCGGTATCCAGGTTTATCCAGTCTGCTGGATGTCACTCTTCGTCAGTATGGCGGTGGGGTTATGATGAACTTAATTTTTTAATGTGGTCTATACTGTATCAAAACAATAAACCTCTGCTGGAAGTAGAGGTTTTATACAATGAGGAAGTCACTATGCAGCCAGTATCTAAACTGATATTTATAATATTGCTATCATTATCCTATATTGCAACGAGTTCAGCAGACACAGCTGTCAGCTATAAGGATTCTCGTGATCAGATGATGAAAAAACGAGCCGCGGCAAGTAAAAAGAAGCCCATGTTTACACCTGCGGAACGTCAGTTGATGAAAGATGCAATGATGCAAACAAAAAAGAAGTATCCTCATCCCGGGCTTAAAAAAGGTGAGACAGCACCTGATTTCACCTTGATTAATGCGTTTGGCAAGCCGGTGAGTCTGTATGATCAACTTAAGAGGGGACCCGTTGTTCTGGTTTTTTATCGCGGCGCCTGGTGCCCCTTCTGTAATTTACATTTACACGTGCTTAAAAAAAGCCTGCCAGAGTTTAAAAAATACAAGGCGCAGTTGATCACCGTAACACCGCAGCGACCGGATAAATCACTTGGACAGATTAAAAAAGATGCTTATCCATTTGAGATACTCAGTGATTTGAACGATAAGGTGATGAAGCAGTACCGACTTTATTATGAGTTATCGCCTGAGCTGGATCAGCTGTACAAGAAAAAAGGACTGGATGTTGAAAAATTCAATGGCAAAGGTCGTGCAGCCTTACCCGTACCGGGCACCTTTATCATAGGAGCTGACAAGGTAATCAAGGCGGTTCATGCGCAACATGATTACAAGGAACGCATGGAGCCCGCTGATATTATCAAGGTGCTAATGAGACTGTAGATTAGGTACGTCGTTCAGTAAGATAAAACTGTATCGCTCCTGCGAGCATACCGATCAGATGTGCCTGCGGTATTGCCGGCCAGCTTGTGTGACTGAACATCGCTTGTTGGCTAGTAATTTCAACAATTGTTTTTGTTGCTGCAAGTAAAATAAACAGGAGGTATATTTTCTGTTGGTACTGTTTCCACAGTGTCAGGCAGCCATAGACAAGCAAGCTGTTTAATATACCTGAAAGTCCGCAATAGGCTTTCAGGTCAGGCGCAAGAAACCCTGTCCAGATTGATACGGCAAGTGATGAAAATAGCAATACGGACAGTACCCTTTTTTTCAGTACAGGTTCGAAAACCACGCCGAGGATCAGCAAGGCTATCAGGTTCAGGCTCGCATGCTCGATATCACTGTGGACCCAGTGACCCGTAAAAATACGATACCATTCAACTAGAGGTTGATCCGTCAGATAAACCAGACTGGAAGGTGCAGCACCGACGGTCAGATAAAGTAGCGCGGCAAAAATAAACAGCCCCAGTGTAATCCACGGTAACGACTTGTTACCGTGGATAGTTTGAGAGAATGTGTAGTCAGACATTCTGATTAGTCTGCGTGACGTTGTCGCAGTGTTATAACCAGAAGTCCAGCCAGCAACATAATCATCCACGGACTGATCGCACCACCACCAAAGTGAGGCTGAGGTAGTTTAAACATCGGCTTGTTGTTATCAACACGTTGTGAAGGGACAGGGCGAGCCTGACGCTTTTGCTGTGCAGTATGCTCTGTCGTCAGACGTTGTTTGTTGGCCCGTTTGATATTTCGGGTTGCAAATACGTCTTCACGTACTACCAGCATCGAGGTGTAATCAGTAACGAGACCATATTCAATACCCAGGCTGATAATGGCATTTTTCATATCGGCCTTTTCACCGAAGTTATTAATTTCGTCCATCAGGTCTTCAATGGTTGAATAGGCCCAGAGCCGTTCAATTTCCGGGTTCTCACGCGTACTGGACGGAAAGTTAAATTGCGTCTGGTAGACTTTTTTCTGGCCGGAAATTTTACCCGTAACTTTCACATTGGCCTGACCATTACCCCAGTAATGACCAAAGAGTACGATCTGCTGACCACGGTAAACTGAACCAATTTTGCGTGGTGAAATATCAGCTGTCTTAATGCCACTGATTTTCACTTCAGTGCCGTGGAGTGCCTGATGTGTAACCTTGCTGGTTGCCTTGATGATTTGCCCGACAATATCATCCGAATTGGACAGACTGACGGCAAAGCCACCTGATTCACGTGTGAGTAATTCCAGCATGGGCCGGTTAGCACTGTTTCCCATAATAAACGTAAACAGGCGAATATCTTTTTTAGCCAATAATTCGATAAATTTACGTTGCTGAGTTTCGCCTACATTGGCAACACCATCAGTTACCAGAACAATTGCACTTGTACGGTCAGCATGGATGCTACTCATTCCCTTTGCGAGTCCGGCATACAGATTGGTGCCGCTGCCGGGTGTTACCTGTGCAACCTTGTTACTATAGTGTTTGATCATATCCGGTGTTGCATTAACATAGCCTGATGTCAACTCAGTTGCACGACTGTTGAACAATACAATCCGAAATCGATCATTGGCGCGCATCTTTTTTAGCGCACGTTGTACGCCATCTGCAAGTGTCGCATATTTACCTTGCATGGAGCCTGAGATGTCGAGCACAAAAATCCAGTCCATTCCCCGTGCGATCGGTTTCAGATCCATACCCGGTGTGATCACCATCATAAACGTGCCACGTTTACTCGCATCCGGTTTATAGGTGACCATATCAACCCTGCCAGGCAAGCCTGATTTCTGGCGCCAGTACACGACCAGGTCTTTATCGAGTGTATAGGCAGCGCTGGAATTTTTTGGATTAAATGCCGGAGCAGGTGCGCCGCCTTCGAGTGGATGGGCAGTATTGGCAGCAGGTGCAGGCGTACTGCCCTGACTTCCAAGATGAACCTGCCATTCCCCCGCTGATTGTTGCTGAACACGAGCTTGTGATTTACCGGGAATACGGACAGCATCTACCGGTGCTGATGACTTGAGCTTCAGTTTAAAATCGAACTGCTTTTTAACTTTGTTGTTGTTGGTCCAGAATGCCAGCTTCTGTTCATCAACGCCGCCTTCTTCCAGTGGGTAGACGTATCGCCCAATTCCGGTATCCATATTAACTGGCTGAATGTAGACCAGGCGTATACGGGTTGTTTTACCTGCACGTACCGGCGATACCATAATCTCGAATGTTTTATAGCCATCCTTTTCGGTCAGACCCGCATCTCGCCCGGCCTTTTTTTCTTCCTGATAAATCTTTCGTGCCTTACCTTTTTCGAGTACTTCTGCTGTGACCGGTTTGCCATCAATCCAGAGCGTGAACTCTGCGACGGATGCATGTGCAGGCACTGGAAATGAGTAACGTGCCTCAAGGTCTTGTGAATGTGGATTGTTAAATACCTGCTCGACACGGGTAATGGCGTAGGCATCTTCAATGACAACGTCTACCTTGTGACTGAGAATTTCCAGTGCAGGCAAGCTGCTATTACTTGGTGTGAGCAGGCCAGCTGCAAGCACTGGTTGTAGACCAAGCATCGAAAACAACGCCATAAAATATGTTGCCATCTGTAAAAATAATCGTTTATCTTGTTTCATGATAATATCTCCATGAATATTAAGTTATTGAATATTAATCATTAATTAAAATAAACATCGTTCAATTAATAAGTAAAAATATAAGGCAGATGCCTTTTATGGAATTAATTAAACGTTGTTCAGTTAATATATAGCACTTAATTGAACAATGTTCAATAGTTGCGTATAATTTTTTACAAACGAATAATAAAGGGTGTTGAAATGGCACGACGAAGTGACCACAGTCGGGAAGAGATACGTCAGATGGCACTGGATGCGGCTGAAAAAATTATTATTCAACAGGGCTATAAGGGACTAACAGCTCGAAAAATAGCAACTGAAATGGGTTATACCGTAGGTACCCTGTACCTGATTTTCAAAAACCTGGATGAGCTTATATTGCATCTGAACATGCATACATTGGATGCGTTGTATGAACAGATGGGCTTAACGGTTGAACGTAACCAGGCGCCGGAAACTTGTGTGCGGGCATTATGCAGAGCCTATTATGACTTTGCCTGTGAGAATACCCATCGCTGGTCACTGATGTTTGAACATAATTTATCCGATGACATGGTAATGCCTGACTGGTTTTCAGAAAAAGTAGCCTATGGTTTCAGAATACTGGAGCAGGTACTTCAGCCTATGGCAAAAAAGAAAAAAGTAGCTGATATTCAAATAGCTGCCCGTGCATTATGGGGTGGGGTACACGGAATTACCATGCTGGCTGTAACAGACAAGCTGGATGTGAGTGGAATGAATTCAGTGGCAGATATTCTGGATTCGCTGGTTGAAAATTACCTGCGAGGGTTTTGTGAGTGATTTGACTGTGAGGTAGATTTTTTACCAGACGGGGCGGTCATGGAGCCGGGTTAACCCGTTCCCATAACCTGGTATTTTGGTTCTTTTTTATCAGGTTTGTTTAATTAGTTTTAAGTCTAAGGTAGAGCAGGGTTTAAAAAATTATTTAACCGTGTTTCTTATATGTGTTAATAAATCATAATGCCCGGGCAGGTGTTTTACCATATTGTCCTTTGCACTGCGTAACATATCGTTATATTGCTTCCAGGGCTTGAGTGTCATGGATGGTTCGAGTGGTGAATGTGTATTATTCAAAAAGCCTTTGCCAAAGAGTACATTCATGTAGTTTTCCCAGTCGAACATCTGGTGGCCTAATGTTGCATCGGGTGTTGGCAGGATACGCGTCCATAATTCGAGTTTTTCTATCAGGGTATCAGGTTCCTGCATGTCATAGCGAACAGCGCGCCAGAAAGGGGTATCCAGGCGATTGGATAAATAGTAATGCATAAAAATAAAGTCGCGTATTTCTTTTTGTGCAGTATCCATCAGCTTGTTAAATTGTTTGGATATTTCAGGGCTGATTTGCTGATCGGGTAAATAAGCCGCTAGCCAGCGTGCGGCCTTATCTATCATGCCGATTGCAGTCGCCTCCAGGGGTTCGACAAAACCACCCGCCAGACCCAGCGCAACACAGTTTTTAACCCAGTTTCTTTTTGAAACACCAACCTCGAATTTAACAACGCCGGGACTAAATATGGGTTTGCCGCCACCCAGATGCTTCATTAGTTCAGCATGTGCAGTGTCATCATCGATAAAAGCACTGGAGTAGACGTAGCCGGTACCAACGCGATTATATAAAGGCACTTCCCATGCCCAGCCAGCACTCAGGCCGGTTGCTGTTGTTGCCGGGCGAATTTTTTTCGGGTGCTTGTGTGGCATGATGACCGGCAGGGCACGGTCACATAAAAAATACGGACGATAGGATTCAAAGGGTTCTTTTAAAACTTCACGAATAATTTTTCCTTTAAAACCGGTACAATCTACGACGAATTTGACCGGGAAATCTCCGCGTTCTTTTAGTTGTAACGATGAAATAAAACCATTTTCTGCCTGTTTTACTTCAAGGACATTATCGGAAATAAAATTAACGCCACGTTCGATAGCAATATCCTGTAATACTTCTGCGAACAGTTTTGCATCGAGATGGTAAGAGTAACCAATAGCACCTTCGTATTGTCCCATGTCCAGTGTTCGAGGTCCCTTGAATGCATCGATCACTGCTGAGCTTGGGAAAATATTATCAACATACTCAGGTTTGCTGATCAGGCTGCCAAATCGCTTGAAGTAATATGCAGGGTGGTAGCCATTAATATTTTCTGCGCTATTGAACGGTGTGATAAAGGTGCGAGGATTGCCTTGCAGGTCTATGTCCCAGTTTACGAAACGTCCAGCGCATTTGAATGTAGCATTACAACGGAGTAAAAACTCAGCCTCATTAACCTCCAGTAGTTCCAACAGGGATGACATGATCGGTAAAGTTGATTCGCCTACACCAACACTGGGTATGTCGGGTGAAACAATAACATTCAGTTTGAGTGGATTGTCAGGATTTTGGGCATTCAGGGCTGTGATAAGGAAGGTGGCGGTTAGCCAGCCAGCGGTGCCACCACCCACTATAGTGATTTCATCTACGCGGTTATCAACAGGTTTTTTGCTCATGGCTATTTACTCAAGTAAGACTGAATCAGCATAACAGAACCGTCCAGAAGTATGACACCCGCAAATATCCATCGCAATGGCGATTTGCTTTTACTGCGGTTGATGTTATTTGTTGTTGATGTATGAAAAAGAATATTCTCCAGAAAAAGCCCGACACGAGCACCATACCAGCCACCGATGATAACGGCAGGTACTGTAAATGCCAGATATTCATAGGGTATACCACCGAGATCAATATGCAGTATCAGACCAACAATGGAATCTACAGCCAGTATTGAAATTCCGGTAGCAATCGCTGTCTCGATTCTGAGGCGGTAGACAAATAATAAATACAGAGCAACAACTTCACCGACACCAATGGCCGTCCATGCAGTGATAAGGCCGCCAAAGAAAGTGGCTACAATAAATCCGCTTTGTTGTAGCAGTGAATTGTTTCTGGGTGCGGTATCAGTTGATTTATCTGCATAACGTGATTCCAGTATTACAGCAATAAAAATAAACAGTGATACCCAGCCGAAGATCTGCTTTATCATGATATTACTGACTTGCCAGTACAAGGTGCCGACGATCATGCCAACAGCACTGGCCAGCGAGCCAATGATAAACAGGCGCCCGATAATATATTCACGTGACCAGCCGAGTGCGCCTGCTGTCATTCCAAAGGCCTGAGTGGCCAGGCTTAGTTTTAACGCACTTATTGGCAGCAGACCATAGGCGAAAATAAATAATGGTACAAACAGAAAGCCGCCACCAATAGCGGTAGCATTGGCAACGACTGCTGCAAGAAAGGCAATGGGTAGAATAATCCAGTTGTCCGCGAGTAACGCGGCAGGGTTTGAGAATACATTTACAAAAAGTATAAGCCAGATAAGTAGGATAGCGATTATCCAGAGGGGTTTAATTTTCATCAGGTTTTTTTAGAATGCTTATTGTTTTACTGTTTAGTAATCATACACTGTGTGGTGTGAGCAAGGAACGATAAATTTATTAATGAGAATTAAATGTGATTACCTGAAAAAATAACAGTAAGTTGCTGATATCAGGTTTTTAGCAACGTATCTGGGTGCCGGCCTGCGCCGGCATGACGGAATGGATGTGTCAGAATCAATAAAAGGGAGTATTCATAGCAACAACTAAATTAAGTATATGAGTATTTTCCTGCTATACATTAATCATTCATCGTCATTCCGGCGCAGGCCGGCATACAGCATATTGATAGCTAAAGACAAGTAGGCTTGTCGGCGTTAATATCATTAAACCGGAGGAAGAAGTCTTATTAAAAACATTGTAATGACTGTTATTAATCATAATATCAACCGGTAAATCATGTAAATCCGGCTTGTCCCTATTGTAAACCCTTGTTTTTTGTTATGATTGCGCTCTTTTTGTCAGGTATGCTGCGAGGCTTTGCATGTTTAGTTTGGGTTGTTCTTCCCGTGTTTGTTTTCAGAATGAGATTTTGTCCGGTTTAACGGTTGCATTGGCGCTGGTACCGGAGGCCGTTGCATTTGCATTTGTTGCAGGTGTTGAGCCGATGGTAGGTTTGTACGCTGCGTTTATGGTTGGATTACTTGCGGCAGTTTTTGGTGGCCGTCCGGGGATGATTTCGGGTGCAACCGGTGCGATGGCTGTAGTGATGGTTGATCTGGTAAAAGACCATGGCTTGCAGTTTTTATTTGCGACGGTGGTTTTGACGGGCCTGATACAGATGCTTGCAGGGGTGTTGAAGCTGGGAAAATTTATTCGCATTGTGCCTCATCCTGTTATGTTGGGTTTTGTTAATGGCCTGGCGATCGTTATTTTTCTTGCGCAGTTACAAAATTTTCAAACAGGCCCTCTCGGTGGCGAAAGGGAATGGATGACAGGTACCACATTGATGATATTTATCGGTTTGATCGTGCTGACGATGGCGATTATACATTACCTTCCCAAGCTGACAATGATAGTGCCATCATCGCTGGCTGCGATTGTGGTGGTGTCTCTATTGGTGATCGGGCTGGACATCGATACCAGTACAGTAGGTAGTCTTGCGGGTTCCCTGAAAGGTGAGCTGCCAACATTTAATATTCCAGGTGTTGAATATAACCTGGAAACATTAAAAATAATTTTGCCATACGCACTTGTCCTTGCAGCGGTAGGGTTGATTGAGTCGTTGCTGACACTGAATCTGATTGATGATATTACCGGTACCCGTGGAAAGGGTAATCGTGAATGTATCGGTCAGGGTATTGCCAATACTGTCACCGGATTTTTTGGCGGCATGGGTGGTTGTGCGATGATTGGTCAAAGTATGATTAATGTCAGTTCAGGTGGACATAAACGCTTGTCGGGTATTGCAGCGGCACTGTTTTTATTAATGTTTATTCTGGTTGGTTCAAAACTGATTGAAGCAATTCCGGTAGCGGCGCTGGTAGGCGTCATGTTTATTGTTGTGCTGGCGACGTTTGAGTGGTCTAGCCTGCGCATACTGGGCAAGGTACCTCGCAGTGATGTATTTGTTCTGGTGCTGGTCTCAGCAGTGACGGTAATAACAGATTTGGCTATGGCTGTAGTGGTGGGCGTCATTGTCGCGGCACTTGTGTTCGCCTGGGAGCATGCAAAACATATCAATGTAACCAGCTATCTGGATGATCATGGTTCAAAAATCTACGAGTTGAATGGCCCGTTGTTTTTTGGTTCGGTAAAAGGGTTTCTGGATTTGTTTAATCCGGAAGAAGACCCGGATGATGTCATTATTGAATTCCAGAACTCGCGTGTTGTTGATCATTCTGCGATAGAGGCGATTGATAATCTCGCAGATAAATATATACGTGCAGGTAAGAAGTTACATTTACGTCATTTGAGTCCTGAATGTCGCTTGTTAATGAAAAAAGCCGGTGATCTGGTTGAGGTGAATGTAATGGAAGATCCAAATTATCATGTTGCAGATGATCAGCTGGCCTGAGCAATAATTGGATAGAATACTGGACTACGATAGTGGAATTAAAAAAACAGAAAAATGAGAGCGATAAGTCTTGTGAGCAACTGGAGTTGCTCACGACTATCTTGCAGGAGTTTTCTACTTCACTGGATATAAATACCACCATGCAGCATGTCACAAGGCTGGTGAAAAAATATCTGGAAGCAGAAGGTGTCTCATTGTTCCTGCTGGATGAAGATCAGCAATATCTGA